>Ga0255784_10004309_pt1 | contig 10621 bp, 10 predicted proteins | sample 101ome_14_FD_179982 | JGI IMG/M metagenome (GOLD analysis project Ga0255784, IMG submission 179982) | Coastal salt marsh microbial communities from the Groves Creek Marsh, Skidaway Island, Georgia - 101403AT metaG (version 2) | ecosystem: Environmental > Aquatic > Marine > Intertidal zone >...
GTGTGCGCGCGCGGTCGTCGGTCGGTGCGTCGTCGCGGGCGTCGGGCGCGACGCGCGCGCGTTATCCGAACCGGCGCGTGAAAGGACGGAGAGGATATCTTGAGCCATATCCTCGGCGACGCGCGGCGACGCGCGGCGGCGGTGTCCATGGGCGGCGCGTCGGACGCGAACGACGGCGCGAATGCGGCGGTCGGGGATGTCGGTGATGTGCGCGACGTCGACGCGGAGGCGTGGGCGAGACGCGCGATGACGATGTCGGTGGAGACGAGCGCGAGCGCGGGCGAGACGTCGGCGGCGGCGATGATGGCGATGGGACCGCAGTTGATGGCGTCGTACGCGGCGTATCTGACGTACGTGCAGTCGCAGTCGAGGATTTCGATGGATATCATGGCCAGAATGATGTCGGGCGGGGGGTCGACCGTGTCGTTGGCGCACGCGCGCGCTGCGGCTGCGGCTGCCGCGGTTGCGGCTGCGGCTGCGGCGGGATATCAACCTCGCGGGACGAGATACAGCGGCGCGCCGGCGAGCGTGGGGTACGAGGTGGAGACGCTCGCGCTCGCGTCGCCAAAGTCGACAGGAAAACGCGCGGCGAAGGGTGAACCCGGGGCGAAGCGCCCGAAAAAGGCGCAGACAGAGGTGCACACGTCCATGGGGGAGAAGATTTGCGTCAACTGTAAATCCACCACGACGCCGTTTTGGAGAAAGAGTAAGGACAGCATCGGGCCTCTGTGCAACGCGTGTGGACTGTACTTGGCGAAAAACGATGCGCCGAGACCGCAGAACTTGTGGAAGCGCTCGAAGTCCACCGCGAGCGAGAATGAGCCCAGCGAAAAGACGACGGAGACGTTGCCCTCGACGAGCGGAGGCGACGCGACGGGAGGCTGCGTCAAAGGAGGCGCTCGTTCGTTCGAGAGTAACGATGGATCGAACGTTGGCACTGCGAACGCACCGACTCCGTCAACGACAGAGGTGGAGGGAGAGGACGTGGCGCGCCTCGACGGGAACGTCTCGGCGGAGACCACCGAGGTAAAACTGGATGTCAACGGCGGCGACGACGAGGGCGAGTGAGCTCGAGTCGTCGCGATCGCCGCAACATGAACTGAAGAACTGAAGAACTGAAGAACTGAAGAATGACACTCATCGCGAGATTAATTAACGACCAAGACTAATACGCACGCACTCGCACACTCTTACGCGATGATTGAAACACAGCCATCAATACAAGGCATTTCGCACGATGTTGTAATTAAAATTTACCGGTACAAACTTAGGCAAAGCGCGACTTGACCCAGAATTTCGCCGCAATCACAACTACGCATCACTCGAAGTGGCGCGCATAGCCATGCGTTGGCGTTTACCAGGTTTCGATTTACCCTTACGTTTCCTCTGCGCGTGACGACGCGATCGCTTCTCCATGCTTCCCTCGTCTTTCGGGACGGCGTTCTCCTTCGCCTTGCGCAAAAATTCCTTCTTCGCCAATCGCTTCGTCACCTTCGCGTCGCGCGCGTCGTCGTCCTCCTCGTCGCTGTCGTCCTCATCGTCCTCGTCGTCCGATGAATCAAACTGATCCAGCGAAAACTTCCCACCCTTGGCGCGCTCGCCCTCGGCGGCGCGCAAAATTTTCTGCGCGCGAAGACGCGCCAAGCGTTCCGCGTGCGTCTCGGCTTCCCCATCGCTCACGATTCCCTCGCTCTCTTTCACAGCCGGATAAAAACACACGAACGTCTCGTCGTCAGCTTTGCCCAACTTTTTCAAATTCTTCGCGTGCTTCTTACTCTTCGCGTGCTCTCGCATGTCACCCGCGTTGAGCAAGAGCGTCCCCGGACACGCTCGACACTTGGCCGCGACGTTCTTCGCGTCTCCCTCACCCCTGAGCGCGCGTTCGATCGCCCCACGCGCCGCATCGTACCGCTTTCGCATCGCCTTGCCGTCGTCCTCGGCGTCATCCTCGCTCGACTCGCTCGAGCTCGCGCGCTCGTATTCCTCCGACTCGGCGCTCTCGCTCTCGCTCTCGCTCACGCGCCCGCCCGCGGACTCCACCGAGTCCGAGTCCGAGTCCGACTCCGACTCACCGTCGCGCTTGTGCATGTAATTCCAATCTCGTCGTTTAAACCTGCGTCGTCGTCGAGGGGCGTCGGCGTCGGCGCCGCGCGTCGTCTTTCGTCAGTCTCTCGTGCCGGCGGCTGCGCGATGGGCGCGTCTCGTCGTCGTCTCGCGCGTCGTTCGCGAGTCCATCTCGCGCGGTTCATCACGCGCGCGTCGCCACGCACATCGCGCCCGTTCTCTATCTCTCGTCCGATGGGTCGTTCGCGCGTCGCGTCGTCGTCGTCGACCGCGCGCTCGACAATGGCGAGTGTCGACACTATGCGGTGGTCAACGCTCGCGTCGACGTCGTCGACGTCTGCGTCGTCTGCGCCGCGAGCGCGCCGCGCGCCGCGCGTCTCGAATACTTTTATCGCGCGTTTGCGCGCGCGATCGTCCGCGGGACTCGCGTCGTCGACGTCCACGACGACGCGCGCGTTCGCGTTCCCGTTCGATGACTTTGCGCTCGCGGCGTTCGATGACGTCCCGCGCGACGTCGCGGCGGCCGCGCTCACGTCTCTCGGCGCGTACGCGTGGGTGAAAGCATTTGACCTCCTCGCCGAGCGCGGGACGTTCCCGTCGGTGACGTCGAGAAAGTTGGTGCACGTGACGAGCGGAACGCTCTTCGCGTGCACGTGGCCGTTGTTTTCGAGCTCGCCGAGCGCGAGGTGGTTCGCGGCGGCGATACCGATCGCGCAGGGGTTGAGACTGTTTGGTATAGGGAGTGGATTGATACAGAACGCGTCGGCGGTGCGCGCGGTGAGTCGAGAGGGTGGGAGAGAGGAATTACTCAAGGGGCCGTTGTATTACACGGCGTGTCTGGCGACATGTTGCGCGACGTATTGGCGCGCGAGTCCCATCGGTATCGTCGCCGTGGCGATGATGTGCGGCGGCGATGGGTTCGCGGACATCATTGGTAGACGATTCGGGAAAGGGAACGCGCTGCCGTGGAACGCGGAGAAGAGCTTCGCGGGGAGCGCGGGTTTTGTGTGCGGAGGTTTCGGCGCCGCGAGCGCGTTGCTCGCGTATTTTCACCTCTTTGGATTTATCGACGTCTCCGCGTCCGCGTACGCTTCGACGCTCGCCATAGCCACCGTGTGCGCCATCGTGGAGTCGTTACCGATCACGTCGGTGGTGGATGATAACTTCTCCGTCACCGCGTGCGCCATCGCGTGCGGCGCGTTGCTCTATTAACGTCTCGTCTCGGCGCGCGTTTAATCAAAAGAACATGAAACGTCACAATACCACGCTCTCACCGCGCCAACCATGCACACGTTTCACGGCTCCTTCATCAGACAGTGCGTCGTCACGCACGTCATCGATGGGAAAACCATCCGCGTCTTGCTCAATCCGGACGGCGGTCAGCAAAGAACCGCCTCAGGGGATGGCTGGGCGGATTCATTGGTCTTGGGTTCGACGCCGGGACAACGACAACCGTCGGAGGAATTCGACGCGTCGCCGCTCGATCCCATGACGTGGGAGAAGGTCGATGTGAGGCTCATCTACGTCGACACCGAAGAGGCGCTTCAACCGAAGAAGGAAGAGGCGGCGTACAAGGTGCGGTCGAGACGCGCGAGAAGAGACGAGAAGAGACGAGAAGAGAAGAGAAGACAAGGACTGACCCGAACGCTCGCGCTCGTCATCGACAACTTGCAGCCGGTCACGCCCTCGGGACAAGAATCGTTCGACTGGTTGAAGAAACGTCTCGGCGCCGCGCTCGACGGACGATGCGGAAACGTGGAGATTGATTTGGAATTTGATACGTGCACCTTCATGTCGATTTCACGCGCGCGCGAGTGTTCGATGGACAAGTACGGTCGCATGCTCGCGTACGCGCACCTGGACGGAAGCAATGTCAACGTCGATCTCGTTCGCGCCGGTCAATCGGTGTACTTTACCAAGTACGGACGAAGTCGTCTCTACCACGGCGAATTTCAAGCATCCGAAAAGGCGGCGATGGAGGATCTGCGAGGCGTCTGGGATCCGAGCGCCGCGACGTTTGCGAGCTTCGGCATGCTCGAATACTCGCGCGATTACCGCCGCTTACTTCCCTGGTGGAAGACGCGCGAGCTGTTCATGGAGGACTGGCGACACTGGAGCCATCTCGGCATCGCCTCCGACGTCTTGAATCCACGCGATTACAAAGACTATCAGACCCTCGTCGTTCGCGCCGCGGCTCGAGAAAAAGTCACCGTCCTCGTCGATTTACAACCGACGAATTCCAACCTCTACGACGGCGTCATGCAACTCGTCAAGTACGAAAACGGCATGCAAGGCTTGTGCGTCTTTGCCGGCACGCGTCGTTGCCCGTTCAATCTCTGGATGGACGACGCCACCACCGCCGAGAGCGCTCGACTTCAAAACTTGCTTCACTCGCGCTACTGCCAAAACAATCGCAACTACTGCTTCATCACCGGCAAACTCTTCATCTTCCACGCCAAGCAGCGTCCACAATTGCTCTTGGAGAGCTGCGATCAAATCTCCGATTTCCCGCTCGAGGCGCGAGACATGTCGACGAAACTTCGCGAACATCATCGACAGATGAAGCCGATTCCGAGCGCCGCCGCGTGAACGCGTCGGGTCAATCGCTCGTTCAAGACCATGACTCGATGCGCGTTGTAAGACTTAACACCGATTTGTCCCTTTATTTTTCATCCTTCGTCGCTGTCGCTGCGCCGCCGCGCCGCAGTCGGCGCCTCTCGGCGTCATGGACAACGAACGACGATTCGTCCGTCGACTTCGACAGATCCGCGATGTCGCCGGATCCGTCGCCGTCGGCACGGTCGGAGGATCCGTCGCCGCCGTGAGCACGGTGCTTCCCTCGGCCGGTGGCGCGATAGGTGCGCGCGCGAGAGAGAAAAGGCTGCGATGACGATGAGATCCCGGCGCGCCACCAACCGTCGATGACTGACGCGTTTTTCTCGACACCATCGCGCGCAGACACCATCGTCATCAAACAACCCGACGGTGCGCTTCGCGCGAGTCCGTTTTACGTCAGATTCGGGAACGCGCAATCGTTTTTACGAGGACGGGACGCCAAGGTGGTGACGGTGACGGTGAACGGGACGCTGAGCGACTTGACGTTGCGTTTGGGATCCAACGGGGAGGCGTATTTTGCGGACGGTGTGGACGATTTCGACGATGACGACGAGAGCGAGACGGATGGTGATGATGAGGCGGACACGGCGGATGAGGTCGGGGCGATCGAGGCGCTGTCGGCGTTGCGTTTGGATTCGACGCCGAGTAAGGCGAAGCCGTCGACGAGCGAAGAGGAGACGACGGAGGAGGGAGAGGATAAGTTGAACGCGGAGGAGGTGGACGCCGCGGTGGTGGCGTTGCGTGGGGTAGGGTTGACGGTGTTGCCCACGGTGGAGTTGAGTCTGTGCGGGGGGAAGGTGGAGGAGTTCGATAAACACGTGGTGACGTTGGAACGGTTTAAGAAGACGCCGAGTCTGAGCGGGCACTCGAGTTTGGTCGTGCGTCCGAAGCGCGCGCCGAGCGAACCACCGGCGAAAGCTCTTCCCTGGAACGCCGCGGCGCCACACGTGTTGGCGCATCTCGCGTTCGGCACGCCGTTGCCGTCGAACTGGACGTACGTCGCCGGCGGGCAGACGAGCGCGCCGACGTCGCCGTTGCCGTCGTCGCAAAACGCGACGTTCGATTCGCTCACGTCGCCGAAGCGAGGCTCGCACAGAGTGCGTCGGGTGCAGTTGACGCAAGAAGAAGTGATGTCGCTCGATCTCAAGCCCGGCGTGAACACCATCTCGTTCGCTTTCAACTCGCGCGTGTGGGGATTACAGGAGGTGTCTGCCTTCGTGTATTTATGGGACTGGAACATCAAGCTCGTTGTGAGCGACGTTGACGGTACCATCACGAAGAGCGACGTCCTCGGACACCTCGCGCCCATGGTTGGTAGAGATTGGAGTCACGCCGGCGTCACGTCGCTGTATAACGACATCACGGACAACGGATACAAGATGATGTTCCTGACGTCTCGCGCGATTTCGCACGCCTCGGGCACCAGAAAGTATCTCTCGTCCCTGCGGCAGGGCGATCAAACGCTCGCGCAAGGTCCGGTGATGTGCGCGCCCGATCCTCTCAGTAAGGCGTTGTTTCGAGAGGTGGTGACGCGAAACCCGCAGCGCTTCAAGATTCGCTGTCTGCAAGACATTCGCAACTTGTTTCCGTCAGGGTACAATCCGTTTCACGCCGGTTTCGGAAACAGAGAAACCGACGTCGAGTCGTACCTCGCCGTCGGCGTTCCGCAGCATCGCGTCTTCACGATCAATCCCAAAGGCGAGGTCGTGTGCGAAACGACCAAACGCGTCAAACAGTACACGCTCTCCGAAGTGAACGAACTCGTCCACGAAATGTTTCCTGAGGTTGAAACGTGTCCAATCAACGGCTCGGCGGAGGAACAATTCAACGATTTCAACCACTGGAAGAATCCGTTAGAATCGGATTTTAGCGCGCCTATATGAACGCACACGCGCGACTCGTTCGTACGTTTCAATAGCATTGTACATCAGATTACATTTCATTCTTCAATCCATCGATCGATTCCTTCTTCATACAGTCAAACAATCGTAGTCATACATCACGTTCCCGGGCGCGTCGACCGATTCAAACGGTCGATCCTCGCGTAAATCATCGGTGCGTCGCCAATCCACCCACCGCGTGCGTCGTCGCCGCGGCGCGCTTCTTACGCTTGGCGAGCATGCGCGATTCAGCCTTGCCGCACCTATCGCACAAGATTTGTCCGTAGGCGCGCGATAGCTCGTCGTATGAACGCCTCCAGTGGATTTTCGAATCCCCTTGCACGCCACAGTTGACGCACTCGCGCGTGCGCGTCGTCGATTTCGAGTCAGTTCGTATGTCGCGCGCTTTCGGCTTTTGAATCTTCTTGTTCAGGGTGCGTTTCAAATCACCCTTATCGGTCGATTTCTTAGAACCGTTTCCCGCCGCCGGACGGCGCGCGCCTCCGTTCTTCTCCCGCAAAATGTCCACCAACGCGTCTTCGGGATGCGCCGGCGATCCAGACGCGCGCGGACCTTTTGCGTTTTCGTCATCGGAGTGTTCCATCGCGTTGGGACTCTCCCAGGGCATGTGCAACCAGTTGACGGGATTCGCGTAGCGCGCCTTCGGTTTTAAAACTTGAGCTGGGCTCGCGTTCAAAACGCGCGTCACCGCCGCCTTCACCGGCGATGGACGCTTGAACGGTCGGAATGCAGAAATGGCCGACCGAAAGATGTGCGTGACGAACCCGCGTCCTTGCTTGGTCGCGCGCGTCGAGTTGCGAGACTCCCCCGTCGACCTGGGCGCGGTGACGAGCTGCGTCGCGCCGAGAGAGCTCGCGTCCTCGATCACGGGTGAATAGTACAGCGTTCGATCATCGCTGGGCGAGTGCAAGTTCGCATAAATGTTGGTGCGTCCACTCGCGCCTCGCGACATGGTCGCGCGCGCGTCTGTGACGCCGCTCGTCGGTTTTCTGTCGTCGTATTTCAAAACGACCACCCTTCCCCCCGAACGCCCACGTCACTCCTCATCGCGCGATCGCGCGTTTCATCCATGCCCGACGCAGAGAGAATATGTGGGGACGACATCGACGAGCCGAGCTTCATCGAATGGCTGCACGGGACGTCCGTTCGCGAGATATCCTTGCGGGGCAAGCCTGTCAGGGTGCTGTCGACGCGAGTGGATATACAGAGGAAAGCGGACGCGTCGGTCCCATCCGCGAACGCGCACGTCAGGCGACGGCGACACTCGTCCGATAACATTTTCTCATTCACGGGACGACTTGTGGAGAGTTTCGGATCGTCGAAAGAGATGTCTTCCCGATCCGAGAAGTCCGCGTCTCCCGAGGCTTCGAGAAACGAGCCGCCAGACGAATCGACGTCGTCCTCAGCGCCCGTTCGACACCGTCGTCTATTCTCTTGGATCATCGCGTGCTTTCGAGGATCATCAATGACGCGATCGCGCGACGTCATCCTCGAATCACCGTCCTCCACGACGACTCTCGACCGCGGCGTCGCCGCCGAAGCGGTTCGAGCGCTCGCCGCCGACGCGCTCGCTCGAGACGCCGATGGCGCGAGCGACGACGCGCGGTGCGATCTTCATCGTTGGCGCGCGTGCACGAGAGATTACTCGATCACTCCATCGAATTCACCCGCCGAATCGTCTCGATCCACGCCGACGACTTGAAACGACGTGTCGCGAGCGAAACCGTCCCGCCGCCCTCTCGCTCGCGCGCGCCTCGCCCATCTTTCTCGCCCACTCGTCCGCGCGTCAGACGACGCCGCCGCGGTCGTCGATCGCGAGCACATGGCGTCGCGCGATCTCAACGCCGCGAAAGATGCCTTCTCCAACGCCGATGTCGCCGCTTCGCGCGCGGCGCACGACGCCCACGGAGAGGCGGGCCACGCGGGTGAGGCTGGGAAGTACGTCAAGTCGCTCGTCTTCGGTGGATTAGACGGCACCATCACCACCTTTGCGGTCGTCGCGGCGAGCAAAGGGGGGAGCCTGAGCGCGGACGTGGTCCTGCTCATGGGATTCGCGAATCTCGTCGCGGATGGGTTGAGCATGGGCTTCGGTGATTACCTGAGTAGCAAGGCAGAGCTCGAATTCGTGAAGACGGAAAAGAAGCGAGAGAAGTGGGAGTTGGAAAATTATCCGGAGGGTGAGAAGAAGGAGATGATTGAGCTTTACATGGCGCGAGGCGTGAGCGAGGACGACGCGACGCTCGTGATTGAGACGCTGGCAAAATATAAAAACTTCTTTTTAGACTTGATGTTGGTGGAGGAGCTTGGGCTCATGCCCCCGGATGAAACGGACTCTCCGGCGAAGAATGGGTTGGTGACGTTCGTTGCATTCGCTATGTTTGGTTTCGTTCCGTTGGTTCCGTACGTTTTCGGCAAGGCGATTGGAGGGGCGAACGGCGACGCGATGTTCGGGAGCGCGTGCGGTCTGACCGCCCTCACGATGGCCGCGTTGGGCGCGGCCAAGGCGAAGTTTACGAATCAAAACATGACCAGCAGTGCGCTGTATATGTTATTAAACGGTTCGCTCGCCGCGGCGTCCGCGTACTTGGTGTCCTTTGCGATATCGAAAGCCTTGAACGTTGACGTGTGATCGAGACGTTCGAGACGAGGCACCATCTCTCTAATTTTTCACGACCGACTGTACTTAGTAGCGCACCAATTTGTGAACATTTCTTTTACATTTACATCATCTACACCGACTCACCCGTCGCTACGTCGCCATGCACGACACGTCAAAGTCCTCCGGCGCGATACTTTTGACGAAGACGTTCATGCTGTGTTTGCTCTCGGCTGGCGTCCTCGCCGTGAGTTCGTATATGCTATTCAAATTCCTCACCGCGCTCGGCGAGACGATGTCGAACTCGGTCGAGTTTCGATTCGCGCGCGCCGCGCCGACCAAGCCGTTCTCGAGAAGCGCCCGAGAGGCGTCCAGGTCTCCCGCGTACACCGCCGCGACGGCGGCGTTAATCTTCACGGTGGCGTCGGTGTCATTCGTCGCCAACGCCTCGGCGAAAGTGGCCTTTGCCTCTGGAAACTTGCCGCTCATGAGTAACAAATCACCCTTGTCGCACATGACTCGCGCGAGCGTCTCTTTAAACTTTTCACCGCCCGACGCTCTCGCGAGCGTCTCCGCGGCTTCGAAACACAGGCGCGCCCCCTCGAGGTCTCCCATCATCAAGTGCGCGCGACCCGCGGCGGAGACGTGCTCTGGCTCGTCCGGCTCATCCCGCGCCAACGCATCGAGCCACACGAGCGCGGCGCGAGGGCGATTCCCCATCAAGTATCGTCTCGCCACCGCGCGCGCCGACGCGTTTCGCCGGCGTCGCCACCGCGCGCGCGCCTCCTCGCTCGTCGTCGCATCCCTCGCGCGCGACGCGCATCGCGCGTGCAGCGCGCACAGCGCATCCAACGACCCGACGGGATCGTTCACACGGTACGGAATCTCCGCCCTGAGCGCCATCGCGGCGAACGAGAGCTCGTCTCTCGCCGCGCGTCTCTCGAACGCGTCGCCGAACGCAATCTCTCTCGCCTCGCGAACTCGACCCGCCTTCGCGCACGCCACCGCACGAATCGTCGCCGCACGAATCATCCCCGCATCGTCATCCACGGCGTCGTCGTCTTCACGCACCCGACTCGCGTCGTCGTCGTCTTCGCCCTCACGCGTCCATTCGTCATCCACCACGACGGACGCCACGCCCACCGACGTCTCCGACCGCGCGCGCATCGCCACCGCGAACGCCACGCCCGGCGCTTCGGTGGACACCATGACGACGTCCGTCGCGTCGGCGGCGGAACGCTCGCGCGCGTCCTCGACCGCGGTCGATTCGTCGTCTTCGCGCGCATCGCTTCATCATCATCATCATCACCGCGCGTCCCGGGACGTCTACGCGTACTCCTCCTTAAATACGTACGGTACCTAGTTAGTTAGTGATTTCGCCCCTTGACTATACACCATACATCCATCGCGCGTCCCCGACGACACGATCGACGAGTCACGACCG
>Ga0255784_10004323_pt1 | contig 10602 bp, 8 predicted proteins | sample 101ome_14_FD_179982 | JGI IMG/M metagenome (GOLD analysis project Ga0255784, IMG submission 179982) | Coastal salt marsh microbial communities from the Groves Creek Marsh, Skidaway Island, Georgia - 101403AT metaG (version 2) | ecosystem: Environmental > Aquatic > Marine > Intertidal zone > Salt...
TTCTCTAATTCTACTTGCTTCCAATGAGAAAGATTATTCAAAATGGTTGTTGCATGACTAGTATCGACTTCTAAAAATAGGGTAAGGTTTGTTATATCCTTTTCCTCAATTTCTTTTATTAATCTATTGATATATAACAGTCCGTCAACCCCACCATCAAGAGCAATAAGTGGCTCATAGTCGACTACTTCAGACTCAAGACTGGAGAGGGTTTCCGTTGGAATATAAGGTAAGTTTGCAATAATTACGTCATAATCAACTTCTTCAATATCACTTAAAAGATCTGATTGAAATAAATTAATTTCAAGATTATTAATTTCTGAATTCTCTTTTGCTAAATCTAATGCTTCAAGGGAAATATCACATGCATCAACTGTTGATTCCGGATATAGTTTTTTCAACATAAGTGCAATACATCCAGTTCCGGTACCCACATCCAAGATTTTTTTTGGATTATCAGACTTATTTTTAATTAACTCAATTAAAAACTCTGTTTCTGGTCTTGGGATCAAACACCGTTGGTCAACGTTGATTTGAATGCTATAAAAAGGTATATATTCTTCTATATATTGAAGAGGCTCACCATTTAGTCTTCTAGTAAGAAGCTCTGTATAGGATGAATGATAATCTGACTGTGACCCTGTAATTTCTTTAGCTTTTTCTCTGAGTCTTGCTAGTTCATGCTCAGGAATTTGTTGGATGTTCATTATTCTTCCAGATTGGCAAGTCTTGAAGCTTCATTATCTGCAATCAAGCCAACAACAAACTCTTCTAGATCTCCATCCAAAACTTGGTCTAATTTTTTTAGTGTCAAGTTTATCCTGTGATCTGATACTCTATTGTCTTTGTAATTATATGTTCTTATCTTGTCTGATCTCTCACCAGAACCGACTTGCTCTTTTCTGTCTTTTGCACGTTCTGCTGCAGCTTTATCTTGTTCAGCCTTTAGAAGTCTTGCCCTTAAAATTCTCATTGCTTGATTTTTATTTTTTAACTGCGATTTTTCATCTTGACTGGTGACAACTAAGCCTGTTGGTATATGAGTAATTCTTACTGCTGAGTCAGTTGTATTAACACTTTGACCACCAGGACCGCTAGATCTATAAACATCAATTTTTAAATCACTATCAACAATATTTAAGTCAACCTCTTCAGCTTCAGGAAGGACTGCAACAGTTGCTATTGAAGTATGAACTCTACCCTGTGATTCAGTTTTAGGAATTCTTTGTACTCGATGGGCTCCAGCTTCAAATTTAAGCTTTGAAAACACTCCTTTTGACTTTATTGCAAAAATTATTTTGCTGTAACCGCCCTGATCTGATGCTGTAAGTTCTATAGGTTCAACATTCCAAGCATTTCTTTCTGCAAAACGAGTGTACATTTTATAGAGATCACCCACCCATATAGCTGCCTCTTCTCCACCAGCTCCAGGTCTAATTTCAACTAATACATCCTTTTCATCTAATGGATCTTTTGGAAGAAGTGAAACTTTTATTTTTTGAACTAACGGATCTAGTTTATTTTTATTCTCGGTGACGATTGATTCAAACTCACTTTTCATATCTTCATCATCTTCAGAATTGATAAGCTCAACTGCATCATCAATCTCAGAAGTTATTTTTTTCCACTCATTAAATAAATCGACAATGATTGATACATCACTATGCTTTTTTGCCATTTCTGCATAACCTTTTTGATCCTTAGAAATATCTATTTCTGAAAGTTGTTTTTCTATTTCTGGAAGTGAATTTTCAATTGCTTTCAGTTTTTCGTGTAATGAATTATCCAACTTTTACCTCGCTTGCTTGTGCGGTAATACCCTCAAACAATTTTGTATTTTCAGAATTCTCAACACAGTTTGCCATTGATAAAATAGCCACTTCAATTTGATCATCGGAAGGTTTTTTTGTTGTAATAAACTGTGTCCAGATACCAGGTGCTGCAAAAAATTTTGCAATTAATGAATTACTATTTGCAAAGTTAAATTTCAATATCTCATAAGAAAGCATTGAAACCACCACAACATGTAAAATTCTAGTTACCGCAGTCAAAACAATATTGACGTTTGGGATAAATGGAAGAGTTAATAAGCTAATAAAGACTATTAGAAAAAGAAAAGACGTTCCGCACCTTATGTGTTCTTTTGGAAAAGTTTTTACATCATCCATCGTTAGTGATTTTTTAGCTTCATAAGAAGCAATAGTCATATGTTCGGCACCATGATATTCAAATAGCTCTTGTGCATCTTTAGTTCTTCCTATGAGATAAATATAAACTATAACTATAAGCCCACGAAGCACCCCTTCTAATACACCAGTCAATGATTGAGAATAATTAACTGTCTCTACCAGCAATCGGGGTCCAGCTATAAAAATTAGTAGTACAGATACCAAAAAAGAGTAGGTCATAATTTTTGACAATAAGCTTTCTTCATATTCTTCAAAGTCAGAATATATCTGATCTGAGAGAGTTATTGCCTTAAATCCAACATACATTGAATCAATGAGTGCTCCAAAGCCTCTAATTAATGGGGCGGACCAAAATTTGTTTCGTTTTATTAGGGGGATTCTTTCTTCATAATATTTGTGAAGTTTGTTATTTTTATCCCTGATTCCTAAAGACCATCCTTTTGGGCTTTGAATCATGACACCACCAATTACTGCTTGGCCACCATATGCAATATCTTGTTCAGACATAAGAAATTGAAATTAGTAAAGTTATTCTTCTTCTTGAGAAGAAGTTTCTTGTTTTGGTGCTTGTCTGGTACTTGTTGATCCGTACCTTTGCTTAAACCTTTCGACTCTACCTGTAGAGTCAACTAATTTTTGCTTACCAGTAAAAAATGGGTGGCTAGCAGAAGAAATCTCAAGTTTTACTAATGGATATTCGTTTCCATCTTCCCACTGAATAGTTTCGTTTGTTTTAATAGTTGAACGAGTAAGAAACGCAAAACCAGCGTCCTCGTCTGAGAAAACAACTTCCCTATAATCTGGGTGTATGCCTTGTTTCATAGTTCTACTTTACAATAATACTTTTATTACTTTATAAGATTATTTTGCTTTTGCGACATCCTTTAGGAATGCATCATTACTTTTTGTTTCTTTTAATTTATCGATTAAAAGTTCAGTAGCTGCTCCCCCTTCAAGGGCTACCAAAACTCTTCTAAGAGCCCAGAGAGACTCAAGCTCTTTTGGAGACACAAGTCTTTGCTCTTCTCTGGTTCCTGAAGGTGTGACATCAATAGCAGGGAATACTCTCTTATCAGCAAGCTGACGATCAAGACGTAACTCCATATTTCCTGTACCTTTAAATTCCTCAAATATAACTTCATCCATCTTTGAACCAGTCTCTACAAGTGCAGTTCCAAGGATTGTTAGGCTTCCCCCACCTTCAATATTTCTTGCAGCACCAAAGAATTGTTTTGGAGGAGTAAGAGCTGTAGAGTCAACACCACCAGAGAGAATTCTACCGCTAGCAGGAGTTGCTAAGTTGTGAGCTCTAGCTAAACGTGTGATTGAGTCAAGAAGAATGACAACATCTCTTCCTTCCTCAACTAGTCTTTTAGCTCTTTCAATTGCTAATTTAGAAACTTGAGTGTGCTCATCTGGCGGTCTGTCAAAAGTAGAAAACACAACTTCACCATCAACTGATCTCTGCATATCTGTTACTTCTTCTGGTCTCTCATCAACCAACACGACCATTAAATAAACCTCTGGATTGTTGGTAGTTATTGAATTTGCAATTTCTTTAAGAATTGTCGTTTTACCTGCTTTTGGCGGAGATACAATTAACCCTCTTTGTCCTTTACCTATTGGTGCAATCAAATCAATTATTCTCGGAAGAATTTTTTCAGGCTTTCCATCCATTTCAAGTTTTAACCTCTCATCTGGAAACAAAGGTGTTAATTTATTAAAATCTACTCTTCTAGCAAGTAATTCCGGATCAGCATCGTTAACAGTGCTTGGCTCAATAAGCGCAGGATACTTTTCTTTTTGCCTTGGAGCTCTGATAGGGCCAGAGACCATATCACCTTTACGCATTCTATATTTCTTTATTAAGCCTGCAGCAACATAAACATCATCCTCACTTGGTTTGTAACCGTTACATCGAAGGAATCCATATCCTTCAGGAAGAATGTCAAGAATACCATCTCTGGTATCGCCTTTTTTAATCTCACTATCACCAGAGCTAACAACAGAAGGGCCGTCATCACTATTTGATTTGCTAATTACCTCAGCTACTTCAGTTTCCTCTACATCTAGTATTTCATCACTGTGCTCAACCAATAAATCTATGAGCTTTGCCTTTTGAAGCCCTTTATGCTCAATACCTAAACTCTCAGCTATTGACCTAAGGTCTGCTACAGGTTTTGATTGTAATTGTGATCTTGCGGACATATTTTTCTCCTATATAAAATCAATTTTTTGGAAATGATTTGTGAATTGTTTGTCTGAAAGACACCTTAATTATATACATATTTTTATTAAAAAGATAATTTTTAATACTTTTTTGAAAAAGAATACGATACTACAAAAACCATACTCGTTAAGTAGTATATGAGCCCATAAATAGCTACTTCAGGCAACTCTAAAGCAATTGAGATACCAAGTACTATTGGAAAATTCTGACATAACGCTTCAATTTGTAAAGTCTTTGCATTGGTAATATCAATTTTTGAATAATTGATAAGGATTCTACTTAACACAAATATGAAAAGCAAAGAGGCTACAGAGATTAATAATCCTTCTTGAATATTATCGAGTATGTAAGTTGCCAAATCTACTGGTGTCCAGATTGAGACAACAACAATTAAAATTTTTAAAAATTTATCAAGGGGGTTGAAAATTAAATTTGAAAATTTTGTAAATTTTGTTTTTACTATCATTCCAAAGACAAAAGGAGTCAAAATAAACATAATAAGCTGAATGAGTGTTTCAGCTATGTTAATACTAAATTCACCTGACCTAGAAGTTATTACTGTTAACCAAAAAATGATTGTTAATGGAGAAATAATTGATGCAAAAGAAGTTAAGAAAACTGACAATGGTACATTACCATTTTTTATATGTGTTAGTAAGCCTGATACGTGTCCCCCCGGAACAATAAGTACAACGACTGCTGCTATTGCAAATAAAGAGTTGCTAAATAGCTCTGAGACAAGAAGGCCGATTAAAGGTAGGAGTAAAAGTTGTATACAAAAACCATAAATGAGTGATTTTTTTTCAGAAAACATTACTTTGAACTGTTCAAAATTACTATTCAGGCCTAAAAAATAAAATAGAACAGGAATAAATAAAGTAACGATATTTAATGGTAGTGAATTATTTACTGCCTCAGCCATATTTTCAATATATCAAATATTTTATGAGTTTGTGCAAACCTCTAAATATTCTTTTATGTACTGAGTCTCTTCATTTGAAAGATCTCCAGAATCGCGATAATGATTGTATGAACCACCAAAGTAAAGTACCAAGGCATCGGCAAATTTTTCCTCTCCACCAAAATAATCTTGAGCTTCTGCTCTGTAGCTTGTTCTAGAGGGGGTATTGCAATCTCTTGTTATAAATGACATAGCATGGGAGGCTTCATGAAGTAAGACATCGTAGCTGTCTCCTGATTCAAAGGCTCTATTTGAAATCCATATTGACAAAGCCCAATCCGAACCAGTGCTTCCATCAGGATATGTTCCAGATGAATCCCACACTCCGTATGGACACCTGCCTATGTCAATTTTCGCATTTTGATGGCAACCATTAACATATTTAACTTTCCCATTTAGTAATTTGTATAAAGCTTCGGGTATTGATTGTACTAGAGACTCCAATAAAAATTGGTTTTCACCTTCAAACCCATCGTAACTTTTGAAAGGTCCATTATAGATTTCAACAACTGTTGTTGTAGTAGTTGTAGATGTGGTTGTTGTAGAGGTTGAAGTTGTTGTGGAAGTTGTTGTGGAAGTTGTTGTAGTTGGTGGTGAATAATCTGTAAAACATAAATCATATGCTGATAATTGGTCACCATTTGGTTGTTCGCTGATGATATTTATTTCGATATTATAACTAGCCGCTACATTGCTATTTGTATTGTCGATTTGGTAAGAGTAAGAGTTGCTCGTATATGCTGTCGGAAAAGTAATTAAGTCTGCATTATCTTCTTTTGTAAAGAATACTTTAGTGAAATTAGCATCATCCTTTTCAACCAAAATGCCAATATATACTATATCTCCACTACCAGCTTCAGCGGTCCACTCAAGTTCATAAATGTCTTCATTAATAACTTCAGTTGGGCAATTTGTAATAAGAACTTTTGGAGGTTCTAAATCTCCAATAATTGGTTCTGGAGCTGTAGTTGTGGTGCTAGTTGTAGAAAACGATAAGGTTGTGGTAGTTTCTTGTGTTGTTGTAGTAGGTGTGGTTGTTGCACTGTCATTATCTGCTGAGAAAAATAATAATATCCCTGCGCTCAGCATAAAAAGAACCAAAAAATAAATAAAAACCGATCTATCTTTCAATTTTATTCCTTCTCTTAATCAAGAGCCCAAAGAATAATAAGATGAAAATGTAAGAAAGTATTACAGTTAGGAATATTAGCAAAGAGGGTCCCATGCTTATTAACTCTTCTTGCATGTTAAAAAATTCACTTCCATCTGGAAGAATTAATATTCTTATAAATAACCAAACAGATACAAAGAATGAAATTAACGAAAGTAATTTATATGGACCTTTCGAGTCTTTAATAGATTCAATTAATTCATTTCCACCTCCTGGAATACATTTAAATACTGCTCCTTCTAGACACATGAGGTAAGTTAATGCAGAGATAGCTGTAAAAACAGGTGAGTTTAATACTATTTCTGATGAGGTCATGTAAAAGAACAAATAGCCCACTACAACAAGAAAAATAGATGAAAAGAATTTAGGTGAGATTTTTACACTTGATCTTGTATATATTATTTGAGTTGTTGCAAAAAAACCAAATATAAAACCAATAGGAAGATCAAAAAATATAAAAGTCAAGGTGGATAGTAGTGCAAAAAAAATAGCTTGTGGTGACCAATTAACCATCACCTCCTGATTATGAGCAAATTTCTCAATCAAACCCTCTATACCTTCATAGGAAAAAGTAACTACAATTAATCCAACAAAAGCGGCCAGAAATATAGCTAAATTTTCTGTATCTAGTGATAAGTCTGCACCTTCCTCAACATACCCAAGTAAAAAAGCAGTGGTAATTAGAACAAATGTTGTTTTTAAAGTATTTATTAATTTTGATTTAATTCCTGGTGAAAACTTTCTATAGTCTTTAGTTTTATCCCCCAAAAGTTTATTAAACCATTCTTGGATTATTAAAACTAAATAGAAAAGAAATATAGTAATTGTTGATATAACTACTACCAGTGCATTTTGCTGTTGGTCATTAAAATCAATATCGCTGAATAACGGGATGTTTTGAATTAAAGGATTACTAATTTCTGTTTGAAAAAAACTCGTAATTTCATCTTGTGTCTCCTCAGGAACAATTACTACCTGTGGAATCGTAGTAGTAACTTTTATCGGAAGTGTTGTTGTAGTGGTAGTTGTAATTACTTGTTGTATTGTAGTTGAAGGAATGCTTTCAATAAAAGAAGAGTTGTAATACTCTGTCTTTTTAAATTCTACACAAGTCTCTGCTTCACAGGAAGGACCTGTTGTTTCAACTAAAGTTGTGTTCTGTATTGATACTGTCACTCTAACTTCACCTGGAAAACAACACAGTTCAATCCGACCAGATTTATCTACTAACTCATAGCGGTCGATAGAGTCATCATGGAAAATTTCTAAGATAATTATTTCATACTCATCCGTAGAAATGTCCCAGTTAATTTCTATGGCTTCACCGACAGTTCGAGAGACCTGTACTGAAATATTTTCTTGATCTAATGAAAAACCAAATAAAAATAAAGAAATGAAGCAAATTAATATTAGCTTTACCCTCACAAGTTATTTAAGCGACGATAGATTAATTTCTAATAGTTCTTTTGAACGATTTAAAAACCATTCATCTGTAAATGTCGAAAAGACGACAGAATCTTCTTGATACCTCATCCAAGAAAATAACAAACCTAAATAATTAGAGTAGATTTGAATTACAAAAGACTCTACATTGTTTATTGAATATTTATGTTTTATCTTTTCACACAAAGTTTGAAGAGCAAAGAAAGGATCACCAAACTTCCACTTACCAACTTCAACTAGTTCTTTTAATGCAAATAGTGACACACGAGATGCATTTCCATAATGAATTATGTACTCTGAAGTTTTAACAAACAGTTCTGTAATTGTATCTTCTGGAGAAGTGTTTTGTTCAATGCCTTCTTGAATGGCTTTCTGAAGAGTTTCATTAACATTTTGTATCACTGAACCATATACATCTAACATGCCTTGTGGAAAATGATTATAGCCAGTAGCAACTGCACAACCTGCATTTTTTGCAATTAGGGTTATGTTAATTGATTTATCATCAATTTCATTATCATTTAGAAGTTCAATGGCACTATTTATTAATTTTTTATTAACTTCTTTAAATTCACTTTGAGCCCTTAGTGCTCTTCCGTCTTGTAAAATTTCTGACATAATAAAATTATAACTATTTCAGCTATGCTGACTGTTCTGTTTTAATAATTTTTCCAGAAATAACTAATCTTTGTCTATCAGAATACTTGGGATGGCATGTCGTTAAAGTTATTCTTTCATCACCACGATTGTATAAAAGATATTCACTTCCAACAGGTTCTACTATTTTAACTTCATCAATTTGATAAATAAATTTTGTAGCACCAAAAATCAACGATATTTCATCTCCAATGCCAAGTTCATCTAGATTTCTAAAAGGTGCTCCAAACGTTGTTCTATGGCCTGCAATTGCAACATTGCCACCATATCCAGGTTTTGAAGTTTGAACATAATACCCTGGACCCATTTTTAAATCTTCATCATTAGTTCCGTAGACAACATACTGCTGAAGATTAATTTTTGGAATTTCTAGGTAACCAAATATTTCAGGTTGATAAGCACCTGTTTGATTTGATTCATTACCGCCAAGAGAATTGAAAAATTCGGCAACAATATTTGTTACTTCGTTTGTATTCTCAGTTTCAGTTATTAAAGTTGGGACATCGTTTGTAAATGAATCAACTGAATTATCAGTAAAATTTATCTGCTCAACATTATTTGAATTTTTATTAATTTCATTATCATTTTTTTGAAACAGCTCTTGAAGAAGTGTTTGAGCCTGTATTTGCATATTGTTTGAAAGGTAAACCTGTTGTACCAAATATCCAGCTGTGTATATTCCAAAACCTAAAAACAGTATTCCAAAACCCATTGACAAACTTTTGCTAAATCTAAATTTAAAAGATTCAAAAAAACTAACTTTAGCTTCTAGATTATATTTCTCAGACTCCAAAGGTTTATTTATAAAAACAACTTTAAAAAGGTCACTTGAGAGATCGTCTAAATTACTCATAAATTCATTTTTTAATTTATCTAAATCTCTAGATTTATTATTTAAAGAAATGACTTTTAAATTTTCAAATGCATCGATAAGTTCTTTATTTACACGATTTACGGATTCCTTATGGAGACCAATTGATCCAAAATGAACTCCATAGGGGTTTATTTTGTTGAAATCAATATTTATAGAAACAACTTGATTAAACATTTTTTCTAATCTATTTTTTAGTTTGAAAGCATTTTTAAAAACAAGGTCGATATTTTTTGGTTGAGAAACTAGTTTTCCTCTTCTTGCTGTGTATAACAATAAGACGCCTGCAATTGAAAAAATAGTGAAAATTAAAACATATAAATCTGTATTAATTCCTGTTGCTGCTAGAAAAATATTATCTTCTTCATAAACATATTTAACTTCATAACTTCCATCAGTTAAATAAACTCCCTCATCATAATTGTCCCATATGAAAGCGTCATTACCTTCATCGCTAGATAAAGGACCTTTACATTCATCTGAAGAGTCGAATATCATATCTTCGCAGAAGTTTATATCTTCTTCATCTACAGGTTCTATTATTGGTAAATTTGGTATATCTTCATTTAAAACATCTGTGTCGCTTTCTTCTTGAGAAGATATGCCACTTTGTGGAATTGTTGTTGTAGTAGGTTGAATTACCCCCAGTATCTTATTTGATGTTCCTAAACTATCACTTACACAGTCCGTAGTTTTTCTAAATCCACCTTTAGAATTAACACCACTTAAAGTATCTTTTACTATAAACCTTATTCTGTATAGCGAATCTTCTGGAGCTCCAGAAATGGTGGTTAAATTAAATGAATCTCCAGCTGCAACTGAGTAAGTGCCTACGAAGACTTTAACTCTATCAACAAATATTTTTATTTTTATAGTCATATCAACAGTTGAGTTTGAGTTATTAATTGATAGGCTATAAGACCCCCCACCAGCTTGACTACAGCTTCTTGAATTTTGTATAACAGGTTTGAATATTGGATTAGGCACGGTTGTAGTTGTAGTTGAAGTTGTAGTTGAAGTTGTAGTTGTAGTTGTAGTTGTAGTTGTAGTTGTAGTTGTAGTTGTAGTTGTAGGAACAAT
>Ga0255784_10004331_pt1 | contig 10593 bp, 7 predicted proteins | sample 101ome_14_FD_179982 | JGI IMG/M metagenome (GOLD analysis project Ga0255784, IMG submission 179982) | Coastal salt marsh microbial communities from the Groves Creek Marsh, Skidaway Island, Georgia - 101403AT metaG (version 2) | ecosystem: Environmental > Aquatic > Marine > Intertidal zone > Salt...
AACTTCCAACAGTATATGATCCAGCCAGCAACGATACAAACGATGTAATTGATAATGCAAATGCTGGAGGCTTAGTGGTTGGGAGACCTTGGACCTAATGCCTAATCTAAATCCCAACAGCACATCATATGTCCATAGTTCAGAGCCAAACACAAATGACTTGACTATGGCCATGGACTACAATGCTGTAGGACAACCTGTGATTAGAACTATAGGCGGCGACCTCTACAACAGTATAAACCTGCCTGCAGGCTTTGGTGAAATTCACAAGTTTGGTGCTGTTCCGTCAATGAGCCAAAATACGAACGGCACTGTTTGGGACGAGAACGATACAGTTTATCCTTGGGCAACCATTGATGCCAACGGTGTGCTCACTGTGAGTGTGGTAGAGCCAAACAATGAGGCAAACACTAGCACAGCTCACGATGGCGATACAGTAGAAATACAAGGACTGGATGGCAACTACAATCTACAAACAGAAACTGTCACAATATCAGGATCAAGTGCCACAACCACCAACAACTTCAAACGAGTGTTCAGAGCACGATTTGAAAATGGTAGTAGTTTTGATCCAAACACAAAAAGAATACTAATCAAGTCAGGCGTCACTACTGTAGCAAAGATACTTGAAGACTTGGGTCAAACACTGATGAGCATCTATACCATACCAGCAGGCAAGACAGGTTATCTAATGCGTCTTGATATCACAGCACAAGGCACAGCAACAGGCAGTTTCAAACTGTTTGCTCGTCCAGGCGGTGTAGGAAGTTTTCAAATAAAACACACAGCAGAAGTGAATGGAGTAGGCGGACCGTATCAGTTGGAATATCCTATTCCACAATCATTCCCTGAAAAGACAGACATTGATGCTCGAATGCATACGCTGTCTAACAACGGTAGATATACTTGTACGTTTGATATTCTGCTTGTTGACAATACTTAAAATCTTATAAATACTATTACAAACTGTGGTCAACCCGCAATGTAAGGTGGTTGGAGGGACAGGATCCCCAAGGGAGATGAAGCATGGCTCTAGGTCGCATATCAGGACCGTTATTAAAAGCGAATTTGTTACGAGACGGCGTTGACCTAGCAGTTGAAACCGACCTACTTTATTTTGATGTAAGTAACTCTAGATTAGGAGTAAAGACTGCTACTCCCGGTTATGACTTACACGTAGCTGGAACACTATTTGCTACTAATCTAGAATCTGATCAAATTACAATTGATAATATTTTGCTTAACGGCAATACCATATCATCTACTGTGGGCAATCTTACGTTACAACCTGCTACCGGAACTGATCAAATTACTGTTAGCGGTAATATGGAAGTTACTGGTGACCTTACTATAGGCGGTAATATAACATTAGGTGACGCAGACACTGACGGTATAACACTCGATGCAGAAATCACAAGTGACATTATTCCCGATGCTTCGGCTACTTACAATCTTGGTTCTGCTACGAAAAATTGGGACACAATTTGGGTAAGTTCTATTGATAGTGAAACTGAAGTTGTATCATTTGATACAAACGGTGCAATTACTTTACCTGTAGGCACTACAGCCCAAAGACCTAGTTCACTAGCTCAAGGCATGATTAGATACAATACCGATGATGCTAGATTTGAAGCTTATAATGGCACTGTGTGGACTGGAATAGGCGGCGTAATAGATACTGATCAAGATACTTATATTACTGCTGAACAAGCGGCCGATGACGATGTTTTACGTTTTTACACCGCTGGCACTGAAAGATTAACTCTATCGGCCACAGGACAAATTACATCAGCAACAGGATATGTCCCCTCTGCAAATCAAGATCTTGTCACAAAAATTTATATAGAAAATAACTTTGCCGGCAGTGGTACTGAAATAGACTTATTAGCAGGCACGCCGACAGACAATAGTTGGACCGATGGCGCATACCTAGGTTTTGCATCTACAGATCTTGTAACAGACGTATTAGATGGTTTAAATGAAGCAATTGACAATGTTAGAAACAATACATTTGTGCGAAGTGTATCATTTACAGGGTCACCTACAGCTGGCGGTGAAGGTACCACAGTAACACTGTCTCTAACTGTTGACGGTAATTCTAATCGTTATGACATTACATGGGGCGACGGTAGCGTCACTACAGGTACTACAGATTCTACACCAAGTCACACTTATACAAGCAATGCAGGCAGTCCTTACACAGTAACAGTAAGAGCTTATAATAATAATGCTACGTCGGGCACTACAGGAAGTGAAGCATCTGCTACAAATACTGATTACATAATTATCTACACAGCAGACCCTGTTGCTGCTTTTGCTCTATATAGAAACGCCTCAGGTGGCAGTAGTTTATCAGGTAATGATCTGTATGTAATTGAAAATAACGATTTGTATATGGAAAATCTAACTACAAATACCACAATGGCTGATGTTACATATACATTTAATTGGGGTGATGGCACTAGTTTAGATAATGTTGCTAATGATTCAGCAGCCGGCGGTGTATCTGGATCCCGTTTACAACACACTTGGGCCGGTGGCACTAGCACCGGCACTGGTAGAGATACTCTTACTCTTACCCTAGCTAGTCATACAACTGCTAATCCGGCGGTTATACCGACTTCTGCTACAGAACAATTGAAAGTTTATGATCCTGCTATATCAGCTCCAAACGGACTAAGCACAAAAACTATAAGTTTTACTGGCAGTGTTGGCACTAGTCCTCTACTTGCTAGTGGTGCAACAGATAATACCGGATCTACTAGTCTATCTGCAGGTGATAGTGTAAGCCGAACAACTAGTACAAGTGGTACTATTCAATCCTCGGTTATATCAACATATGCCTATGATGCAGATGCTGGTATCCTTACTGCAAATGTAAACGGAAGTGCAGATGGTGCTGTAACATTTGATGGCACTGATAACAGTGGTACATATACCAGTTTAGTAGTTACAGATGAAGAAGATTATAATTTATTAAATGCAAGTGGAAGTTCTATAAGTTTTGCAAGTAGTATATATTATCCAGGTTTATATACTGGATTTAAAGCACAAGTTTCAAAAGCCGCATCCGGAGTACCAGTTGGTATAAACAGTTATCAACTAAGTCATAGCACAACAGGTTCCACTAACACAATAGAATTTGTTAAAGACAACGTCACAGCAACGCCAACGCTAGCGGCAGGCACACTAACTGAAAACGTAGCAGGCACATATCGTTATATTAGCGGTGTGCCTTATTACAACACAGGAAGCCCTAGTCTAACTCTTTCCGGTGTGACTCTTAATAATTTTATAGGACAAACTTATAGAAATACTAGCCAAGTTGTGCAAGTAGTAAGCGGAACAAATTATGAAGGTACTAGTCAAAATGCTATATCTGGACAAAGTTTCACTTACGCTAACATAGACGGCACTGTGAGTTTTCTCACAGGCGGAATTCCAAATGCAAACACCGGCAACGGTACGCCATATGCTATAGGTGATTTAACTATCTCCCTAACATCTTCTAGTGTAAGAACTGTAGAAACAATTACTTCTAGAGCTTATAATGTAAACGGCTCGGGTAGCTATTCCGGTCAAACAGAAAAAATAGCAGTACACACAGCATCACAATCAGGTATAAGCGAAATTGCAATCGATGTAAGTGGTAGCTTAGGTGCAACATATTCAGATGACGCTGTGCGTATATTTGACTTTAATGCTGCTACAACTGACAATCCTACATTTAATAGCGCTACAAATTTTTATACTAACAATCCCTACACAGAAGCAAGTGATCCCGGTGTGGTAGGCACAAAAGAAGCAACTATTAGGATTGGTGTTTTAGAGCATAACGTAGAAGACTACAGCACAGGGTACCTTCCAGTAGGGCCTAATAGAAGCAGCGATACTGGTACACAATATTTTACAATGGCATTTAGAAGAACAACTGTAGCTAACTTTAATATTAATATTACAAGTACAACAGGCATTAGTGGTCTTTGGATAGCTGCACCCGGCACTGCAATCGACAGTGCAAGTAGTATCAACGGTTGGTTAGATACCGGCATTCAGTATGCAGGCAGCGGCGTTCCAGGTGCAAATACAGGAGCAGGTGGTAACGGATCTAATGGATGCGCATCAACAGGTGGCGATATAATAGGTACAGGTGTTTCACTAAGTGGATCTTATACACAAACATTAGGTACAGAGAATATGACCAATGCAACCGGTAATGTAGTGTTAGTGCGAATAGCTTTAGCTGCAAATGAAAAAGTTACAGCGTTGAGTATATCATAAGGGATAAAGATGGCAATTACAGACACACAGAAAATTGATTACCTTTGGAAGAAACTAGGTTACGGAGTTTCTAAAACTGATCAAAATTCTATAAAAAATGCTACCAACGAAAGTATTGCAAGTCCTTTATTAATACGTGGTGATAAAATTTGGACTGAAGCAGCAACTATACCTAGCGTTATTCCGTCGTCTAGTAGCCTTACAGTTGAAATTTATAACGATACCGGTAATGGGTTGTCGACTGTGGAAACTACTAATGATGCAACTGCCACAGCTAATAGAACTTGGAAGACAGGAATTACTGATTGGATACCCCCTGAATTTGGTAGTACATATCAAGTTAAGGTATATATAGACTCTGCAGGTGCAGCAAATCCTCAAAGCTCAGGTTCACAGATTTTTGCTGCTGGTAGCGGCAATGATGACCAGTGGTTTTTTGATTACCAAAGTGGAGTACTACACTTTATTGGTAATAATTTACCAAGCGGTATATCCGGAAATGTAATTTATGTTTCAGGCGCAAGATATAAAGGTGCGTTTGGCACATCAGTACCTGGTGCAATTACCGAAGGTGACTTACAAGGATCTGTATTTGGAGATGACTCTAGTTTACTTGTAGACGGGGTAGGAAACATAATTGTAGGTGATGTTGTAAACGCAAGTGTAATCACTAATGCATTGTATACACCATTAATAGATACGCAAGATTCAAGCACAATTACCATAGTACCAGCAGTTATTTTCAACAGCGACATAACTGTTGAAAATGATATTGTTGCAAACAATAAAATAACAGCTAACGAATATGTTGGCCCAATAGACGGAGGTATATTCTAATGGCAGGTAAAGTTCAACTTAGACGCAGTGAAGTACCAGGTAGAGTTCCTACTACTGCACAACTTGATTTAGGTGAAGTAGCAATTAACACACACGACGGTGTAATGTATTTTAAACAGGACAACAGTGCAACCGGCGGTGGCGAAAGTATAATTCCAGTTAACAAACCTGATACTGCTGCCAATGTTTATTATGTTAAAGAAGACGGCGACGATAACCTATCAGGCGACTCTATTGCAGATGCTTTTGCTACACTTGATCAAGCTGTCACTGTAGCAACGTCGGGCGATTCTATATTTTTAAAATCTGGCGATCATACCATTCAAAATAATCCGTTAGTAGTGCCAGCAGGTGTTGCAATTATAGGCGACAATCTTCGTACAACTACCATTAGGGGAGCTACTACAACAAATGATCTTTTGCATGTTAGCAATGGTTTTTACATAAGTGGGGTAACTTTTAGAGGCCATAATTCAGGCGCTGCGGCAATTGCTTATCCTTCAAGCGGCGCTGGTGTTATTACTACTAGCCCTTATGTGCAAAACTGTTCAAGTATTACTTCTGACGGTATAGGTATGCGTATAGACGGAAGTTTAGCATCGGGATTACGAAGTATGGTAAGCGATGCTTTTACTCAAATAAATCTAGGCGGTAAGGGTATTCATATCTTAAATAGAGGTTATGCTCAATTGGTTAGTATTTTTACTGTAGCTTGTCAAGATGGTATTTTATGTGAAAGTGGCGGTCAGTGCTCTCTTACAAACTCTAATGCTTCATTTGGTACCTATGGTTTAAGAGCAACAGGAAAAAGCACAAGTCTATACAACGGAACTACTACTACAAATACTATATCAACAGATAATCAAGTAACCATTAGTGGTCTAAGTCAAAAACCAAGATATGGCGATGCAATTAAAATAACCGGAGATTCACAATATTACACAGTGGAAGCAAGCACTGCACTAAGTGGCCCAAGCACAGACACAAGCACAGTGACAATTTTAGAAACATTTACTACTGAAGTATTAAGTGGCGCAACTGTAGATTTTTACGAAAGAAGTTTGATACAAGCAAGTAGTATCACGTTTGAATATGTAGGTAGCGGAAATAATTTCACCACAGCACTACCAGAAAATGGTGGTGTGCCAATTCAAGCGAACGAAGTAGTTGAAGATGCAGATGGACAAGGACAAGTATTTTTCACAAGTACAGATCACAAAGGTGATTTTAGAATTGGCGGAGAATTGTTAATTAATGCAAGTGCAGGTATTATTCAAGGTACTACTTTTGATAGATCACTATTTGCAGTATTGACCCCATACATATTAGCACTAGAGGATTAAAAAATGGCAACACCATTAAATAGATTTAAAACAGTTACTACTGAACTCACAACTATTAATACCATAGCCTACACAGCTCCAACAGGTTTTACGGGAATTATTCTGATGGCACAGGTTAGTAATGTTACTAATAGTGCAGAAACAGTGACATTTAGTCATTATGATACTAGTGCAGCCACAGAAACGGAATTGTTAAAAGATTTTGAAATACCTGGCAATGACGCTGCAAGCATGATTACTGGCAAATTAATTTTAGAAGACGGGGACAGCGTAAAAGCTTTTGCTGGAGCTAACAATAACCTAAAACTAACCCTAAGCATTTTGGAGTCATTAGATGCCTAATATAGGTTTATTAAGTAATAAAGTAAAGGTTGTAGGTCCTAGTAATGCAGCTAGTGATAGATACAGCTATTTAGATTTAAAAAATGCAGAACCTAATTTTGGTGTACCGGTATCTGATAATGGTATACTTGCAAGTATGTCTGCAGGTACACGAAAATATTTATATACTAGTGCAGGGTTAGCAATTGACGGGTTAGGTAATATAACTGTAGACGAAGATACAGTTGCTATAGATACTAGCGCTTTTGTTAATTCCGCTAGCTCTACCCTTGCAGGTGTTTTAGCAGATTTAGATAGGAACACAAGGATAGGTGACCTACAGGGGTCTGTATTTGGAGACGATTCTACTTTACTTGTAGACGGCGTGGGAAACATAATTACAGGCGATGTAGTAAATTCTAGTGTTGTAACAAATGAATTAAATACTCCATTAATAGATACGCAAGATTCAAGCCCGATTACAGTAGTACCGGAAGTTATTTTTAATAGCGATATTACAGTCGAAAATGACATTAATCTTCGCAACAATCTTGAAATTTCAAATATACAACATACAAGTGCAGACACCGCAACCCACGCTACAACTGCTCCTAAAAGTATCACACAGTTTGACGGATCACAATTCAGCTCAGGTAAACTTATTGTGCAAGTAAAAGACAATGTGACTAGTGAAGTTCAAGTTTGCCAAATAAGTGTAGTGCACAATACAATTACAGCATCTACAACTGAGTATTCCAATTTATTTACAGGACTTAATCCACTAGCAAACTTTAGTGCTGAAATACGTGGAGCTTTTATTCATATAGATGCAACCGCAGCATCAACTAATTCAACAACATATAAGGTGTTAAAAACCTTAGTAAAATTTATATAAATATTGATATACATTAGGAAAAAAAATGGCTAACAAAAAATTTGTAGTTAAAAATGGGTTACAATCAGACGGTAATGTATTAATTAACAAGGTGTTAGACAATACTATTGACCATTTACAGATAGACGGAACTACTAGCGTAACTGGACAAATGAAATCAACACTTGCAACTGGTACAGCTCCGTTTATTATTGCATCTACCTCATTGGTTAGCAATCTTAATGCTGATTTACTAGACGGCCAACAAGGCAGTTACTATTTAGATGCAGCTAATTTTACAGGCACATTACCAAATAATTTTGTAACTTTAGGCACTGACACTACCGGTAATTATGTTGCTACCGTTGCAGGCACAACAAACGAAATTGAAGTTACTGGTTCGGGCTCTGAAACATCAGCAGTTACTATCGGTTTACCAGATGACGTTGCAATTACAACAAGTTTAACAGTCGGCGGTAATAATGTATTGACTACTGGGGATGAAGGCAGCGGAAATGGTCTTGATGCTGACACTTTAGATGGAATAGAAGGTGCAAGTTTATTAAGAAGTGATACTTCAGACAATTACACAAGTGGTACGTTGACATTTAATAGTGGCACTACAGTTGGTTTTGCCAGCGGTGCTACGGTCAATTTTGATAATACTTCAGGCACCGCACCGTTTACTGTAGATTCGACAACAGTAGTAACAAATCTTAATGCTGATTTACTAGACGGTCAACAAGGTACCTACTATTTAGACTGGACAAATACCACAAATAAACCAGATCCTGTTATCACTCTTGCAGGTGATTTATCAGGTAGTGTTACACTAACAGATTTAGCAAATGGCACACTTACTGCTACTATTGTTGCAAATTCTGTAGAGCTTGGTACTGATACTACAGGTAACTACGTTGCAACAATTGCAGGAACTGCAAACGAAATTGAAGTTACTGGCTCAGGCTCTGAAACAGCAGCAGTTACTATTGGTTTACCAAATGATGTAACTGTCAGCGGAAACCTAACAGTGGGCGGTTATGTAGCTGGACCAGCTACATTTACAATTGATCCAGCCGCAGTAGGCGACGACACCGGTACTGTTGTTATTGCAGGTAATCTAACTGTTAACGGTACTACCACAACAGTTAACTCAAATACAGTAGAAATAGGTGATGCGATACTTACCCTTAATTCTGATGAGACCGGGGCACCTAGTCAAAATGCAGGACTAGAAGTAGAACGTGGCACTTCAGCAAATGTATTCCTAAGATGGAACGAAGCAACAGATGTATGGGAAATTACCGAAGACGGTTCTAATTATTACAGCATTCTTACTAGTAATGATGCAATTACAATATCAGATGGTTCTACTACACAAGACGTTAACATGGGCGAAACATTTACGTTTGCTGATGGTACTGATATTGATGTAGTTGTTAGTGCAACAAACACACTTACTGTAAATCACAATGTAGCTGGAGCTAATACAACTATAACCAGCGCTGCAAATACTTTTGTAGACGAAATTACTGTAACTGCTCAGGGACACGTTACAAGTGTAGCAACTACAGCTATTGATTTTAATGTAGCCGATAACTACGCATTTAAAACTTTTACTGATGGTGTAAATTCTGCAGAAGCAGATTCTAACACTGATACGTTTACATTTAGTAAAACAGATCAAATTGAAGTTACTGTTAGTGCTGCTGGTGATAGTTTAACAATAGGCCACGCAGACTCTGGCGTAAGTGCTGCTAGCTATGGAAGCTCCTCAGCAGTACCAGTAATAACAGTTGATGCGCAAGGTCACGTTACTGCGGTCAGCACTGCTGCAATAAGTCCAAGTTTTTGGACTATAACAGACGGTTCAACATCACAAGTAATCAACGGAAGTGATACTCTTACTGTAAACGGTACAGCAAATGAAGTAGAAGTTGCAGTATCTGCCACTGACACACTTACTGTTGGGTTACCAAACGATGTAACGGTTTCAAATGACTTGACTGTTGGCAATGATGTAATACTAGACAATCATAGATTGCAAAGCCTTACTCAAACCACTACAGCAGTTACACAAGTTAATCTAGCTACTTTTAGCGCTACAACATATGCAGGCGCTGAAATAAACATAATGGCAATATCTGCAGGTGAAAGACATATTACAAAATTATTAGTTACCCATGATGGTACAACTGCTGACGCAACTGAGTTTGGCGAAATTCTAACAAACACAGCGTTAGCAACTTACGATGTTGACATATCCGCAGGCGATGTTAGAGTAAGAGTTACACCAGCATCTGTCACTTCTACCAAGTTTAACACTTCTATAATGCTTATTGAAAACTAACATAAATATGTTAAAGCTTATTTGGGGAAAGTGAACCGATGGCAAACGATAAGAATTTTGTAGTCAAGAATGGCTTGACTGTAGACACCAATACTCTATATGTAGATGCTAGTACAAATAGAGTAGGGATAGGCACAACAACCCCTGTTGTAGATTTACATGTTAGCGGTAACATTAAGAGTACAGCACATATAGATGTAGACCTTACTGGTACTTTTGGTACCGGCGTATTTACTCCTATTCTAGGTACTACTGATTCTAGCGCAATTACTATTATTCCGCCCGCAACTTTTAGCTCAGATGTTATAGTTGAAAACAATCTTTACTCAAACAATATTGTTAGCGCACAATATTTTGTAGGCGACGGCTCTCTATTAACTGGTATTAACACTGGTAGCGGTGCAGCATATAGAATTGTTGAATATCCAACAGTTACAAATGGATCTGCTGATGTAACTATAAGCACTGCATATCCAATAGCTAATATAGACGTGTACCTAAACGGTGCACAATTAAAAGCTACAGATGATTACACTGTATCGGGCACAACCCTTACGCTAGGCACAACATTAGAAACTGGAGATGTA
>Ga0255784_10004362_pt1 | contig 10534 bp, 2 predicted proteins | sample 101ome_14_FD_179982 | JGI IMG/M metagenome (GOLD analysis project Ga0255784, IMG submission 179982) | Coastal salt marsh microbial communities from the Groves Creek Marsh, Skidaway Island, Georgia - 101403AT metaG (version 2) | ecosystem: Environmental > Aquatic > Marine > Intertidal zone > Salt...
TGGCTAATAATCTCTCATTCCGTTCTTGTTTATCAGATTGCTTTTGAAGATCTCTGGTTAATGAATCTAATTTTTTTTCAGATTTCCCCCGTGCTACTCCTACTGCTTTACTTCTTTCTTTTTCTAATGCATTCAATCTTTTTTCATCTTCATTTATTTTCTCCCGTAAAGTCCCCGTATTTTCGCGAACATTGGGATCAATTACCCCCCTTTGTTGTGTTAATTCAGTGTTCAAAGCATCTATTTGAGATGTAAATTTATCCACTATAGTCTTCTGTTCTTCAGGAGATAATTTTGATACTCCTTTTTTTCTTTTAGCTTCAGCTTTTTCTTCTGCAATTTGTGCCTTAATTGCTTCCTTATCTTCTATTATTTCATCTATTCTATCCTGTGCTTTTTGATTTTGATTCAATATTCTCAATTGTTCTTCATTTTTTCTCTTTCTTTCTTCTAATTCTCTTTCTGTATCATTTAGATAATCAACATGTTTTTCAAGTAATTGATTAGCTTCATCTCTATCTATTTGTTTCCTAATTCCTATTTGAATTCCTCTTTTTTTCATAGATTTTTGAGTATCCAAAGCACTGGTTTGTAATGATTTATCTTCTTTTCTTTCAAATTTATGACTTAATACTTGTTTCAGACTTTTGGGTTTTTTACCAGTATCCCTTTCATATGCATCATCTAACTTTGCTTTCTGAGTTTCGAAAGTTTTTCGTTCTTCCCTTTGTTCTCTTTTAAGGCCTTTGCTTGTTAATACTTCAGTTAATTCTTTTAATTCTTTTCTATCGCTTCTGACCCCCATTTGTAATCTACGAAGTTCCTCCCTATTTTCTTTATGGTCATACCCTTCTGCTATTTGCCTCTTAATGTTTTGAATTCCATACTTCTTTCTATCCATTTCTTCAGTTTTTTTCTCTAATTTTTTCATAAATGCTTGTGTTTTTTTACCCTTTTTTTTACCCGATTTTGTTTTAGACTGTTTCGGTGGCATGATAAATGGTGTCATATTCTGACCTTTTTCATATGGTCCTACAGCTGCGCCGGTTGGTGTAACCTCGGTTTTATTTTCAGAAGGTGACAAAACACCTTTGAGACCTTTTATTTTTTCATTTAATCTTTTCCCTTTGGAAACTTCTTTTTCTATCTTCCCAGAAACGATAGCCCACTCTTTATTTAGTTGTTCTTTTCTTCTCCCATCAGTTGTTCCTTTTATCTGTCTACCAAGACTGTCCGCTGTTCTTTTCAATCTAGCGACTTCTTTTCGATTCTCTTTTTTTTCGTCTATTGCTTGGCGAAATTCACCGCGCTTAGTATTATCTTTGCGAGACTGTACATCTTTCTCATATTGCGCTTGTTTTTTTTCTTCTCGCTCTACACTATCCACTTTATTCTTAGCATTTATTTGTTGTGCTTCCTTTTCCTCATTAGAAACAGCTGTGAACTTAAACCCATCAACTTCCATAACTCTAGAATTACCTTTCCCCCTTACCGCATTCCCAAATGCTATTGACTTTATTTTTTTTTTATCTTCCGGATTTCCAGATTCGAGAGATTTTTTGAATCTCTTTCTTGCTTCTTTCCTTTCATCGGATGTTCCTACCACGGTAGCAGCTGCTCTCGTAGCAATATCTTCAGCGGTTTGTTCTGATTTTTTCGCGTCTTCTTGTGCTCTTTTTCTTCTATCCTTCTGTTCGCGTGCGTTTCTTCTATCCTGTATTTCAGGTGATTTATAAATATACACCTTGCCGCCAGGCAATGATAAATCATTATTTATATCACTAAGAGCTTTGTTTACCGCTTTCGGATTATCTGAAATAAATTTGTCCAATTGTTGAATCCCTTTTTTTGTCGAATATTGTTTTCGATTCGTGGATGACATTCGATCCAATAAAGATTTTCTTTTTTTTTCTATTTCTTGCATTTCTGCAGTTAATCTCGATGAACTTTTTGGTGTTACAGATCTTTCGCCAGGGGGTTTTTTGCCCTTCGCCCTGTAGTCTGCATCATCATAAATCGCTTCTAAGTTATCGAATTCTGGAACACCATTATGAACATCTGGCGTCCCAGTCCTTCTTTTCCGACCTTCGTATTCTCCAGCTGCTTTCCTCCCCTCCTTGCCGAGGGCTTGTAAAGCATCGTTTAAACTTGTATTTCCAGGAGTGGTCGTTTCAGATTTTTTGGATTTCTTTTTTAAAGAATTTTTATGTCTTTCTTTTCTAGCCTTAGCTCTCTCCTCCTCACTTACCAATGCTCTCTTAACTGTTTCATCATTAAGATGCCTTTCTATTGTTTGTTTTTGTTCATTTGTTAGATTATCTCCTCCAAGTTTTTCTAATATGGCATCTCGTTGTAATTTTGCTAGTTCTTTAGCACTTATATTGTGTTGTTCACCTTTCTTCAATTTTACCCCTGCTAATTCCGCATTTGTCTTTCCGAGAACATCACCAACTGCTTCAGATATTTTTCTGTCGAATGGAGTTTTTTTGAGACTTTTTGCGTTACTTTCAGCCCTTTTTTGTTTTTTAGCTTCTTTTGCATCTCTTTTAGCTTTTGCGGTTTGTTTTTTCTGAGCCACTACCCCTGCAATTTTATCTATATTAAGATTATAACGATCTTGTATATCTTTCACAGTTCCTTCTGTAGATAATCCTGTTGATTTAAGTGAATTTATCATTTTTCCCAATTTATCAGCCCTAACAGTCTCAACTTTTTTGTATCCATGGTCTTCTGCTTGCTTTCTTAATACACGAATCTCTGCATCGGGAGAAATTTCCACACCTTTACCTTTAAGATATTCTTCATATTCAGCTTTTTCTTTTTCCACTCTGGCTTTTCTTCGAGCTTGACTCCTCTCATCTTTTCTTAGTCTACCCTTGATTCCTTTCTTATCATCTTCAACAAACCCATGAGCTCGTGCTTGCTTTCCTAATCTATCAACCCCTGTATCGGGAGAAATTTCCACACCTTTACCTTTAAGGTATTTTTTGTATTCATTACTCCTTTTTCCATCTTCCACTTCTTTTACTTGTCGTTTTAATTTATAAATATCTTCATTTGGATCGAAATTCACCCCCGCCTTTTTAAGTGTTTCTAAATATCCTTCCCGATTTCTCTCTTCCCCCGCTATTTTTACTCTGGCTTGTTCAGCGTCTTTTTTAGCCCACATTCGAGCTAAAGCGAGACCAGCTTCTTCGCCCGTACTTCCAATTTCTCCAATACCTCGTTGATTGCTTTCACTCTTTTTACTTCTTTTTTCCGCTGCCTTTTTAACGGATTCTTTTTTCCCTTTTGTTGAAGAAGGGGCTTCCTTCCCTCCAGTAGTTTTACCTTCGAGATCAACATATGCTTCAGATGGATTTAACTTTTTCCCTATACGCTCTTGTAGACGAATTGGATCTCCCCTTGAAGATATTCCTAAGTCTCGCGCGATTTTTTGGAGATCATCTTTTGATAAATTACTATTCCCCCCATCTGTAAAACTTTCGTAAAATTTATTTTTAGTTGTAGCAACTTCTTGAGCTCTATTCCGCAATATCTCAATATTTTCGTCTTTTTTTGTCTCAAATCCATGAGATTCCATATATTTCTCTAATTTATTTCTTGACAAACCCTTGAAACTCTTCAATGCACCATCTATGTCCACAGTTCCTCTAAGATTGGCTACAGCTTGTTCTACTTCCCCTTGTACAGGGTTACTAGATCTCATACTTTGTATCCCTTTTTCTAATTCTTTTTTCTTTTTATCAGCCGCCGCCTTTGCCCTATTTAATCTCCGACTCTGTGATAATGTATGCGTCTTTCCATCCTTCCCATCTTTTCCATCATTTCTCAACACAAATTCACGCTTAAAATTTTCAGTTGCAGCCAATTTCTTCAAATAATCTTCTTTCTGCTTATTTGCACCGCTTAATCGTGACTTAAGATATTCATCAGATGGATTCTGAGAAACTTGTTCTACTAACTCTCTTATAAGATTATCAGATTCTGTAATCCCCCCCTTTAGCGCATCGATTTTAGCATCCAATTTTTTAACCCTGATTGCTCCCCTTAGACTATTTCTCTTAAACCTCTCATTACGCGCACCCATCAGGCGTAGCAGCTCTTCCGATTTGGGACTTACTGGTTCCGCTTGAGTAGGTTCAGGGGCTTTTATATCACCATCTAAAATATTCTCAGGGAGAGCACGGTTCTTCTCATGTGGTTTTTTTTTGGAGCGCTTTTTTGGTACACCTTTTAATCCATCCAACTGTTTTTTCATACCATCGATTGTCCCCGCTCTATCTTCATAAGGTACACCTTTATCTTCTAATTCTTTTTGTAACCTTGAAAATTTTTCGCCCCCTGTTTCTTTTTTTCCTTTTTTATCTGATTCGTCAGGATCACCTTTTGAAGGTTTTGGCCAGATAGGAGATCTCTTTGAAGTTTTATCATCGCGCCGTGTAGGTTTTACTTCGGGTAAGGGTTGCGTCGATAATAGAGTACCATCGGGATTCAGGCGTAATTCTTTTGCAAGTTCTGCCTGGTATTCCCTTGTTGTAGGATCTTTATCAACAATTTCCTGTACCATAACTTCTCTAGCTAGTCTATCTCTTTTTTCTTTCTCCATTTCATCTAATTGATTCCTTCTTCCATCTACCTCATCTTCCATCTTGTCGACCTCTTTCACTCTCTCAGCTTGTCTTTCTTCTTCTCTTTCTTTTAATTCTTTAGCTTTTCTTTCGTCTTCTGGATCTCCTAAAAATCTATTCATTAAACTTGTTACAAATTTAGGACTTTCAGGTTTGAGGAAATCTGGATCAAATATACCAACATAGTCGCCAGAATTTATCAATTGTTGTTGTTCTTGTTCGGCTTTTTCTTGTTTTCTAACATTGGACTGGTACTCAATTTCTGCATCAGCCGTTGCAGCTGTAATTCTACCCAATTTCCTTTCTATTTCTCTAATTTTTGAATCTACTTGATATTCCTTATCTAAAGCCTCCTCCAATTTTTCCCTAATATGTTCAAGGGTTACTCCCCCTGTTCCAACTTTAGTTTCATTATCTCTTATCCAATTTGTTAATTCTCTTACTTCACCTTGTACCGATATTTTCTCTCTTTGTGCATCTCGTTCTTCTTTTTCCATCTTTTTTTTCTCTAAATTTTTTCGAGTCAAATCTTCCCCTGATTTCACGCGTGCGGCATGCGCAGCTTCTACTTCTATGGCTTTATCATCTAACTTTTTTCTTTGAGTTTGTGAATTTCCGAGAGTTTTATACTCCGGTCCCATTTTCCTTTCTCTTGCCGCCTTTTCAGCTTCATTCATAGGTTCAGGACTAAACACAGGTCTAGTGGTATTCCCTGTTATATCTTCGAGTGCATCCAAGGCCCTGTTTTCCATAGGAGATTTCGGTTCTTTTAGACCAGAGACTTTTCCTGTACCTTGAAAACCAGTTGGTTCCTCTCCTTTAGATAAATCTTTAGAAGAACTTTTGGAATCTATGGGCGCTTTATCTGGTGCTTTTCGGGCAACTAATTCACCGGCTTGTCTAGCAATTCCTTCTATAAAATCATAATTTTTACTGCTTCCTCGACGAAAAGAATCCAAAGATTCAGAAGGATTGGAGAAAGGAATATACTGTGGAAGCTTATCATGCATTCCTTCTGGTAAAATTGACCTCATCGCATCCTCAATTGACGATCCACTTTTGGCTGCTTTATTAAATGCATCCATATAAATTTCGGTTTGTTTTTCAGCTATTTCAGGTCTACTGAGTTTACCTGAGCTTAATAATTTTTTAAGATTTTCGATATGATCATCAGAGGCCGTAGATCTAGCATATTCTGTTGCTTCTTTAGTCCCTGGACCATATTTCAAATCACCTTCTGCCTTGCGCCGCTCGTAAGTAGTAACAGGGGTAGATTCTTTTAATTTAGCAATATCATCTTTGCCCTCGCCGCCTAAAATTCCGGCCAAAGTATATCCCATCACATCAGCTAAATCATTCGCTTTTATTTTCCCTGTCGTTCCAGCTGTACCCCCTTCTGTTTCAAATTTTCCGCGACCAGTGCTATCAGCAGTTTTTTTGAAATCATCTAATAATTTCGCAGCTCGCATTTCATCTTCAGGATTGTGTGTTTTTTTTCCTAAATGAACAACTTTTCCGTCTTTTTCGACTACAAGGTCACCTTCTTCTTCTTCTGGAGGTTTACCAAAATCACTCATTCTACCGATATTTGTTCTCCTCTCATAGGGCTTTACATCTGCATCTTCTGAGCGTATAATTTTACCATCGCGGATGGTTGTTGGGGATTCGGGTTGAACTGGGTCTCCATAGTTTAGTCTATCAAGAGTCATTGGGTTTTCCCCTGAACCAAGTGTATTCAAAGGTAGTTCTCTTCGAGTGGTGAGACCTGGAGAATCCATCCAATCATCAGCCGATTGTAATACAGGTCGCAGAAATGGAGATGGTTTACCTTGTTTGCCTTGTATGTCTGATGATGCCTGTGACGACAAATAATTACGAATTTCCCTATCTTGTTTTTCACTCAGTCCCATTGATGTCAAATCCTTACCTTCTCTCCATGCATCTATTACTTCGGCTGTGTTAATTGTCGCTGGTAATTTCAAGTCTCTCAAATTTCTTTGAATATCTTCCCACGGATTATAATCAGGACTTGACCAGCTTGGTGATGATCCTCGATTACCATTAACAGCTACTCTTTCCCTTTGACCACCCGTACTTGCTGTCACGAGTTCTTGTTCGGGACTAGCTACTACTTGTCCTATATTATATTCTGGAGCACCAAATTTCCTCTCTTGCTGCGGCATTAATGCCGCTCCAAGTGCCTCATAATCTATATTTGCGGGTTCTTCCGATAAAACAGTGCCCACTGGAATATCAGGATCCTCAACCTGTTGATCTGGTTGGACAACTTCTCCTATTGAAATTTCTTGCGGATCAACATCTACAGGACCAACTGGTCGGGGAGTAACTGCTCCTGATTCTGGTCCAACATCTACTAGTCTATCATCATCTACAACTGGTTGCGGAATAACTGGTAATGGTTCTGGTCTAACATCTTCTAGTTCATCATCATCTACAACTGGGTACGGAATAACTGGTAATGGTTCTGGTCTAACATCTTCTAGTTCATCATCTACAACTGGTTGCGGAATAACTGGTTGCGGAATAACTGTTCGCGGAATAACTGTTCGCGGAATAACTGGTTGCGGAATAACTGGTTGCGGAATAAATGTTAGAGGAGTAACCTCTACTGGTTCTGATATATCTTGTTGTTCATCTCTTATGGGTTCTGGTTCCGGTCCAGGTACAGGAGTAATAAATGAATTAACAACATTTGTTGTTATAGTAACCTCTATAGGATCAATAGGTTGGGGTTCTGATTCTGCCTCTGGTTGACTAACCTTTACTGGTTGAGTAATTTTTACCGGGGTTTTCACTGGGGTTTGCACTGATTCAGACTCTGATTCTGCCTCTGGTTGACTAACCTTTACTGGTTGAGTAATTTTTACCGGGGTTTTCACTGGGGTTTTCACTGATTCAGACTCTGATTCTTCCTCTGGTTCTGCCACTGGTTGAGAAACTGGAATTTTAACTGGAGTTTTAACTGGAATTTTAACAGGAATTGTAACATATAAAGGTTGGGCGACAGGTTGGGCAATCGGTTGAGCAACCTTTAAAGGTGGAACGGGAGGGGGGCCGGGTCTAACAAATGCGTTTACGACACCATTGTCTACACTAGGGTAAATACAACTTCCATCATCCTCATTGGCATTTGGATCATAGTTTAGAGCATTAGGATCTGTACACCCAGGATAAATACAACTTCCATCATCCTCATTGGCAAATCGATCATAGTTTTGAGCATTGGGATCTGTACATCCAGGATAAATACAACTTCCATCATCCTCATTGGCAAATCGATCATAGTTTTGAGCATTAGGATCTGTACATCCAGGATAAATACAACTTCCATCATCCTCATTGGCAAATCGATCATAGTTTTGAGCATTGGGATCTGTACATCCAGGAATATCTCTCTGTAAAGGTACTGGAGTAGGTGGTATTCTAATTGGAGGTGGAGGTGGAGGTGGAGGTGGAGGTGGAAGAGACATCCCTTCATCGAAACAATTAAATACTATTGATTTATCATCTAAAAACCAATACAGGACTGTTGTAAAAAATCCAACTCTAGATTTATAGTCATCTTGTAGAATATCTCTTATTTTTCTTCGATTTAAGGAAGCTAATGTATTTTTATAATTTTGATTATAATTTCTTATATTATATACACCCAAGGCATCTAATACATAATCATATATTTTTGATACTAAAGTCAGTGGATCATTTCTAAATGAAAGATAATCTCGAAAAACATTCAGTATAATTATATTTATTTTTTCATTTGTCAGTCTTTCAAACTTCTGCAAAATACCTGAAGTTATAATAAATGGGCACAGTACAGGATCTTTTTCATTATTCAAATAAGCATCTATATTTGTAATGATATAGAGTATTATCACTCGGACCCAACTGAATTTATTCAGGATGTTTTTTATAAATCTTTGTGTTATTTCTTCAGTTTGACTATCGGTGTCAGATAAATATTTGATTAGCTTTTTTATATGTGGATAATAAATACCATAATTTTCATACATTACATTATTTTTAAAAAGCCGAATATCATGCATTGATGAAGGTAAATTATTATCATTTAATAGATCGGATATATCATCCTCAGAATTGATAGAAGTCAAAGATTTTTCAAGATCCAATAGAATATTATGTTTCCGCAATTGATCTCTATTTATCTGATTATTGCTTGTTGGAGAATTTAAAATAAATAAAGAAATATTATTAGAAATATCTTTTAATCCAGTAGGATTATTATTCCGACTTTCTCTTATTTTAGACAAAAAATATGAATCACTAAAAGGATCACCTATATTAGTGATTGACATCAATATATATTAATTTATATAATTATTTAGTATTTACAAATTTTCATCTGTTTTTTTCTCTCCTGTTTTACCCCCCTTCTTAGATGTTTCTGTTATCTTTGGTTTATCACCATTTCCTAATTTTTTTATGATATCATCTAATTCTGTTATTTTTTTTGAAATAGTATTGCTCTTTAATTCATCTGGTAAATTATTCATTAATTCCTTTTGAAAATCGAAATTATCTTTTTTATTATCTTTTTTATTTTTATTTACATCACCTTTTCCGGAAAATTCTTTTTCAACTTGTTTTCTTTTAATATTTTCTATTGATTTTGAAAAAGCTTTATATGCTTCTTTATGCGATTCATAATCTTCATATTTACCCGATAATTGAAAATATTGCCAACCTTCAGTTTTCAATTGTTCAGTTGTTAAAGAATATTCAAAATATTTTTTATCTAAAGAAAATAATTGTAAAAAACCATTGCTCGCAGTTACGATTAAAGAAATAAACCATGAACCCCAATATGTTATTTGATCGAAATTTTTAGGAAGTTTTTCTGGATCCATCTGTCCCATTGATAAAACAGCTGGTAGAGATATAGAACCTGTTGTTACTAAAAATCTGAAAATATCGTAGTATTTTTTAGTATGATTTTTCCTGTTTTCATATTGAATGACTTCTGATAAAAATCTACTTTTCAATATATTCTTATCAGTTTGTGATTCCAATTCTAAAGTATCAATGATACTACTAATCTGATTTGCATAATCAGATTCGAATGTTGATTTATCTCTCATTTATTTTATAAAATATATATTTATTTTTCATGTTGTATATTTAGATTACATAATTCGGAATATAAATAGATATCTTTTAATAATTTAGAGCTTTTACCGGTGACCTTTAACCCCCTTTTCTCTAAATCCTTTTTAATATCCGTTGTTTTTCTTTTTCTTAATTCTATTAATCTTTTTTCAATGCTTTCTACATTAATTATATTTTTTGTTTGAATAGTTTTATTAGATATATTATTCTTACCTTTAGATAAAGAGGGGTTAGTAGTTTTTTTTTTAGATTGCACTTTAGGTTGCACTTTAGATTGCACTTTAGATTGCACTTTAGGTTGCACTTTAGATTGCTCTTTAGTGTCGGATATTTCAGATTTAGAAGATGAATCTTCTATTTGATATTTTGCATTTTTAGACAAGGTTGTTTTCGATTTGGGTTTAGGAAGAATCTTAAATAATTCTGACTTTTTTAAAACTAATGGCTTACTTTTATTTTCACTAATTTTTGCTTTTCCTAAACCCAAAGATTTATTTTCTAAATTATTCTGAGTAGGCATGTTTATGAATTTAGTTGGAGTTCTAATATTCCTCTGAACTTTATTGATATCTTTACTCTTTCTTTTTTTGAATGATTTGGGAGATTTTATTTTAATTTTTTTTGAATCCCCTGTTTTTTTATGATTACTCTTATTTTTATTTTTGATATAATTTTCATAGGATTTTGCCAATTCTTTATTTTTTGTATTTGATTTCATATTATAAATATATTTATATCTTTTTTTTCATTAATTC
>Ga0255784_10004364_pt1 | contig 10530 bp, 8 predicted proteins | sample 101ome_14_FD_179982 | JGI IMG/M metagenome (GOLD analysis project Ga0255784, IMG submission 179982) | Coastal salt marsh microbial communities from the Groves Creek Marsh, Skidaway Island, Georgia - 101403AT metaG (version 2) | ecosystem: Environmental > Aquatic > Marine > Intertidal zone > Salt...
TGGGGCGGCGGGACGCGCGACGCCGAGACGGGCGCGTCGCGCGCTTCGCGCGCTCGCGGCGCGAGGAAAGATTGAAGACGGTGACGGTGGGGACGGTGGTGGTGCGCGAGGTGGTGCGCGAGACAAAGATGGACCGTGTATGCGCGCGTTTTCACGCGCGCGCGTGCCGCACCGATGGTTTCAACACTTTTACGTCGTCGGGTGCGCGGCGAACGCGGCGACGCTTTGGCGACGGACGGCGGACGGCGTCGACGCGTCGTCGGCGTCGACGGTGGTGGTGTTGGCGTTGTTTCAGGCGCACCTGTGTCGACGATTATACGAGAGCGTGTGGGTGTCGAGTTATCGGCGCGGGGCGACCATGCACGCGGGGGCGTACGCGCTCGGGTTGGCGTATTACCTGTGCGCGTCTCGCACGTGGGCGGGCGACGCGTCCACGTCCTCGGCGGACGCGACGGGCGAATCGTCACCGGCGCGCGCCCTCGCGCGCGTCGCGTGCGTCGTCGTCGGCGCGCTCGCGTTTGCCGTGGGCAATTACCGCCAACACGAGTGTCACGTCATTCTCGCCGCCGCGCGCCGCGCCAAACCGTCGCGCGCGGCGCCCTCCAAAAAATCCTACGTCGTCCCTCGCGGCGGTTGGTTTGAACGATTCTCCTGCGCGCATTACACCGCCGAGATCGTCCTCTACCTCGGTTTGCTCCTCATTCGCCTCTCCGACGACGTCTTCACCGGAAAATGGCGTCTCGACGTCCTCTTTCCCCCTTCGTCTTCCCCTTCGGCGTCGTCGCGCCGTCTCGCCCCGGTCGCCCTCGTCGTCGCCGTCGTCTCCAATCTCACCCTCGCCGCGCGCGAACACCACGCGTGGTACGTCACCAATTTCAAGGATGACTACCCATCGCGACGCACCGCCATCTTCCCGCGCGCGTTCGGGGTTTGACGCGTTCTGAACGTCGCCTCGCGCGCGGTTCGCCTCTTCTAGTCCTCGAAAACCTCAAACCTCCCTTTTGTCCGTGTAATGTCCAGCGTCAGCCCGCCGCCGCGCGAATGGTCGCTCGCGTCACTCGTCCGCGCCCGCACCGCGCGTCGCACGAACGGCGACCGACGCGGGAGCGAACACGACACCGCATCCAGTGTCGCGCGTCCACGCGCGCACGATGACGACGACGACGACGACGACGACGACGACGATGCGCGCGATGGGAAAGGGTGGCGCGACGTCGACGGCACCTCGCGCGAGGCGACCGCGATGCGCCGTCGTGCGATGCGCGATGGACCGCGCGGTGACGTTCTCCGTGAGAGAAGCGCGCGCGGGTGGTCTCGGACGCGAGCGCGCGTCGCGCGCGAGCGTCGTGACGCGCGTGGCGACGCCCACGGGGAAAGGGCCCGATCAGCCGGTGAAGCGAAGCGCGGTGGAGATCATCAAAGAAAACTCTGATTATCTTCGACATCCGTTGATTGAGGAGTTGGCGACGGAGGCGTCGAATATTTCTGAGGACGCGGCGCAGTTGTACAAGTTCCACGGGGGGTATCAACAGGATGATCGAGAGAAGCGCGCGTTCGGGCAAGGGAAGTTTTATCAGTTTATGATGCGCACCAAGCAGCCGGCGGGGAAAGTGCCGAATAAGTTGTATCTCACCATGGATGATTTGGCCAACACGCACGGGAATGGGACGTTGCGATTGACGACGAGACAGACGTATCAGTTGCACGGGATTTTGAAGAGTGATTTGAAGGCGACGTTCGCGACGGTGATTCGCAACATGGGTTCGACGCTCGGCGCGTGCGGAGACATCAACCGTAACGTGACCGCGTCCCCGGCGCCGTACGCCAACAGACCCGAATACGACATCGCGCAAGAGTTGGCCAAGGACATCGCCGATCTCTTGGCGCCGCAGAGCGGGGCGTATTACGACGTGTGGCTCGACGGGGAACAAATCATGACGGCGGAAAAGCCCGAAGTCGCGGCGGCGCGCATGGAGAACCGCAACGGTACCAACTTTGAGGGATCTCCCGAACCCATCTACGGCAGTCTGTTCTTGCCGCGCAAGTTCAAGATTGGCGTCACCGTGGAGGGCGACAACCACATCGACGTCTTGACCAACGACATCGGCATCGTCGTCATCATGCGCGACGGCAAACACGTCGGCTACAACGTCTACGTCGGCGGTGGTATGGGTCGTTCGCACCGCAACGACGCCACGTTCCCGCGCGCGGCGACCCTCTTGGGTTTCTGCGGTCCGCGCGACATCTTGTACGCGGTCAAGGCGGTCGTGTGCACGCAACGCGACTACGGTCGTCGCGACGACCGCAAGCAAAGCCGTCTCAAGTACTTGGTCGAGAGCTGGGGCATGGAGCGCTTCAGAACCGTCACCGAGGGCTACTACGGCAAGAAGTTTGAAGAAGGCCTCGAGATTGCCCCGTTCGAATTCCCCACGTACTTGGGCTGGAACGAACAGGGTGACGGTAAGCTCTGGTACGGCGTGCACGTGCAAAACGGTCGCCTTCGCGGCGAGATGAAGAAGGCTTTGCGCGCCGTCATCGAGCGTTACGAGCTTCCCGTTCGTCTCACCGCGCAACAGGACATGCTTCTCACCGACGTCGACCCGGCGTGGAAGGCGGACATCATGGCCACCCTCCAGGCTGCGGGCGTCAAGGACGCCTCCGAGGTGGATTCTCTCGAGCGTCTCTCCATGGCGTGCCCGGCGTTGCCGCTCTGCGGCCTCGCCATCACCGAGGCCGAGCGCGGTCTCCCCGAGATCAACGCGCGATTGCGCACGGTGATGACCAAGGTTGGCTTGGCGCCCTCCGACGATCTCGTCATTCGCATGACTGGTTGCCCGAACGGGTGCGCGCGTCCGTACATGGCGGAGCTCGGCTTTGTCGGCGACGGTCCGTCGAGCTACCAAATTTGGCTCGGTGGCACGCGCGCGATGACGGGCGTCTCCAGCGCGTACGCCGATCGCGTCAAGGTTGACGCTATCGAAACCTTCTTCGAACCAATCTTCGCCATGTGGGCGCAACAGCGTCAATCGGGTGAATTCTTTGGCAATTTCATCAACCGCGTCGGCTTCGACGCGCTTCGCGCGTTCGCCGAGTCCTACACGCCGTTGCCCGACGTCCCGGTCGCCGCATCGGCCACCGCCGCGCCGGTCGCCGCCGCCGCCGTGGACACCGCCGGCCGTTTACCCCGCGTCATGATCGACCGCGACGTCTTTGAACAGCTCCAAGCGTACGCCGAAAAGAAGAACACCACCCTGACGCGCGCGACGACGGACGCCATCAAAAAGATGATCGCCGAAGACAAGTGAGTCGACGACCGTCCACGCCTTTTACCCACCTCTGTACCAAACAACCGACATAACCATTTATTCGAGTCGCGTCGTGTAACGCAACAATCTATTTCGAGTACACCAGCGAAAAGACGCCTTCGCGCGGCGAACGCCGCACTCGCCGCCTCGTCTCGAAAAAAGATGACGATGACGTCGACCGCTCTCACCGCGCGCGCGTCGACGCGTCCCGCCCGCGCGCGACGATCACCGACGACGACGACGCATACGATGATGACGACGACGCGCGTCGTCTCGACCGCCGCGTCCGCCGACGCCTCGGACGTCACCCCCGCGTCGCTCGAGGGTGACGACGCCGAGTCGTGGGCCCGCGCCGAATCCATCGTCGCGTCGCTCGGTCTCGACGACGCGAGCGCGGACAAAGCGATGCGACGCGCCTTTGGATGGTCCACGCAGGCGTATTGGCGCAACACCAAGGTGCGCGAGGTGCCGGACGCGACGGCGCTCGAGGAGAGAATCGCGTTTTTGGAAACGCTCGGGGTGACGAGAGACGACGTGCGGCAAATCGTCGAAAAGACGCCGGAGATTTTAGGGTGTGACGTCGATCAATTGACGACGGCGACGGAATACGTGGAGAAGAATTATTTCATGAAGCGAAACACGCGTAATTTCGTGAAATACGTCGTGCGCGTGCCGCAGGCGTTGGGGAATAATTTGGACTGCGCGGCGGAAGGGAAGAGTTGCCTGGGCGAGTGCAATAGATGTTGGGCGCGGTGTTAGTGGGGTGGACAGAGACAGAGAGAGAGATGCGGCGCAAAACATATTTTTCTCGTTTGTTTTTCGTCGTCGTTGTTTGTATTAGTACTCATTATTCTGCTTACTCCTCGGCGTCTTCGCCCGCGTTGACGCAGCTCGCATTTGGTTGCCAAATTTGACATATGTTATCCTCGGCGACGCTCGCGATGACCCAGTCGTCGTTCATGTTCCAGCTAAAGTCACTGATCTTGGACGTGTGACCACCGTGAATGAAGAGGAGCTCCGGAGGTCCGTCTTCGGCGTCTTCGGGGGTTTGCTCGTCGCCAATCTTACTCAAATCCCAAATCATCATGCGTCTGTCGGCGCCGCACGACGCGAGCACCGTCTCGCTCTTCGGCGACCATCCAATCTGGAACACCTCCTCGGTGTGGTGCTCGAACGTGTGCAGACGTTGTTTCGTGTTACGAATATCGAAGAGCGCCACCGTCTTGTCCGCGGAACCGGTCGCGAGCAAGGTTTCGTTGAATGGGTTAAAGGAGAGGCAGTTTACCTCGGCGTCGTGCGCCTGGACGTTGAGCACGGCGGCGTTCGCCGGAGCCGCGCGAGTGTCCCATAAAATCAAGTGCTTGTCATCACCGACCGAGCCAAACATATGATCGTGCTTGGCGTGCCACGCGACGTCCTCGACGACGCTGAGGTGACCCTTGTAGATGGTTTGCGCGTCGAGTTCCTTGGCCCCGTCGCCGCCCGAGACGTCCCACAAACAAATCTGCGCGTCGTCGCTCCCGCTGAGCAAGTGTCCGCTCTTGAACGGCGACCAGCTCAGACCGTATCCTTCCTTTTGATGGCCTCTCAACCGAATGTTCGGCGCGCATCCACTGTCTGGCGCCGGCTTGCTCGGATGTTTCGTGTAATCGAAGACGTACACGTCGGCGCTCACCGTCTTCGTCGCCAACACAAAGGAATTCTGCGGCATATACCTCGCTCTGTTCACCTCACCGTCGTGATGAATGTGCTGCGTCACCTTTACTTTCGCGCCTCCGCTCCCAAATCCACCCGCCTCACCGCTCTCATCGTCGTACTCGCGTCCGTCCACCTCGGCGCTCTCCAACGGCAGCTGCACCTCGGCAATCATCAGATAGTTTTGTTCGTGTTCGCTCGTGTGCGTCCCCAAAATCAACTTTTGCGCGCTATAGTCTCGATCGGGATGTTCCACTCGATCCGGCAACCACTGCACCGTGAGCGACGGCCACTCCAGCGCGTGCGTCACGACGAGATCATACAGAAAGGGTGTGTTCTTCTTCCAAATTTTGTACTCTTCGGACACCAATCGCTCCGCCGCTTCGTCCGGCGCGTCCTCGTCCGCGCCTCGATCGTTCCCGCGCGCATCGTCTCCGACCGCCATCGCGCGTGTCACGCGCTCGCCCTCGCGCGCGAGTCTGCGGCGTCTCTCGCGTCTCGCGCGCACGTCGTCGTCGCGCTCTTTTTTTCAAACCTCTGATCGATCGGTGGGCGACTGGGGGGCGGATGGGGGTAGATGGGGAGTCCTGACTCGTCGTTTTTGGTTTTGTGAGCTGTCGGGTTCGAGGCCGAGCCCCGATTGATGGAGCGCGCGACGACGCGCGAGACGGTGACGCGAGAGGCGATCGCGTGCGTGACGCGATCGAGCGCGACGCGCGAGACGACTCGGTGGCGGTGGTGACATCGAACGACGTGAGGGATCGAATCGAGTGATTTGATTTTGACTGATTTGAAATTTTGGGCGCGATGGGCGGTGTGGGACGCGCGACGGCGACGTACGCGAGCGATGACGACAAGTATTCGTTGGCGAATAAGATGCATGGACAATATTTCCAATTGTATTACAATCGATTGATGACGATGGCGCCGCGCGTGGATGAAGCGCGGGAAAAGGTGTGGGCGGAGACGCCGAGACGCGGCGTCTTGGAGCTTCGCGAGGGCGAGACGTGCGTCGTCGTGGGGACGGTGTACAAGGACATGCGAGATAAGCCCATCATCTTGGACGAGTACGTGAAAGATTTTAACCGCGAGGAGGCGAAGCGAGCGGTGAGGAAGACGTACACGAGAGAGGATGATCGATTGGAGTTCGAGGACGAGGGCGCGCGGGTGAAATTGGTGGGCGTCGACGCGGGACGGTTCGTCACGGGCGTCGTCTGCGCGTGCAAGGGGAAGGCGGTAAACGGAGATTTTGAGGTCGAGGACGTCTTCGTGTACGCGCAGGCGCGAGGGGACGGCGTGAGCGGGGTGGAGAAGAATGGCGGCGAGGAGGCGCGCGCGGCGGGCGGCGCCAAGTATGTGTGCTTGGTTTCGGGATTCGAGATCGGTAAAGACGGTGGCGATGACGACGACGAGGAGAACGTCGCGGCGAGAGCGCGCGCGCAAATGTTCGTGGATTACGTCACCGGCGCGTCGACGATGGACGACGCCGAGGCGTGCGATTCGGACGCGGCGAAAATTTGTCGCGTCGTCGTCGCCGGAGGGACGATGGATTTAAAGGCAAACGGAAACGAAGAGACGACGTCGAACGCGCTGAAAGAACTCGACGTCATGTTCACCGAACTCGCGAGCGCGGTTCCCGTGGACGTCATGAGCGGTCAGACAGATCCGACGAACAAGGCGATGCCGCAACAACCGTTACACCCGGTGTACTTTCCCGAGGCGACGAGATTCGAAAAGACGATGCGTCTCGTCACCAATCCGCACGATTTCACCGTCGACAACACCTCCTTCTTGGGAACGTCCGGTCAAAACGTTCAGGACGTGTTGAAGTTTAGCACCATCGACGCGAAAGATGTATCGGACACTTTCGCGGGCGACGACGCCGCCAAGAGTTCGGTGGCGGCGCTCAGCCAAACGTTGCGATGGCAACACGTCGCTCCGAGCGCTCCGGACACGCTCGCGTGCTATCCATTCAAGGATCGCGACCCATTCGTCATCGAGCGCACCCCTCGCGTGTACTTTGCCGGATGCCAACCCGCGTTCGGTCACGAGCGCGTGTCTCACGCCGCCGGAGAGACGCTCGTGGTGTCGGTGCCTAAATTCTCAACCGCCGGCGTCGCCGTGCTCGTCGACGTCGACACCCTCGAGTGTCGACCGATTCACTTCGGAACCGTGTAATTGGTGTAATTCGACCGATTTCTTCGCCGTGACTTGATCTCCGTCGTCTCGCGCGTCTCTTGAATCGACCGCCGTCGGAGTCGGCGCCGCCGCCGCCGCCAAAATTTCAAAAATGTCCCGGCCCAGACGTCGCGCGCCATCGTCACTCCGCGTCCGTCCCCGACCGCGCGCGCGTCCGAGCGCGATGAAAACCATCGAACGAGGCGATGCCCCGCCCTTTGACCGCGCGCGCTTCGCCGCGGACGCCGTCGTGCCCAAGGATCAGCGACTCGCGCTCGACCGCGTCCCGGGCTGGTTTTCAAACGCCGGTGAAGAGGTGCGCACGACGACACGACGCGGACGCGTCGAGCGACGCGCGCGATGCGAGAGACGATCGCGCTCGCGCTTTATCAATCTATCGACTGACCGCTTCGATCTTCTCGATCGTGAACGACGCAGAAGATCGCGCCGATCGATGACACGCCGGAGGATTACGCGGCGAGCGCGTCGCAGAGCGGGCGACGAAACGCCGCGAGTCCCACCAAGGCGAGCGTGATGCGCGCGAAGAGTCCGCTGAGAGGAAGTCCGGGACAGGGTAAATACATGGCGAATCAGCGCGCGCTGGAGATGGAGGATGAGAGCGATGAGGAGGAGGCGGAGGAGGAGACGGCGAGAGCGGCGACGGCGGCGACGGACGCCGACGGGCGCGAGTTTTCAAATGTACCGGCGCCGGGCGTCGCGCCGTTGGTGTTGAAGAGCGATGAAGCGTTGGCGCTGGCGTTGGAGCGGAGGAAAAAACAAAAGCCGAAGATTGTGTACGATGACGACAGCGACGAGGAAATCATGCCGACGCAGACGGCGAGTCAAATGCCGACGACGTCGTCGCCCTCTCGACCTCGCACCGCCGATCAAGAGAACGAACCTCCGGTGCCGACGTCACCGTCGATCGGTATCATCGGTCGCGCGGTGAACGCCGCGGCCGAAGCTTTAGGTTTTACTAGTCCATTCAAACCGAGCGCGCCGCCGTCGCCCATCGTCGGCGGTTTCGGTTTGACGTCTCCCGGCGCCCCCGCGTCGCTCGCCCTCTCCCCCAGAACGATGACAAACGTCGTCGGGAGCGTCGCGCGATCCGTCTTGGACGACGACGACGCTCGAGCGAGCGACAGCAAAGTGGAATGGGGCGCCAAGGGGGCGTACGCCTCGGGCGCCAAGAAACGAGGCGCTCGACGCGCGCTCGACGTCGGCGCCGACGTCGATCGCGCGGACGTCTCTCCGACCAAGAAAACTCGTCGTTGACGGTGACAACACAGTGTACCATGTATCCTTCTGAGCGCCACATCGTCGCTTGTAACGTCATCGCGTCATCGTCATGTGTTTTGTTCATCCGTCGCGTTCGCGTTTCGCCTTTGAATGAAATCTCCCCGCACCAATCTTTGACTCCAGTCGCGCGTCACACGTCGTCGGCGTCGTCACCATGCACGCGGTCGCCACCGCCGCGCGCGATATCATAGCCACCGCGCGCGCGCGCGTCGCCGCTCTGTCCGCCGCGTCGTCGTCATCGTCGTCTGACGTCGATGATGACTTTTTTCAACCGGCGCTGTCTCAACTTCCGACGACGCTCGCGACCGGTGACGAGGACGACGAGGCGAGGGACGACGGGCGCGCGTCGCCGCCTCGCTCGACCGTCGTCGCGCCGCACGTCGAGGTGATCGATCTCTTGGACGATGACGACGACGACGATGAAGATGAAGATGACGATGGTCGGCGAAAGGTTGAGCGCCGGGACGCCGACGCCGAACCGTCGCCGTCGCCGTCGCCGCCGACGCGCGACTGGGACGAGGTGTCCGAGGAGGGGACGGAGAAGTACGTGATGCGACGAATGCGAGAGATGAAACGCCCGCGATCGAGATCGATGTCGATGGAACCGCAGACGGTGGAACCTGACGCGTCGGACGACGATGACGAGACGTTTCCGCCGCCGCCGTGCGCGCCTCGAGAAGCGTTTCAAAGGACGACGGCGATATTAGACGAGAGTTTACGACGGGATGGCACGTACGGCGCCGCGCTTAGCGTCGCGTTCGATTGCACGAGACAATTGGGAGGTGATAAGGAGATATTGTACGCGTACGAGTCGTTACCGCTCGAACGAAGCATCGAGTGGCGGTATCACGAACCGACGACGAGCGAAGCGCGGGACGCGCCCTCGGCGGAGACGCGGGGGGCGCAGAGCGCGAGGTACACGATGGTGCTGTTGGACGGACAGACGTTTTTGAATATGATAGAGGACGAGTGCGAGGGATTGAAAAAGATGGTGGAGACGTTTCGAGCGAGTCGACGCGACGCGCGGAGACACACGCTGTGTCTGGTGGTGGAGGCGCCGGAGAAGCGCGTGGCGCACAAGGAGCGACGCGCGTGCGATTACGAGAATCCCACCGCAGGATGGACGCGAGAGAAGTACGACGCGCGTGTGGCGCAGATTTTAGTGCAATACGAAAACGTCGTGTACGCGGCGTTGCCGAACATGGACGCGTGCGTGGAGCGCGTGTGCGTGACGCACGCGGAAATCGCCAAGCGAAGAAACGAAAAACCAATCAGTATGATACAGTTTTTGGGCGAAAAGGCACACGATTACATGGATGGCACGACGCAAAAGAAACCAAAGGACGCCGTCACGCCGAGCGATTACTTTCTCCGCGCGCTGACGAGAATATCCGGCGTCACCGCGCCGCACGCGCGCGGCGTCGTCGCGCGCTACCGAACGATGGACGCGCTCATGCGAGCGTACGCCGACCCGACAACGTCCGTCGCGGACAAGAGACGCATGCTCGAAAACATCATGCCTCTCGCCGCCGTCTCGAGAGACGGCACCGCGTCGCGACCGGGCGGAAAGAACCGGTTCGGTCCGGCGAAGAGCGCGCGCGTCTACGACTTCTTCAAGCCTCTCGCCCGCGACGACGCCGATCGAATTCTCTCGAGATACGTCCAGGACGCGTGAACGGGCGCGTAAAGCGAACGAAACAAACGTCGAGATCGCGACCCCGCGAGAGAGAGAGAGAGAGAGACGTCGCGCGCGTCGTCGTCGTGTAATACATTGTACCTGTGCGCCACCATCCCATACTCACGGGACATTTTGCCAATCAAAAACCTTCGCACCCGTGATCCACTCGAGAGGGTTTACCGCGATGGGTCGCGTCGTCGTCCCCGCACACGCGCGCGCGCGAGCGACGAGAGCCATGGCGTCGAGCGTGCCGAAAGAGTACCAAAAGTCCTACACCTGGGACGCCATCGTCTTCTCCGACGGTGCCACGTACGTCTCGACGCGCGCGCGACGAATGGTCGACCCTCAGCCAGTCACCCATCCACCATCGCGAGG
>Ga0255784_10004373_pt1 | contig 10519 bp, 14 predicted proteins | sample 101ome_14_FD_179982 | JGI IMG/M metagenome (GOLD analysis project Ga0255784, IMG submission 179982) | Coastal salt marsh microbial communities from the Groves Creek Marsh, Skidaway Island, Georgia - 101403AT metaG (version 2) | ecosystem: Environmental > Aquatic > Marine > Intertidal zone >...
ATTGGATTGGAGAGCCTGGAATTTCTGGACTAGACTTAATGGACAAATTTATTGCACATGTTGATTCTTATGGTGTAGAAAAAGTCGAAGACGAAATTAAATCTATTAAAAAAAATAAAGAACTTTTTGAAGTTCAAGGAAAGAAAAAATATTCAGCTAAATCAATTATATACTCTCTAGGTATGGTTCATAAAGAATTAGGAGTAGAAGGAGAAAAAGAATTTGCAGGAAAAGGAATTCATTATTGTTATACTTGTGATGGTCCTATTTATTCTGGAAAAAATGTAATTATGGTCGGAGGCGGAGATTCCGCGGGATGGGGAAGTGTATTTCTTTCTGAACATGCAAAATCAGTTACAACAATGGTTCGAAGAGATATTATGAAAGCAGAACCAATTACTGTTAAACAAATGGAAGATAATCCAAAAATAAAAATAAAATATAATACGGAAATTAAAAAATTCTACGGAGACACTTTACTTGAAGGAGTAATTTTGAAAGATGGAACTGACATGAAAATAGACGGAGTATTTATTGAAATTGGTCATTTGCCGTTAAATCAAATTGCAAAAAATTGTAAAGTTAAATTAGATAAGTCTGGATTTATTAAAGTTGATAATCATCAAAAAACTAATATCAAAGGTTTTTGTGCAGCAGGAGATATAACAACAAGACATACTCTAAAGCAATTTATAACATCTGCATCAGAAGGATCGGTGGCAGCAGAATCAATTTATAATTTTATTAAAAATAAAAAATGGTAAAGAATTATTTAATTATAGGTTATGGTATTTTAATTGCTGCAATATTATTTAATTTAGTTTTATCAAAGTTAGGTATTTCTTCTTGGTATGATTTTTTATTAGGTAATAAAGATAAATATACATCATATGTTGTTTTATTTATTGTATATCCGTTAATTTTAGGTTATGTTGCTCAAAAAGCTATTGAATTAATTTAAATTTTCTTCAATATACTTTTTGATATCAAATTTTGATTTACAACCATTATAAGACATAAATCTAATTTTTCCAAAAACCGGTCTTTCAAACCATGCCCGATCATGAAGACCTCCTATGGACCAAGCACATCCTACGTAACCATTGGGATCTCTTCCATCCAATTCATATTTATCATTTAGATAAATTGCAATCTTTAAAGCATCTTTAGGCGATTTGGTCCATTCAAGAATTTTTTTAGCCCAATACATTCTCATATATCCGTGCATTTTTCCTTTGTTTACCATTTCCATTTGTGCAGCATTCCATAAATCGTCGTGTGTCTTTGCATTTTCAAATTGTTTTAATGAATAAATATATTCTCGTTTATCTTTTGTATGTTCATTATGAGATTTTTTAGCCCAATCTGGAAATCCATCAAATGTGTCGTACTTTTCATTATAATAACAATAATTATCTGAAAGTTCTCTTCTTACAAATGCTTCTTCGATAAATGCATCTTTATCTGGTTTTTTTGCATTTGCTTTACTTACTTCGTAGACTGCTCTTTGGGGGGCCAACATTCCATAATGAAAATAAGGGCTTAAATGAGAAACTTGATTTAAAGGAGGATTATTTCTATTTGTTGAATATCCGTCTAAACGATTTTTGATGAATTCTTTTAGCATATTCATTCCTTCATCTTCTCCGGATTTTATCCAATCAACTGGTTTTACATTTTTGTCAACATTTGCTTTCATTAAATTTTCAAAATTATTTTTGTTTTTTAATTTGTTATAATTATTTTTCTTTAGTTTTGGAAAATCAGAAATATATTCGGGAAATAGTCTATTTAATTTTGGTCTTATTGTATATGCTGCAAATTCTTGTTTTGGAGAAGTGATCCATACTGGTACTATATTATGAGCATCTACTTGAATAAAAGGAATTTTTAATTTTAAATTTAAATCATTGACCCATTTTTTTGCAATTCTAAGTGGTGAAAAGTCAGTTACAACTAAACCAACATTATTTGTTTTTATGAATTTAGAAATATCTGGAACAAAAGATTTTGTTAAAATAAAAAGAGGTATATTTAATTTTTCTAAATTAGTTTCTAGTACTTTTAATCCTTCTAACTTGAACTTATGTTGTCTTAATCCTCCTCCCAGATATCCTATATCTAAATTATATACAACATATAATGGAACTTTGTTTTTTTCAGCAAGATCTGATGCATGCAATAATGCCCAATTGTCTTGAGATCTTATTTCTCTATTACACCAATAAAGTATGGCTCCGGAACTATATTCTAAATCGTTTAATTTTCTAATTCTGTTTTCGTTCATTTTAATAAGTATAAATCAATGAAACCGAATACTGCTTTTGAAAAAATTGGAAGTATTACAAAAAGAACATTGAAAGTTTCTAGAGATATAACATTTAGCGGATACAAAATGAATACAAGAGGATATGCTAACCACTGAATTGTGAAATATTTTAATAAGAAATCATATTTCTTTTTGTTAACTGCTAGTTTATAAAGATCTACCCAGATTATTTTTATAATTATTGCAAGTAAAAATAAACCCAAGTAAAAATATCTTAAGTCTGAAAAAACATCTGCAAATAATCCAGTTAATATCACAATAGGTTGTAGAATTAATAGAGATAACATAAGCGTATAATTTCCTTTTTTATTTAGAATCGCTGTAAAGTAAAGTGCCATTAAAAGTAGTGGAGTTGAAACTACCCAATCAAAATATCTTGCAAGATCAGAAATTTCTGTTTGATAAGCAATAAATAAATACATCAAACCGGACCAACCTACGATTGTTGAATGTAGAAGTATGAAGTGTTTCGGAATTTTCCATTTTTTACCTAAGTATAGAAATGAAGCTAGTGAAGCAAACATTACTATTGAGTAAAACATTTCGGCATTCATAAAATATTTGTAGTTAATCATTTATAAGATTAATTAGATAAATTCTATGGAAATATCTGTTATTCTTCCGGATCAAATAAATAAAAATAATCCTGTTCTTAAATTAAAAAATAAAATAATTATTCTTGAAGATAAAAGATATTTTGATGATTATAAATATAACAAAAAGAAATTAATTTTTCATCGAGCATCTATGAAATATTTTTATGACTATCTGAAAAAGAGCGGACATAAAGTGGAATACAGCGAAAATAGTTTAGAAGATTATACTAAAGAAAAAATACATTTAATGGACCCAGTTAACAAAAAAATAACAAATAAATTCAAAAATTTAACAATATATGATAATGTAAATTTTCTTAATACTACAAAATACAATAAAGAATATTTTTCTAAAAATAAATTTTTTATGGCAAGTTTTTACAAAGATCAAAGAAAAAAATACAAATTACTTTTGACATCTTCCGGTGGACCGGAGGGAGGGAAATGGAGTTATGATGATCAGAATAGAAAAAAATTGCCAAAATCAGAAAAAGTTCCGGATTTTAAAAAATTTAATAGCGAGTATGTTAAAGAAGCAATTTCTTATGTTAATAAAAAATATAAAAACAATTATGGAACTTCTGAAAATTTTTTTTATCCAACAACACACGAAGAAGCATCAAAATGGTTTGATGAATTCTTAAAAATTAGATTTGAAAAATTTGGACCTTATGAAGATGCAATATCTGATAAAGAATTTTTAATTTATCATTCTCTTTTGAGTCCTTTATTGAATGTAGGCCTAATTGATGTAAATTATGTTTTAGATAAAGCAATTCAAGTACAAAAAAAACAAAAAATACCTATTAATTCTGTTGAAGGTTTTATTAGACAAATAATTGGTTGGAGAGAATTTATACGAGCAGTTTATGTTGAACTTTCTGAAAAACAAATAAACAATTTTTGGAAATTTAAAAATAAAATTAAAGAAAATTTTTGGAACGGAGAAACAAATATTTTACCTGTAGATAATGCAATAAAAAAAGCAATAGATTATGCATATAATCATCATATTGAAAGATTGATGGTTCTAGGAAATTATATGTTAATTACAGAAAAGAATCCGCATGAAGTTTATAATTGGTTTATGACAATGTATATTGATGCATATGAGTGGGTAATGGTTCCGAATGTTTATGGCATGAGTCAATATGCTGACGGAGGATTAATTACTACCAAACCTTATCTGTCCGGTTCAAATTATATTCGTAAAATGTCTGATTACAAGAAAGAAGATTGGTGCGATATTTTTGATGCACTATATTGGAGATTTAATATTAAATATGAAAAAGTTATTTCAAAGAATGCAAGATTATCTATTGTTGGAGCTTTACTTAGAAAAATGAGTGATGAAAAGAAGAAAAGATATGTTAAAATAGCTGAAGATCATATTAAGAAATAAGATGATTGAAGCAATGATTAAATTTATGGGTTATTTTTTGGTAATTGTTGCTATTTTGAAAATAATAGATTGGAAAAAATTTTCGGAAAATTTTTCAAAATATGACTTAATTGCAAAAAGAAGCAAAACTTATTCTTTTTCTTATCCGATTATTGAATTGGCAATTGGAATAAGTTTTTTGAATAATTTTTATGTTAGAGAAGTTGCAATTATTTTAGCAGTAATTATGTTTATTGGAGTAACTGGAGTTTTGAAATCATTAAAGGAAAATAAAAAAGTTCAGTGCGCATGTTTAGGAAAATTAGGGCATAAATTAAACATCAAATTAACACAATTTACTTTATTTGAAGATATAGTTATGGGACTTATGGCCTTAGCAATTTTATTACTTTAATTAACTTCTTTTAATCTCATTAAAGCAATTTCTGCAGATTCTGCCATTTCAATTTCAGGATCATTTAGATATTTTTCTACAAAAGGAATGTATTCTTTTTTTCCAAGAGTTGCAAGAGCCAATATAGCTTCATGTCTAACAAAAATATTTGTGTCGTTTTCTACGGCTTTTATTAATGCTGGACCTGCAATTTCATTCCAAGCAGTTTCGCCAAGAGAAAATGCAAATTCATGTCTAACTATTGGTGAGGGATCTGTTTCAAGAGCTTTGCATAGTTTTATAATATCCTCTTTATTTGTAGAATTTTCTAACTTAAATGCTGCTTGAATTCTTTCTTCTTTTGATTTAGTTAAATCTAGTACAATATCTGCCGGATTCATAAATTTCAATAAAAAAAGTTCTATTAAAAATGTTTATTTTCGTAAAATTATTGGTTCTTTTTCTGAGACGTCAATAACTGTTGAAGCTTTACCAGATAATTTTCCTTCATCAATAACAATATCTACTTTATCTTTAATTTCTTTTTTAAGATTTTTAGGATCTACTAAGTGAGGTTCTCCAGAAATATTTACCGATGTCGTTACAAAAGGTTTTCCTGTTTTTTTAACAAGTTTTGAAAATTCGCAATCTGGTATTCTGACACCGACTTTATCGGAGTATGAAACATGCTTTGAAATTATTTTTTCATTTTTAGGTCTCATTACCAGCGTGTATGGTCCAGGTAATTTATCTAAATAACTTGGATGAATAATTTCAAAATTTTCTTTGATCCATTTTTTTGATGGAGCGATAATTGAGAATGGTTTTTCTTCTCTTTTTTTAATATCTCGGATTTTTAGAACTAGTTTATCGTTTGTGGCGTCACATCCAATCCCATAAATGGTATCTGTAGGGTATACATAAACTTTTTCTAGATTTATTTGACTATTCATAATGTATATAAATCAAATTAGGTTAAAAATTCTATGAAAAAACCGGATTTGATGAAGCAAGCACTTAAAATTTTAGGAAAATATAGAGAAAAAACACCAAAACAAGATAAATTTGATGAAGAACCTTGTTGTGCAGGAGATCATGAATAATGGCTAAATATAAAATTAATATTAACTTAGATGATTGTATTGGGGCTTATGCTTGTGCAGCAGTATATCCCGAGATGTGGGAAGTTGATGCAAAAGGTAAGGCTCATCCTAAAATGGGAACACTTAAAAAGGCAGATTCAAGTGAGTGGATTATATTGGATGAAACAGAGTTTGACTTAGAGCTTGCAAAAAGATCTGCCGAAGTTTGCCCTGTTAATGCAATAAAAATAGAGAAAATAAAATGATAACAAAAGACATGACAATTGGTGATGTAATTAAAGAATACCCTGAAACTATAGAAATTATGTTATCTTATGGTCTTCATTGTGTTGGATGTTCAGTTCAATATTGGGAAAGTATTGAAGGCGGATGTAAAACTCATGGTTTTGAAGATGAAAAAATTGAAAAAATGATTAAAGAAATGAATGAGGCGCTTATTTTAGACAAAGAAGAATTTACAGTTACAGATAAAGCAATTACAAAAATTATTGAAATGGCCGAAAAACAAGAAAAAAATCCGATTTTAAGAATAAATGTTGTATCCGGAGGTTGTTCTGGATTTCAATATCACTTTGATTTTGATGAAATTAAAGAAAATGATGAAAAAATGGAATTAAACGGTGTAACTTTTGTAATGGATTCGGAATCAAAAAACATGTTAAATGGTTCAAAAATGGAATATATTGACACATTAAATGAATCTGGATTTAGAATTTCTAATCCAAATGCAAGCGAATCTTGTGCTTGCGGGAAGAGTTTTAATTAATATGACACATAGTGATGATGAGTTAAATGGTTTGAATAGTTTGTATCAATTTTCTAAAGTTTCTAATTTTGATGAAAAACTTAGAAGATTTTTTCTAAAAGATGAAATTTTTAACAAATTAATTGAAGAAGGTAAAGAGTATATTGAACTAAAAAACGGAGATTTTAGTATTACTTTTTATACTGAATCTCATAATCCCTATTCTTTAATGTTTTCTAATATAGATTCAACTACATCAAAAAGTAGAAAATTAGAAATTTCAAATAAAGATTATTCTATTTTATACTTTGATGATGGTCCGCTTTACACAGTTGAAAAAATAAAACAAGAAACATTAGAAAAAAATTACATTAATGATATACATTCTGACTATATAGCATACTGGAAACAGAGAAAGGATAATAAATTAATTGGTATTGATTATAATAAAATTAGTGATATGTCCTTAGAAATATGTATTGATAAAATTATATCAAACATTAAAGATGAACCTAGTGATTCTAATTATATTTTATTGAAAAATATTCCTATTGAAGAGAGAAAATTAATTTACTCAAATGATTCTTTACATACTTTACCTAAAAAAATAGAAAAAATTAATAGAATTGAACATATAAAAGCCGGGAATAGTTTTTTTGAAATGGGAATTGATATAAATAATATTAATTTAATTATAGAAAATTATTTATCTGATAATTAAAAACAAAAGATTTATAAAGAGATTATATAAATTAACCCATGAAACCTAAGCAGAACTTTGATATTAGAGAGTACAATTCGCACTTACACAATGGTGATACTGGTGTTCTTTATATTAATTTTGGTATTGATTTAATGAATTCAATAGAAAATGAGAGTAAATCTGTGGGGAAAACTCTTGAAGAACTTTTAATTGAGCGAGACATAGAACCAATTTTGGATACTTGCAGAGTTATTGATGTATATCATTCAATGCAAGGAGATTATAAAAAACCAACAAATGTAAATTTTCATGGATCAATAACAACTCAAGTATTAGATGAGATAATTAAACAAAATAGCGAATCACATTCAAAACTTGATAAAGAGCAGTTAATTAGATATTATGGAACTTCAGAAATAAGCAAAGGTGTTAGTAAAGTAACAAATAGTATGATGCAAGATATTTACAATTCAATTGATGATGCGAATCTAAAATTAATTGATGTTCCAGAAAAATATGTTGATAAAACCATAGAATTTTTAAGAGAAGCTTATACTGAAGAAAATAATAATGAAGGTACAAAAAAATCAACCAGAATTGCTCCTGCGGATGCAAGTATTATAGTTTATGCATATAAGATTCAGCAAGAAATAGAAAGATCCGGATCTGGAAAAAAAATTGCAATTTTATCTTCGGATTTTAAAGATGTTATATCCGGAGTACATTATTTAAATTCAATTGGGAGGCAATCGTAAATGATAGATAAAATTAAATTCCCGAGAACTGCCCACGTATATAGTGAAAGAAGATATAGAGAGGATTTACAATTGTCTGAATTTGAAACTAACGAACTTTTTGAAAATGATTTAATTATTCAAGAAAAAGTGGATGGTGCCAATTTAGGACTATACATGAAAGATGGTGAAATTTATGCAATAAATAGAAATAATCCTATTGATTATTCTATTACTCGGAATGATCAATTCAAAAAACTAGGAGAATGGATTAATAATAATTATGTTGATTTGTCAAGTATTTTAGAAGATAATAAAATGTTATTTGGAGAATGGTTATATGCTGAACATTCTGTTAGCTATGATAATCTACCATCTTATTTTTTGAGTTTTGATATATTTGATTTAAATGAGCAAAAATTTGTATCTCAAAATAAATTAGAAGATATATTAGATGAAACAGATATATCTTATAATCCCGTATTATATAAAGGAAGAATAAATTCAATATCTGATTTAGATGATTTAATGGTTCAATCTCAATTTGGTCCGGAAAAAATGGAAGGATTGTACTTAAGAGTTGATGATGAAAATCATTTAGTTAAAAGAAATAAATATGTTGGAGCTCATTTTATTCAAGCAATTGAAGAAGACGGTCACTGGAAAAGTAAGGGAATGAAAATAAATAAGTCAAATAATCCTCTTGAATCATATTGGTCTAACTAATTCAAAATCTTTTTAACTTAATTTTTATATATTTTATATGAAAAATCTATGGCATGACATATCTTATGGTTCAGAAGATAAACTAAATGTGATTATTGAAATTCCGAGTGGTTCCAAAGATAAATATGAATTAGATAAAGAAACTGGATTAATTATGCTTGATAGAGTTCTTGAAGTTTCAATGAGTTATCCTGGAAACTATGGATTTGTTCCTCAAACTCTTTGTGAAGATAAAGATCCTTTGGATGTTATTTTACTTACTCATTCCTCATTACATCCAGGTGTTTTAGTTAAAGCAAGACCGGTCGGATTATTAAATATGGTTGATGGCGGAGAAGCTGATGAAAAAATTTTAGCAGTTCCTGCAGATGATCCGAGATTTAATGAAATGAAAGATATTAAAAATGTGCCAAAAGCATTTTTGGATGAAATTTATCATTTTTTCTTGAGATATAAAGATCTTAGAAAAGGTGAAGTTCAAATTGGTAAATGGGGAAATGCTAGACAAGCAAAAAGAGCAATTAAAAACTCAATTAAACTTTATCAAAATACTTACAAATAAACTTATATTTCTATACATAACTATTATCTATGGACTCAATTATCAAATTAGATAAAGTTTGGAAAATATATGATATGGGTTCTTCTAAAATTTATGCAAATAAAGATATATCTCTTGAGATACAAAAAGGCGAATTTGTTTATGTTGTTGGAAAATCAGGTTCTGGTAAATCTACTTTATTAAATATGATTGGTAGTCTAGATTATCCTTCTCGAGGAAAAATTTTTTTAGATAATAAAAACATAGCAGATTTCTCTGAATCCGACTTAGCACAACTAAGGGGAAGTAAAATTGGATTTGTATTTCAATCATTTAATTTGATATCTAGTATGACTGCTTTAGAAAATGTTATGTTACCTATGACATTTCAAAATAAAAATAATGAAGAAAAAATTAAACGTGCAAAAGAACTACTTGATATGGTTGATATGGGGCATAGGTACAATAATTTGCCTGGAGAATTATCTGGAGGAGAGAGACAAAGAGTTGCAGTTGCAAGATCTTTAGCGAATGACCCGGAAGTTATAATTGCAGATGAACCAACTGGAAATCTTGATTCAAAAACGGGTAAAATTGTAATGCAAATGTTTGAAAAAATAAATCGAGAAGATAAAAAAACAATAATAATTGTTACACATGATACTGATTTAGTTAAAAGAAAAAGTCATCATAAGGTATATAAAATATCGGATGGTGAATTAGTATGAGAAAACTTATTACGTTAATATTATCTTTATCATTACTTGTTTCAGTATCTTTTGCAGCAACTACGCTAAAATTACCTGACATTTCTACCGGTAATATTATTATAGAGAGTTCTACTTATGATCCGGCACCTGCAGAACCTGGAAACTACTTAGATTTATACGTAACAATAAAAAATAATGGAGGAAATTCTATAAGAAATTTAAATTTACAACTTGAAGACAGATATCCGTTCACTGTTGTTGATTCAATAGATAATGAAATTAAAGATTTAGTTAATGGAAGAGAAAAATTAGTTAGATATAAAATTTATATTTCTGAAGATGTACTTTCTGGAGATTATTCAATTCCAATAAAGGCGTGTACAAATCAAGATTGTTCAAACATAATTAAAGAATCAAATATAGAAATATCCGTTAATGCAGGTTCAAGTCCAATAATGGAATTGGGAATAGATGATTACGATTTAATTACTCCCGGTTCTCTGAATGAAATAATTATAACTTCAGTAAATAAAGGAAAACAAGGTGTTCAATTCTTA
>Ga0255784_10004393_pt1 | contig 10485 bp, 10 predicted proteins | sample 101ome_14_FD_179982 | JGI IMG/M metagenome (GOLD analysis project Ga0255784, IMG submission 179982) | Coastal salt marsh microbial communities from the Groves Creek Marsh, Skidaway Island, Georgia - 101403AT metaG (version 2) | ecosystem: Environmental > Aquatic > Marine > Intertidal zone >...
GCCCTCCGTAAGGAATCTAAATCTATTTTCTCCGGGCTTATTAAGGTAGATGAGGATGCCCAGCACACAGATGCGTACCAAACCAACCGTAATCTTTTACTCAGTTCAGAAGCGGAAGCCGACTCCTTGCCCGGGCTTGAAATCCTGGCAAATGAGGTAAAGTGCAGTCATGGGGCAACCACCAGTAGAATTGACCCGCAAGAGCTTTTTTATCTGCACAGCCGCGGAATCCACAAGACAGAAGCAGAGAAGCTGATTGCGTTAGGATTTTTAAGCGAATCCTTAACCAACATCCAGCATGAGGAAACCCGTGAACTTCTGTTGAATACCCTCGCAGATTCTTTATCTTCCTAATTTTGTTTCAATGAGCCAACAAGAAGTAGAACTCAATAGAGATGTGGTTGCCACATTGATCCCCCACGGAGAAGAATTTACTTTGGGCAGGGGTGAAAAAGTTACCATCACCCATCGTTTGGGAGGAAATTTTACAGTGATGACCCTTCAGGGAATGTACAGAATCGCTGCCCGCGATGCCGATGCCCTTGGCGAGGATTTGAAAGAGGCCACCAAGCTCCCTGCTGATGGAAATGCTAAGCCCGCAGGAGTGGATGAAATTAAAGAAAACCTTAAAACCGTTTTTGATCCAGAGATACCTGTAAATGTGGTGGACTTGGGTCTTATTTACAGGGTGGAAATCGAAGAAACCAAGGATCATGGGCGTGTGGCCTATGTCGACCTTACTCTTACAGCACCAGGCTGTGGAATGGGACCGGTTATCGCAGATGATTGCAAAGGGAAAGTGCTTGAGCTTCCTGGAATTGATCATGCTGAGGTGGAAATCGTGTGGGACCCTCCCTGGACCCAGGACATGATCTCTGAAGAAGGTAAAATGGAATTGGGGCTCATTTAATTCGATCGGTCAGCTTTCCCCTAATTCCTTTATTATTTAATTATGAAAATCGCACTAGGTACAGATCACGCCGGCTACGATTATAAGGAAACCATCAAGCAGCACCTACAAAAGCATGGTCATGAGGTACAGGACTTTGGCACATTTTCAAATGAATCCGTTGATTACCCGGAGTACATTAGGCCTGCAGCAGAAAGTGTTGCGGATGGCATATGCGACTTAGGAATTGTTCTCGGAGGAAGTGGAAATGGAGAAGCAATGGCAGCGAATAAGGTTAAAGGTGTGCGCTGTGCTCTTTGTTGGAGCGAAGAAACTGCGAAGTTGGCCAAGGAGCACAACAACGCCAATGTCTTATCCATTGGCCAAAGACAAATCTCTGAAGAACTTGCCCTTAAGATTGTGGATACCTGGCTGAATGCTGAATTTGAAGGAGGCAGGCACACCCGCAGAATCGAGATGCTCGACAAAAATTTGTAAACCGATATATCCAAAGACTCACATGAGCGAAGAAAAAGATAAAGATAAGGAAAAGAAATCCGGATCGGTCGCTGAAGCGATCCAGTCCAAGTTTATTGAAGACCGTAAAGTCTTCCTTTGGGGAGAAGTAAGTGATAAATCTGCCCGAGATATCACCGAAAAACTGCTTCACTTAGAAGCTACTGATCCGGGAAAAGAAATCACTTTCTATATAAATTCCCCTGGAGGCTCGATCACCGCAGGTATGGCCATTTTTGATACCATGCAATTGATCACTTCTCCCATCAAGGTTGTGGTCACAGGTATGGCAGCAAGCATGGGTTCGATTTTGTTATGTGGTGCATCGAAGGGACTTAGGTACCTTTACCCTCATTCGCGCGTATTGATCCACCAGCCCCTTATTACTGGTAGAATGGTTGCAGCAGCAGTCGATATTAATATCCAAGCTCAGGAAATGGAGCGTTTACGCGAAGAACTCAACACCATCCTTGCCCGGACATCTGGCCAACCTATGGAAAAAATTCAACAGGATACAGATCGGGATTTTTATTTAACTGCAGAAGAAGCAATTGAATACGGTTTGGCTGATCATATTATAGACAAGATCTAGGTTGTGATAGCCCCATCCCAGTGGGTTGGAAGGCTAATTTTTCCGTTTCCCCATATCGGATAGGGGTAAGGCATCCATCGTTCGCCATATTTTGGGCTGCATGTGAAGAGGTAATTCATTTTTCACTATTTTTTTCAGTTCATCCAGCTTCACACCTCTTGGGCAAATAGAAACCACCACACATTCACCCCATTTTTCATGGGGTTCCCCGTGTGCCATGCATTGCTCGATCAAACCACTGGAAATAAGCAGGTTTTCGATAATTTCAGGCTGTATTTTCTCCCCGCCTGAATTGATTACTCTGTCGCTACGCCCAGTAATTACCAACGATCCACTCCCACCGATGTAGCCCAGGTCCGGTGTCTTTAACCAGGAATTAGCAGGGAAATCTTCATCTCCTCGACTTAAACACAGGCTGGAACTGCGAATTTCTATCTTTTGGTTTGTTTCATTGATTCGGATCGATGCATGAGCAAGAGCCTCCCCCACCCCGTCTATCAAATTCAAAAAAGAATCAGAGGAAAGTAAAGTTACCATACCTGCAGTCTCCGATGATCCGTAACATGGGAAAATGGGTAAAGCCAGCGAACGGGATTTTTGAATAAGGTGTGTGTTCATCGCTGCTCCACCAATGAAAATTCCTTTTGCTCTTAGAAGACAATCTGTTGCGGTTTGAGACTTCAGTAATTCGTGTAACTGGGTGGGCACTAAGGATATCCACTTTCCAACCAAAAGATCATGGTTTTTAGTTTTAAGTAAATCCCGGTAGTCACCAAACACCACCTGTCCACCAGTCGCCCATGCCCTTTCCAACTGCATCCACCCACCCACATGCCAAAGAGGGAGGCAACAAAAGCTATCTATGGGCGATGAACCTATTCTACCTACCAAGCCAGAAACTGAGGAAGCTAAGGTATGCTCATTGTGTTTGACCACCTCCGGTTTTCCACTGGTGCCACCGGAATAAAAGCTCAGGGTCAAAGATTGGTGATCATCGGATGTTACCACTGGACCACTGGGTTGAAAAAGGATCGATTCACCGCCACCTAAAAGCCGATAAGCTTGGGAAGCATATTGTAAAAGAAAATCTCCTTTGGGGCTCCGCAGGGAGTGCCAGGAGCAATTTCTTGTAGCATATAAATGTTTCATCTGGACAAGGAGTCCCACAGCTTATCCAGTTGAGTAACCGTTACTGACGGACACTGGAGCAAAGGTTGATGGTGCGAAGAAAACTCATAAGGATGCCCCAAAAAGCAGGATCGATCCAAGCCTGGAGAAAGCTTGGTTTGAGCAGCCAAACGAATTAAGGCCTCGTAGGCGAAGGGCGTTTCAAAAGCAGTAGAAATAACCACCCGGTCTGAACGATCCTTTACTAGGCTTGCCAGGATTTCCCAATCTTGAAAAAACAACGGCTTAAATACCAAAAATAAGTTTCGAGGGAGTTCCCTAACCAAGCTCATCGTATTCATACGAAGAAGTGCCTCGTCCAGAGCAATGGAAACTGGGGATTGCCGGGAAAAATCGATCAACCAGTCGTCATCCCGAAAAGAGGTAGGTTGCTCAATAAATTGAACGCAACGATACTGCTCCATTGCATCAACCCAACGTTTTAAGTCATCCCGGGAAAAACTTTCGTTGGGATCGAGGCGAACTTGGGCCCTTTCATCCAATTGATGGAGCCATTCGCAGATCATAGGGATTTCTTCCTTGGCCGGTTGGAGTCCAATTTTCCGCTTTATTACCCTTCCTGAAATCGATTTCCCATCATTGTAAATTTGAGCTGTTTCGGGAAGGAATAACCCCTCCGAATTCAAATTCCAAATTTCTGAATTTAAGCAACTTATGGCAGGCCCGAGGAAGGAAAAGTTCTTAGATGGAGTGAGGCAAGATGCCCATTCCTTTGCCTGGCTCAAAGCCTCAGAAAGGTCAAATTCCCAAAACCCAGATAAAGGTGAGGTTTCCCCATATGAAATTTGACCAAGCTCATTAATCTGACGAAGGACTAGGCTCTTTTTTTCCCGAATGATTCCTTTTGCTGTTTGCAAGGGTTCATTGAGCGACTGGGATAAAAGTAAATAACTTCTTTTGGGTTTCATTAAATATCCTTGAGAATAAAAGCGGTTTAGATCATATAAAGCATAGTCGATGGACAACAAAAGCACCAATCATGGATAACGAGTTATTCCTCGAAGCGAATGAATTTTTCTCCCGTTCCTTACCCAACGGGCTGACATTTGATGATGTATCACTGGTAACGCGCTACTCAGAGGTTTTGCCTGGGCAAGTTAAGTTGGATGCCCAACTGTGTGAATCAATCAAACTGAGCCTGCCCATAGTCTCTTCCGATATGGATACCGTGACCGAGTCGGACATGGCGATTGGTATGGCCCTCAATGGTGGACTGGGGCTCATTCATTACAACATGAGCCAGCGTCAACAAGTCAAAGAAGTGGCAAGGGTCAAACACCATGTTCATGGATTGATTCAAGACCCCATTTGCTTCTCTGCCGATAAATTTATTGGGGATGTGCTCAAAACAATCGAGGAAAAGAACTTCCAATTTCGCACCTTCCCCATTGTGGACGAAGAAGGCAAACTACTTGGCCTACTCCCTGGACGAGTGGTAAAAGAACGCTACCGTGACCACAAGGTCACTGATGGAATGCTTGCCCGGGATAAAGTGTTTACTATCCGAGAATCAGAAGTGGGGGATGATCCAATTGTTACTGCCGATCAATTTTTCAGCAAACATATGGGCATCCACAAGCTTTTGGTGGTTGATGATCACGACCGAATGCGCGGCCTTTATACCCTGAGTGACATCGAAAGGATCATGGATGAATCAAGCGGTCATTTGAAACCATCCAGAGATGCCAATTTTCGCCTTCTTTGTGGGGCTGCTGTCTCAGTCCCCCGCGATGAGAAAGGGGACCTAGCAAAAGACTCCCTTATTGAGCATGTGGGTGAGATGGTGGACCATGGGCTCAACCTGGTAGCCGTATCCACCGCCCATGGTCACACCCAAGGCGTGGGAGATGCAATCCGCTGCCTTAGAGAGGCTTTTACCGATCTCCCTATCATGGCTGGAAATGTGACTACGGGTGAGGGAGTTGAATTTCTTGGGGATGCCGGGGCCAATGTTATAAAAATTGGCCAGGGTCCGGGCTCCATTTGTACAACCAGGATCGTTGCAGGTGTGGGCACTCCTCAAATGACTGCTCTGTATGCATCCTCCCAGTCGAAGAAAAAAGCGGGGGTTACGATTCTGGCCGATGGGGGAATCAATAAATCTGGCGACATTGTAAAAGCACTCACTCTCGCCGATGGAGTGATCTGCGGTGGATTGCTTGCCGGATGCCGTGAGGCACCCGGAGGGATTATCGAAATTGAAGGGAAGTACTACAAGCAGTACCGAGGAATGGGAAGTTTGGAAGCTATGCGTGATGGTTCCGCTGCCCGCTATGGGCATAGCCAAAAAGATCTGCGTGGCAAGAGTGCACCCGAAGGAATCGAAGCCCTTAAAGAGGTATCTGGCTCTCTTCGGGAAGTTCTGGAAAACTTAGCAGGTGGAATTCGGGCAGGGCTTGGTTATCTTGGTGCTGCTGACCTCCAAGAACTACAACAAAACGCCCGGTTTGTACGAGTTACTCCAGCGGGCCAGCGCGAATCGGCACCTCACGATGTGGTCGAGATCAAGCGTAGCGATCTCAACCGCTCTTAACTTTTTTATTTGATGGCTACTTTGAATAACAACTTTGATTCATCCCTTGTTTCTGTAATCGGGATTAGTATGGGAGACGAAGGCAAGGGCCGAGTTGTGCATGAAATTTTGGAGCATCACAAAGAAATACATGGTGAACCGGCCTCCGGGGTGATGAAAGTAAATGGTGGTGCCAATGCTGGGCACACTGCTGCCGGATTAAAATTAAATCTCCTTCCCTCGGGTGTGGGCGATCCAGATGTGCCAACTTTGCTCATCGGATCAGGAGTGGTCGCTGACCCCAGAAAATTTCTTTGGGAAGCAAAACCTCTTGAGAGCAGAGGCCTCAAAGTTATGAGTCGGTTGCTTATCGACCAAAAATGCCAAATGAGTGACCTCAGCCACCGCTTACTCGATCTGGCCTGGGAAAATTACCGAGTTCAACAGTTGGGGATGGAGAGTCGCGGTTCAACCGGTCGTGGGATCAGCCCGGCTTACGGAGATGAAACGGGGCAATGGCAAATTTTCTACCAAAGCTTTCTCGAAAACAAAGATGAATTTGTTCAAGCGATAGAGCAAAGGTGCCAGCGTGCCTCGGATACCATTCGCTATGTATGTAAAGTCGATGAATCCACATGGTATCAGTTTTTTGACCTTCTCAGCACCGCAGAAAAACGAGCCAATCAGGCATCCATTGATGAAGAGATTTTTCCGGAGGATGAATTCGAGTTCAATCGATTTTTAGGTGACGAACCCTTTCGCTTGGATGTAAATGAGTTGATTGAAGTTTATTGGGATGCAGGAAAACAACTCCAAGACTGCATTGGTGATGGCCGGGACTTTTTAGTTCAGTCTACCCAAAAGAAAAAACTTGTTGTAGCTGAGTTTGGACAGGCATACTGGTTGGACAAAAGGCATGGATTTACCCCTAATGTGACCGCATCTCACACTACCAGTGCGGAGCTTTTTCATTCGGGTGGTATACCCATTCAACCGATCAATCAGATTGGATGCTGCAAGGCTTACGATACAAAAGTAGGAACCCACCACTTCTTAACACAAATTGACCATCATACCGACCCCTGGGGGAAAAAGTTAGCGAAATTAGAATTTGGCACTTCCACGGGAAGGCAACGGATGGTCGGTTGGTTTGATGCGGTGGAAAAAGGGAACGCCTTAAGATACGGAGGGTTTGATCAGATTGTGATCAATAAACTGGATGCACTAACCCTCGATAGTTCTGTGCCCAGTGAGCTTAAAATTTGCACGGCCTACCAACTTCCCGATGGAAGCATCACCCAATCAGTACCTAGGCATGAATCCGTTCGTCGGACCCTTCAACCTGTTTACAAATTCATCCAAGGTTGGACCGAAGATTTGCGAGGGATCAAGCATTTTGAGGATCTTCCCGAACAAGCGAAGCATTATATTGCTCAAATGCTTTCCAGTGTTATCCATGTCGCATATCCGGATGGACACGAGGGTATCCAATTACCAGCAGTTCGCTTTGTAGGAGTTGGGCCGAATCCCGGTGAAATAATTTCGGATCTTCCAACTGCCGAAGATTTGATCGCATTGTCAACCTCTGTTCAGCTATCCACGGTTTCGTGAGTTCAGACCCACCCCGTCTTGCTGATTTTCGCCAAAGAATTTCGTGGCGGGCCATAGAAAATTCTCAAGAGGTACAGGACCTTCTTCAAATTTGTGTCCGAGAAGATCTAGATCCACAAAAGGGTACTGAGCCATGGAAAGATGATCTTACCTCTAATGTTTGTAATTTACATGGAACAGGGCGTGCCCAGCTTACCTGCCGAGAACCATTCATATTGTGCGGCATTCCACTTGCCCAACTATTATTCCGTGCCTTCGCTTGTGACCAATTAGAATTCCATTCCGACCTTGAGGATGGTACACCTTGCCAAAAAGGGCAATCGATTGGCACGATTTCTGGATCCATCCGGCAAATTTTGGCCATTGAGCGAACCTTACTCAATTTGATCCAGCGGTTATCTGGAGTGGCCACAAGTTCGGCGAAGTTTGTTGAAATTCTCACCCCTTATGAAGTGGGATTGTTGGATACCAGAAAAACCACCCCAGGCCACCGTATACTCGAAAAATATGCGACCGCTTGCGGAGGTTCCTTCAACCACCGGATGGGTTTATTTGATCGTGTATTGATCAAGGACAACCACTTGGCTGCAGCTGGTATTGAAAATGAACCTGCTATGATTCGTTTTCTTGAGGAAGTTAAAAATCGAGCACCAGGTAAATTAGTCGAGGTGGAAATCGATCAGCTCGACCAATTAGGTAGTGCAATCAAGGGAGGTGCAGATGCGGTGTTACTGGATAACTTCTCTCCGATGGAAGTATCCCAAGCAGTGGCATTAAATAAGAATCGTGTAATTCTCGAAGCCAGTGGAGGCATTCATCAAAAAAATATTCTAGAATACGCCCAAGCTAGGCCTCATTTTATCTCCTCTGGTGCCCCCATACACAATGCAAAATGGATTGATATCGGCTTAGACTGGATTCGTTAGATGGCCAAATATCCGACAGGAAAAAAGAAAGCGTATAAGCCCAAAGGTGCTAAGCTCTCTGCCCCCAAAAAGGATGACCCAAACCTTTTTGTATTAAGCTCGTTGCTGCAAGCCTCTCCCCACTATGTCTCGGGAAATTATCTGGCCGAGCGCTTAAAAATGTCAAGGGTAGGAGTCTGGGCAAGGGTCGATAAATTGCGCAAGGCAGGCCTTTCGATTGAGGCGAGCCAAAACCGAGGGTACCGGTTGGCCGGCGAACCCGATGTACTGGTGGCACCACTCCTCAAAGCATGGCTTGAGGATTGCAAGATGGACATTCCTTTTTACCTTCTTGAAAGTACAGACAGTACGAACTCGGAGGCGGAACGGTTACTCGCTTCTGGATTCGATGCCCCCTTTGTTGTTTTGAGCCATAAACAAATTACGGGACGTGGCAGAATGGGCAGATCATGGCACAGCCCCAAGGGTGGAAACTTATATCTTAGTATCGCCCTCCGACCCAATATTGATTTGGTGAAGTTTAGAAACTTCACTCTTTGGCAGGGTATTTCCATCGGGAAATTTCTTAAAAGCCACACCGGTATTGATAACCTTTCAGTTAAATGGCCCAACGACTTAATTGCAGAAAATAAAAAATTGGGAGGTATGCTCACGGAGGCTTCCGTTGACTGTGATCAGGTAAGGTCCATCGTTTTTGGAATCGGATTAAACATAAACTCCTCCCCTGCCCATTACCCTGACCCTATCAAAAACAAATCCACATCACTCAAAGAAATAAGCCAGGCAAGTTGGAGGATGCATGAGCTCGCTGCCAAGATTATCAAGGTCTCCCTGAAGGCGAGCGAAGAGTGTTTTAAGGGAGATGCAGATAAAAAACTTCTTCGAGAATGGGCAGATATGGATTTTCTAGCCGGACAAAAAGTAAAAGTAGAGAGTGGTAAGAAAACATTTAGCGGGAAAGCATCTGGAATAGATTCGAGTGGCGGTCTTTTGATCAAATTGAGAAATGGAACAGAAAAGATTGTCCATGCTGGAGAAGTCAGCCTCTTTGTATGAAAAATACAGCTTTAGCCTGCCCTATTCTTTGCATTGATATTGGAAACACGACTTGCAGAAGTGGTGTATGGTCAGACGGTGGCATTTCTCAGGAAAAAACGGTTTCGACAAACGAATTTAAGAGTTGTGTTGGAACATGGATAGACGAATGGAAGGGCAAAGGAAAAATTGCTTTTTGCTCAGTTGTTCCAGAAGCTGAAAAATGCCTCCAGTTACAGCTGGACTCCCGAAATCTTCAAGCTTTTCGCTTAACCGCTCTAAACCAGTCTCTTCTTCCAGTAAAATATCCAAAGCCTGAAGAAATTGGTGCGGATCGAATCGCAAACTCCTTTGCTGTTTTTCAAAAATATGACTTGCCGGCGGTGGTGATTGATTTGGGAACAGCGACTACTTTTGATGTAGTCACAGAATCGGATGGATACAAAGGAGGTGTCATACTGCCTGGGCCCCAAGGAATGTTAGATTATTTGGGAAATAAAACCGCCCTCCTTCCCCAGGTTGAACTTACGAAAATATCCCGTTCAGGTCGTGCGATTGGACAAAATACACAGGCCGCCCTGGTGAGCGGGATCATCCATGGGTACCTTCCCATGATCCAAGGTGTCCTCGGTGCAATCAAAAGCGAACTCGAACAAGAAGGGGAAATCGTCCAGTCGGTTGTACAAACAGGAGGAGAATCTAAAAACTTTCACTTGGAGGGAGCCACCATTCACCCGAACCTCACGCTAGAAGGTCTTGCCCTCGCCTGCTTAGAACAGCAAGCTAGTGTAGCTCATGAGTGCTGAAGCAAAGCCATTTCCAATTGTAGATGTTATCAACCTGCGAAAAAGATATGGTTTGGTGCAAGCACTCAAAGGGATAAGTTTTTCCATTGGTAAAGGTGAGATTGTTGGCTTTCTCGGACCTAATGGTGCAGGGAAAAGCACCACCTTAAGAATCCTTTCAGGCCTTATTCCTGCTGACTCGGGAGAAGCGAAGGTATGCGGTGTCGATCTTGCAGAGGAGGAAGGCGAGGTGAGAAAGCACATTGGATTTCTTGCCGAAAATAACCCACTACCCGAAGATCTGCGTGTCATAGAATATCTAAAATTCAGGGCAAATTTAAAGGGGTTAGAGGGCAGCAGAAAAAGAGAAAGAATCCGAATGGCATTGGACACCTGTGACCTTGAACGGAGGGTTTCAGAAAGAAAAATTG
>Ga0255784_10004416_pt1 | contig 10457 bp, 9 predicted proteins | sample 101ome_14_FD_179982 | JGI IMG/M metagenome (GOLD analysis project Ga0255784, IMG submission 179982) | Coastal salt marsh microbial communities from the Groves Creek Marsh, Skidaway Island, Georgia - 101403AT metaG (version 2) | ecosystem: Environmental > Aquatic > Marine > Intertidal zone > Salt...
TTGTGGCTTTTTTAGTTGTGGCTTTTTTGGTTGTTGCTTTTTCCTCATTATCTTTTTTAGCCACTTCTTTTTTAGTTGTTGCTTTTTTGGTTGTTGCTTTTTTCTTTTTTACAACTACTTTTTCATCTGAAGAATTTTTTGCAGATATGGTTTCAGTATCTTCTTTTGTGGTAACAGGTTGTTTTGTTTTTAAAAACTCCTGTCCCTTTTGTATTGCAGAAGAAATTTCATTGCAATATAAACTAATTGCTCTCATTGAGTCATCATTGCCAGGAAAAAAGTAATCTATATTATCAAAAGAATTATTTGTATCAACAACAGCAATTATTGGTATATTAAGTTTCATTGCTTCTTTTACTGCAATATCTTCATAACCAACATCAATAATAAATAAGGCGTCCGGAATTGATTTCATCTCCTTGATTCCACCTAAGCTATTATTTAACTTTTCTATCTCTCTAGACTGCAAAAGTTGTTCTTTTTTTGTTAGCTCCTGATTTTCTTTTACTGCATCTTCCTCTAGGGTTTTTAATCTTTTTATTGATTGTCTCACAGTATTGAAATTTGTTAGCATACCACCAAGCCATCTATGATTTACATATGGCATATTACAACTTTCAGCAGCATTTGAAATGCTATCTCTTGCAGCTCTTTTTGTTCCGACGAATAAAATCTTGCCGCCACTAGACGAAATTTTTTCCGCATAGGCACAAGCATCTTTCATTAGTGGGACTGTTTTTTGAATATCAATTATATGGATATGATTTCTATTACCATATATGTACGGAGCCATTTTTGGATTCCAAAAACTAGTTTGATGTCCGAAGTGGACCCCTGCCTCTAGTAAAGCAGGTATTGTTATATCTGTCATATTATCTCCTTGGGTTAATAATCACTAAGAAAAAGTTATAAAACCTCAACTGAGGCACCCAATATAACTAATAAATTTCTTAGCTAGTTTTAGTTTCGATTGCTTTATATCATAGACTTAGTCTAAGAACAATCTGTATAATAATAACTAATTCTATCAAATATAACCATAATATTATGATTAAAAATAAGGCTGAAATAGAAAAAATGAAAATTGCGGGCAATTTAGCCTCAAAAGTTCTTCTTATGATAGAAGATCACGTAAAACCAGGTATTTCAACCAATGAACTAAATGATATATGTCATAATTATATTGTTAATGAACTTGAATGCATACCGGCGCCATTAAATTATAGAGGTTTTCCAAAATCTATATGCACGTCAATAAATCATCAGGTATGCCACGGAATACCTGATGAAAGAATACTTAAAAAAAAGGATATAATTAATATTGATATCACAGTAATAAAAGATGGGTATCATGGTGATACAAGTAAAATGTTTTTCGTAGGCAAGCCTTCAATTCAAGCAAAAAGGCTTGTAGATATTACTTATGAAGCTTTAAAAATTGGCATTAAAACAGTAAAACCAGGCGCAACATTAGGTGATATTGGAAATAATATTCAAACATTTGCGGAAAAAAATCATTGTTCCATTGTTAGAGAATATTGTGGGCACGGAATAGGAAAAGATTTCCACGAAGAACCTCAAATACTTCATTACGGAGAAAAAGGTGAAGGCTTAAAGCTAAAGCCTGGCATGACATTCACAATAGAGCCAATGATCAACTTTGGCAAAAAAGATGTAAAACTTTTGCCGGATAATTGGACAGTTGTTACAAAAGATCACAGTTTATCTGCACAATGGGAACATACTATCTTGGTTACAAATGATGGCTATGAAGTCCTAACCAAAAGACCCGGCGAAGAAATATAATGAAAAAAGCAAATTTAATAAATAATTTTTCAATAGAAGATGATAAAAAAAATGCATTAAATAATTTTATTTTTTCTAGCTATAAAAAAAAATACAGTATTAAAAAACTTATAAAAGAAAAATCAAATATTACAGATAATCTTATAAAAGACTATTGGAATAAGAATAATTTAAATAATATAAACGCATCATTACTTGCTGTTGGAGGTTATGGCAGAAGAGAACTATACCCTTTCTCAGATATAGATATTTTAATTCTTTTAAAGGATTACAATGATTTAAAAAATAAAAATAATATAGAAAACTTTATTGCTGACATTTGGAAATTGAAAACCTCTGTTGGTCATTCAGTAAGAGACATTGAAGAGTGTATAAAAAACATGAATAAAGATGTAACAGTATATACAAATATACTAGATGTAAGGTTTATAGAAGGAGATAAAAAACTTTACAATGATCTTATTATAAATATAAAAAAAAATTCTATATGGACTAAAAAAAAATTCTTAATCGCAAAAAAAAATGAGCAAAATAAAAGGTATCAAAAATACTCTAATACAGGATATTTAGTTGAGCCTGATATAAAAGAGGGGCCAGGCGGATTTAGAGACCTACAAACTCTATTATGGATTGCAAAAAAAATTTATAATATTAAATCATTGGCCGACCTATATAGTTTAGAAATTATTTCTAAAAAAGAATATTTATCATTATTAAAATCTGAGAGATTTTTGTCTAAAACAAGATTTTTATTACATTATATTCATAATAAAGCTGAAGAAAGACTATATTTTGCAAGTCAAAAAAAACTTGCGCATTTATTTGGTTATCAAATAGATAAAAACATAGGCGTTGAAAATTATATGCAGCGCTTTTATAAACATATAACCAATATAAAACAACTTAATGAGATTCTAATAAAACATTTCGAAAATGTGATTAACGAAGATAATAAACTATATGATAAATCCACAGAAAATGATTTTTTTATCTTCAAAAATGGAGCTATTAGCGTAAAAAATAAAAATGTTTTTATTAAAGATCCTAGTAAATTATTTGAAATATTCTTACAACGAGATAATAATGGAAATCTTTATGAAATATCTGCAAACACAATCAGACAAATAAAAGAAAGTTTATATTTAATAGATAAAAATTTTAAAAGTCAAAAAAAAAATAAAGAGCTTTTTTTAAGTATATTTTATCAAAAAAATGGTGTAGCAAGGTGTCTTAGGAAAATGAATGATTATGGTGTTCTTGCGTCATATCTAAAACCTTTTTCAAGAATAGTTGGTATGATGCAATTTGATTTATTCCATATCTATACTGTTGACGAACACACACTATCTGTTTTATCTAATGCAAGATTTATGAGCACAGAAGAGTGTAAAAAAAAATACCCCTTTGTTTTTGAAATTTTTAAAAATCTTAGGTATCCAGAAATTTTATATTTAGGCGCTATATTTCATGATATTGGCAAAGGAAGAAACAAAGACCATTCAAATATTGGTTCCAATGAATCGTTGAAGTTCTGCAGAGAACATGGAATAAATAAACATCAGTCAGTAATGGTGGCGTGGCTCGTAGAAAATCATTTGCTAATGTCTTTAACTATCCAAAAAAAAGATATTGGTGATTCGCTAGTAATAAAAGAATTTGCTGATAAAGTAAAAACTCAAGAGAGATTAGATTATTTATATTTACTTACAATCGCAGATATTAGAGGTACAAATCCTAGTCTTTATACAGACTGGAAAGATTCATTGTTAAGAGAACTTTATTTATCTAGTAAATCATATTTCAGAAAAAATATTTTCGTATCAAAAAAAACTGATAGGTATCTAAAAAATTTAAAAGAATCTGTGAAAAGAATCTTATATAACAAAATAAATATAAAAGACTTTAATAAAGTATGGTTAAATTTTGATACAGACTATCTAAGAAGACATAGCGAAGAAGAAATAGCTGGACATATTGAGTTGATAATTATTAATAATGCAAAAAACGCAGTATCTATTAAAGATAGAGAAGTAAAAGGATGCACAGAGCTTACTGTATATCAATCTGAAAGAAATAATATATTCTCATATGTTGCGAATATTATTGATAATTTAAATATTAATATAGTCGATGCCAAAATAATTACTCTTAAAAATAATCAAGCATTAGATACTTATTTAATTATAGATGAAAACGGAAAGTTTATTAAAGACAAACATATTTTAAATTTTTTGAAAGATAAAATAATGGGATTACTAAATAGTAATAGATATGAGATAAAAAAAATCACAAAAAAACAAACCCATAATATTGCAAGCTTTAAAAACTTTATAAGTATTGAAATTACCGAAAAAACAAAAGAATTACTAATTGAAGTTAGTACTCTCGACCACCCAGGCTTATTATCAAAAATATGTGAGTCTTTAGATAGTTGTAATTTAATGGTAAAAGATGCGAAAATATCAACACTCGGAGAAGAAGCAAATGACGTATTTATTGTGTTACCATTAAAAAATGAAAAAAAATGTATTAATTATATAGAGAATATTAAAAATACAATTCGAGATAAAATATCAGATTTACATAAATGACAATAATAAGAGGACAAAATGGCAAAAGAAATAATTGAATCAGGATATAATGACCTTTCGAACTCAATTGATGTTTCAGATAATACTGATTTATTAAAAGCAGTTAATTCTACTTTAAACGATCTTGATAAAGGTAAAATTAGAGTTGCTGAAAAAATAAATGACGGATGGGTCGTAAATGATTGGATCAAAAAAGCAATTTTACTATATTTTAGTTTTTCAAAAAATTCTGTTATTAAAGGGTCTGAGTCTGATTATTACGATAAAGTTCCCCTTAAATATAACAATTTATCTGAAGATGAAGCAATAAAAAATAAAGTTAGAATTGTGCCAAAAGCAACTGCAAGATATGGTTCCTATCAAGCTCCTGGTGTTATTTTAATGCCCTCTTATGTAAATATAGGTGCATATGTAGACGAATTTACAATGGTTGATACTTGGGCAACTGTTGGATCCTGTGCTCAGATTGGTAAGAATGTTCATTTATCTGGCGGGGTTGGTATTGGAGGTGTTCTTGAGCCTTTACAAGCTACTCCTACAATAATCGAAGACAACTGTTTTATTGGAGCAAGATCTGAAATTGTAGAAGGTGTCATAGTTGAGAAAGGTTCAGTAATATCTATGGGAGTTTATATTGGGAAAAGCACAAGAATTTATGATAGAAGCACTGGAGAAATATCATATGGCTTAATACCTGCTGGATCTGTTGTTGTCTCTGGCAATCTGCCATCAAAAGATGGTAAATATAGTATGTATGCTGCAATAATTGTTAAAAAAGTAGATGAAAAAACACTTTCAAAAGTTGGAATAAATAATATTTTAAGAGATCTCGATTAATGAAAGATAATTTTAATGCTGCCTTAATAGCAAAAAAATTAATAGAAAAAAAATCTGTCACACCAGAAGATGATGGGTGCCAAGAACTTATAAAAAATGAATTAACAAAATATGAGTTTACACATCAAGATCTTAATATAAAAAATGTGAAAAATTTATGGCTTAGAAGAGGAAAATATGAACCTCTTATAGTTTTTGCCGGCCATACTGACGTAGTTCCTCCAGGGAATTTAAAGGAATGGCTCACTGACCCATTTACTCCCTTTGTAAAAAATAATTATTTGTATGGAAGAGGAGCTGCAGATATGAAATCTAGTATAGCTGCAATGATTGCAGCAACTCAAAGATTTATAGAGTTACATCCTAAGCATAATGGCTCTATAGGTTTCTTATTAACAAGTGACGAAGAGGGTCCTGCGGAATATGGTACAAAAAAAGTAATCGAAAAGTTTAAGAAAGATAATATGGCTATTGACTATTGTATTGTTGGAGAGCCAACAAGCAGTAAAGTTTTTGGTGATACCATAAAAAATGGCAGAAGAGGTTCTATAACAGGGTATTTAAAAATTTATGGAATTCAAGGTCATATTGCTTATCCAGAATTGGCAAAAAATCCAATTCACTTTGCTGGATCAATAATCGAAAAATTGAAAAACCATACTTGGGACAATGGTAATAAATATTTTCCTAAAACTTCTTTTCAAATATCTTCAATACTATCTGAAGATGTTGCAACAAACATGATTCCTGGCTCTGTGGATATTATTTTTAATCTTAGATTTTCTAATGAACTTACTCAAAAGGATATAAAAGAAGAATTTAAGAAAATTTTAGATGATTCAAATTGTAAATATAGTATAGAATGGAAATGCTCAGCCGAACCATTTATTACAAATGAAGGAAAAATCACAAACGTACTTCAAAAAGTAATAAAAGATGTTATAGGTGTAAAGTCATCATTATCAACTTCTGGTGGTACTTCAGACGCTAGATTTATCTCAAAACATGCTAAAGAGACTGTCGAATTTGGTCCGCTAAATGAATCTGCGCATAAAATTAATGAAAATATTAAATTAGATGATTTAGCTAATCTCGAAAAGATATATTTTTCTGTTTTGAAAGAATTATTATTATGAATATTTTTTACATAAAGAGCTAAATTCTTTCCAATGATCAAATTTTGAGTTTTCTAAATAATAAAAAATTTCTTCTAGTAACTCTTTGTAGGTTTCTTCTGAAATATTGCTAGAAATTAAAAGATACCTTAAATATATTAAATAAGTGTTCAACACGTCTGTTTCACAATAATCTCGTATTTCTTTAATATCATTATTTAAATAATGCTCGACTACCTTGCTACCATCAATACCATATTTCCCAGGAGCTCCAATTAATTGAGCAATATCACTTAATGAGGAAGGTTTTTTATATCCGCATAAAATATCCATTAAGTCTAAATGTCGATCATGGTATCTGTTTAAGTAATTATTCCACTTAAAATCCTTATCATCTTCTCCTTTATCCCAGTATTTTATAGATGAGATGCCATGAATTAATGCCCGGTAATGTATTACAGGAGAATCAAATCCTTTACCATTCCAGCTAATTAATTGTGGCTGGTATTTATCAATAATTCCAAAAAAAAGTTTTACTATATCCTTCTCTTGAGAGTTTTCATCTCCAAGCGATATAAGAGAAAGCTTTTCTTTATGTTTATATAAAACTGATATAGCCACTATTTTATGAAGATGTAAAGGTTGAAACATTGAACCACTTTTTTGAAATTGTGTATGTTCCATAGCTTTTATAATATTTTTTTTACTTAGATCTTTTAAATCTAAAATTTTCTCTCCACCCTTGGTATCTGGAACTGTCTCTATATCAAATACTAAAATATTCATTTATTAAAAATCCCTGTAGAAATATACCTGTCCCCTCGATCACATATTATTGAAACTATAACTGCATCACTTTCTTTTTTTGCTAATTCTAAGGCAACATATGTTGTGCCACCAGAAGATGGGCCAGCAAAAATTCCCTCTTGCTTCGCTAAATCCCTAGTTGTTTCCTCAGCTTGTTTCTGAGAAATATAGATAATTTCGTCAATATTTTTTGGGTCATAAATTTTTGGAATATATTCCTTAGGCCATTTTCTAATTCCTGGTATCGACGAACCTTCTTCTGGTTGTACCCCAATAATTTTTATTTTTGGGTTCTTTGATTTTAGGTATTTTGCAGTTCCAACAATTGTTCCGGTTGTTCCCATCGAAGCAACAAAATGTGTAATCTTGCCATTTGTATCTTTCCATATTTCTGGCCCGGTAGTTTTATAATGAGCTTCAACATTATCTTTATTTGCAAACTGATTTAGCACAAATCCTTTTCCTTCATTTTGCATTCTGAGTGCTAGATCTCTAGCACCCTCCATTCCTTCATCTTCAGAAACTAAGATTATTTCAGCACCATATGCTTTCATAGCAGCTCTTCGCTCAATGCTCATGTTGTCAGGCATAATTAAAATTAATTTAAAGCCTTTTATCGCGCAAACCATAGAAAGTGCTATACCCGTATTTCCACTTGTAGCCTCTATTATTGTATCACCAACTTTAATTAAACCTCTGTCTTCAGCACCAGAAACCATGTTCATAGCAGCTCTGTCTTTAACAGACCCAGCAGGATTATCTCCTTCAAGTTTTACAAACAAATCACTACTACCTTTATTTATTCTTTGTAACTTTACAAGAGGAGTATTGCCAATAAGCGAATTAATAATCTTAATATTCATATTTATTTATTTAATATTATTGCATTAGCAACTGCATATTTTTTTTCATCTGAAATTGATATGTGTATTATCTTATCAAGGTGTAATTTTAATTTTTTAATATTATTTATTTTTACTAAAGGTTTTCCAAGGCTGTCGTGTGTAATAAATATATTTTTTAACAGAATACCATTTAAAATTCCTATACCCAGAGCTTTGCCTACTGCTTCTTTAGCAGCAAATCTTTTTGCTAAAAATGAAATTTTATCATTTGAAACTTGAAAATTTTTAAGCTCACTATTACTTAATATTTTTTTTGCAAATTTGTCACCATATTTTGAGTATATTTGATCTACTCTTTTTAACTCAACAATATCTATCCCAATACCAAAAACACTCATTACGCATCTCCGATTATACTTTTCATTTTTTTTATTGCTTCAGCTAAGCCAAGAAATATTGATTCTGCAATTATTGAATGGCCAATATTTAGTTCATTTATCTCCTGTATTCTAGCAATTTCTTTAACATTAGTATAATCAAGACCATGTCCAGCATTTACTACTAATGAAATATTTTTAGCATATTGTGCTGAAGATTTAATTTCATTTAAAAAATAATCTTTTTCTCTTATATTTGCTTCAGCATATTTTCCTGTGTGCAGCTCAATTGCTCCTGCATTTAGGTCTTTTGCTATTTTTACCATCTCAATATCAGGCTCAATAAATAATGATATTAGTGCTTCTGATTTTCTTAAGCTTGAAATTGTTTTACTTACATTATCAAAATTTTTTTTTATATCTAGTCCCCCTTCAGTCGTAAGCTCCTGTCTTTTTTCTGGGACTAAACAAATAAAATCTGGCTTAATTTCATTTGCAATTTTGCACATTTCTTTTGTAGGTGCCATTTCCAAATTTAATTTCGTTTTTATGTGTTTTCTGGCAAGCTTAATGTCTTCAAATTGAATATGTCGACGATCTTCTCTTAAGTGCATAGTTATACTATCAGCTCCACTACTTTCAGATATTTTTATTGCAGTGAGCATATCTGGATACGGAGTATATCTTTGTTGCCTTATTGTTGCCACATGGTCTAAGTTAACACCAAGTTTAATCATAATTTTACCTAACCTTACAACATAATATATTCAAGTATTTCTCTCGTTTTAATCTTTTTTGGTTGTATATAATAATCTATTAGTCTTCTCATAAATACCCTAGATTCTTTTAAAGTTTCAAGATCATATTCAATCTGTCCTGATAAAGCCATTAATGTGCTACCTGAATATGTTTCTTTATAATCTATTTCTAGTTTTGGACCTTGTTCAGGAATATAAGCATATCTTTTATCTTCTTTTATTAAATTGCCATTTAAATCATGATCAAAAAAAATATAATGGCCAGTTAGTATTAATAAACCTATTTCAAAAATATTAAGATCAATCAAATAATTATACTTTGAATCTGCCAATTTTCTCAAACAATCATCATAATGATTATATAACTTGTCAATTTTATAATCATTCTTAGTTAAATAAAACATAATTTCGTTATAATACATTCCAATAATTTTATGATTATCCTTAAAATTTTTAATTGGATTTATTGACTCAATATTTCTTAAAAATTTTATATTACTTTTTCCAGACCAATTTATATTATATGAACAAAATAACTGTAATGCATTTTTTCTTTTATTAGATTTTATTCCTTTATGTATAAAGGTTATTTTTCCATATTCTTTAACTACGGCATCATAGAGAATACTTGATTCTCTATATGGAGTTACCCTAAAAATATATATATCTGAATTTTCCATTTTAATTATAAGAATTTAAAAAATATTTTGTGTCCTTCCATTTCGGATCATATTTAACGTGTATTTTTAAAAAAACTTTTTTTCCAAGCAGCTTTTCTGAATTAATTCTTGCATATTTACTAATTTTAACCAACATAGACCCACCTTTGCCAACAACAATGCTTAAATGGCTTTTTTTACTTAAAAATATTGTGGAAGTGATCGATACTAATTCTTCTTCTTCATTAAATGTATTAACTTCTACATGCAAAGAATACGGTAACTCCAAAGATAAAAACTTTATACAAGCCTCTCTAATATATTCTGCGATAAAAAAGTCTTGTGGTTTATTGCTAATAATATTTTCATACAAAGGCTTTGAGGTTTCAGGCAAAAGTTTTTTAATAAGAATCTTAAGTCTTGAAATATTACTATATTTCTTTGAACTTATTGGTATAACTTCATCATAAATTGTTGTAATTTCTTTTGGAAGGCTAGATAATATTTTTGGAAGCTTTACACTTTTTTTATCAAGATCTACTTTATTTAATACTAAAATTTTTGGAATTTCAACGCTTCTAATATTTTCAATAACTTTGTGATCATCGCTATCAATTTCGTAATAATTTATAACGTGGATAATTACATCTGATTCATAAATT
>Ga0255784_10004425_pt1 | contig 10449 bp, 8 predicted proteins | sample 101ome_14_FD_179982 | JGI IMG/M metagenome (GOLD analysis project Ga0255784, IMG submission 179982) | Coastal salt marsh microbial communities from the Groves Creek Marsh, Skidaway Island, Georgia - 101403AT metaG (version 2) | ecosystem: Environmental > Aquatic > Marine > Intertidal zone > Salt...
TGTTAAAGCTAGTCTATGTACTCATTGGGCAAATGGTGGTGAAGGTACAAAAGAATTAGCAGCTCATGTTTCAGAATTATGTGAAAAAGATGAAGCTAAATTTAAATTTTTGTACGAAAGCAAAACACCTTTGTTTAAAAAAATAGAGACTATTGCAAAAGAAATATATAGAGCAGATGAGGTAATCGCTGATACAAAAATTAGAGATCAACTTAAAAACTTTGAAGAAGCTGGATATGGTGATTTGCCAATTTGTGTTGCTAAAACTCAATACAGTTTTTCAACAGATCCAAATCTTAAAGGAGCACCGACAGGTCATGCTTTGCCAGTGAGAGAAGTAAGACTATCATCAGGAGCAGAGTTCATTGTGGTTATTTGCGGTGCAATCATGACTATGCCTGGATTACCAAGGGTTCCTGCAGCGGATTCTATTAAACTAAATGAAAAAGGTGAGATTGAAGGATTATTCTAAATTAAGATAATCTAACCAATTCTCTAATTCTCTCATTCTGGAAATTTTATCTAATTTTTTATTTTCTATTTCTATATTTTTAACGTGATCATCAATATGATTTTGGTCTTTAAAAGCACCACGTTCTATAAGTCTATCTTTTCTAAAAATAATTAAGTTAATCATCTTGTTGTAAGTAATTTCTGGATGATACTGAAGGCCCCATACATCACAATTTCCAATTTTAAAATTTAAACCTTGAACGTTATTAATTGGGTTCGAAGCTAGCAGTGTTGAATTGTCTGGAAGAGTTACAACTTCATCAAAATTAAATGCTGGAGTATTAAACTTTTTATTTTTGTTTTTATACAATGGATGATTTAGACCATTTTCATTAATTTCAATATCTCTTGCAATGCCTCGATGTGACCCCTTCTCAGCTTTTTTTACCTCACCACCGGCAGCAGTAACCGCAACTTGCATCCCCCAACAAATCGCTAGAACTTTTTTAATTTTTTTCTGACACTCTTTCATAAACTCTATTTGTCTTAAAATTTCAGGTGTCTTGTTATAAATATTTAAACTACTTCCGCCCCAAATAAGACCATCATAACTTTCTAGTGGATCTATATTCTCGCTTATATTTTCATCTGAAGATGGATTAACTACATCTATATTTAGTTGATCAGTAAAATGAGAAAGACTATGTTTTAAGCTTTCAGTATGAGTTTGAATGCCCGCCTCTGTAAAACTTTGATTTTCCTCTTGTAAATTACCTTCTACTACCAAAATTTTCTTCATTAAAATAATTCTCCTGAAATACTTTTTTTATAAATTTCTTTTAAATCTTCTTGTGTTATTTTTTTTGGATTGCCTCCCGTAGATGGGTCTTCAAATGCCATTAGAGAAAGTTTTTCTAAATCGATTTCATTACAGTCCATAACATCTGAAAGTTTATGAGGAATATTTAATTCTTTACGCAAATTTAATATCCATTCTAAAAAACTTTCAAATGTACTATTTAGATTAAGATAATTACAAATAGATATAATTCTGTTTTCAATAACTGATTTATTGAAAGTTAAAACATAAGGCATAAATATAGCGTTACTTAAACCATGATGTACATCAAACTGTGCATTTATTGGATGACTTAGAGAATGTATTGCACCAAGACCCTTTTGAAAAGCAGTAGAGCCCATGCTAGATGCTGCTAACATTTCAGATCTAGCTTCTATGTTCGTACCATTTTTATAAACTTCTATTAAAGAATTTTTAATTAACCTCATACCCTCAAGCGCGATACCATCTGCCATTGGGTGAAATCCAGGTGCGCAAAAAGCTTCGAGATTGTGAGCAAGTGCATCCATTCCTGTTGCAGCTGTTATTCTTGGTGGAAGATCTTTGGTTAAATTTGGATCTAAAATTACAATAGAAGGTAAAATTTTTGGATGAAAAATTATTTTTTTTATTCCTGTTTCTTCATTAATGATGGCTGAAGCTCTTCCTGTTTCTGAGCCTGTTCCTGCAGTAGTTGGAACCGCTATAATTGGAGAAATTTTATTTTCATCAGCTCTTGTCCAATAATCCCCTATATCCTCAAAATCCCATATAGGTCTTTTTTGACCACACATAAAAGCTATTCCTTTCCCAACATCTAATGCACTACCTCCTCCAAAGGCAATTACTCCATCACAATTTTTTTCTATACATAAAGAGACCCCTTCCATTACGTTTTTTCCAGTTGGGTTTCCTGAAAATTGAGAGAATACTTGTAAATGATCAAAGTCATTTTTTAATTTTTCAATTACTTTTGAAGTCATTGGTAGATTTAAAAGATCCTTATCAGTTACAAAAAGTGGACTTTTAATTTTTAAGTTCAAACAGGCGTTTGCAAGATCTTCTATTTTGCCTGCTCCAAACCAAATTGTAGTGGGATAATTCCAATTCATAAAAAAAAATTATAATTAACTAAACTATATAGTTATTTTGTATAATTTAATAATATAAATCCATTTGTAAATTAAGGATTTTTTTTTGCGACAAATAATGATCGAAATTTTTGTTTGTAATCAATTTCAAAAATACATAGTCTAGAAAACATACATAATAAAAAGGAGTATAAATGAAAAAGATTATTATCTCATTAATAATGACGTTCGGAATAATCTCTTCAACTTCATTTGCTGGTACTTTAGTAATAAACACAGATACATCTGATGCAGCACCTAAAGCAGCTTTTGAATATATCATTAAGAAATTTGAAGATGAAAATCCTGATGTCACAGTAAAATGGAATGTTTTTGACCATGAAGGTTACAAACAATCAATTAGAAATTTTTTGAACACTGATCCACCTGACGTGGCAAACTGGTATGCAGGAAACAGAATGTTACCATTTGTTAGAGCAGGTTTATTTGAGGATGTGTCTGATATCTGGTCAGATTCAGGATGGGTTGATGGAAACTTAAGTGAAAATATGGAGCATGCTAAAAAATCCATGACAATTGGTGGCAAGCAATGGGGAATTCCTTATACTTATTATCAGTGGGGAGTTTATTACCGAAAAGATATTTTTAATAACTTAGGTATTAGTGTTCCAAAAACTTGGGATGAGTTCGTTAAAGCTTGTGAAACAATTAAAGCAAGTGGAGTAACACCAATAACTATTGGATCAAAATATCTGTGGACTACTGCAGGAGTATTTGACTACTTAAATTTAAGAACAAATGGATATGAATTCCATATGGATCTTACTTTAGGAAAAGTTCCATATACTGATGCTAAAGTTCAAGCAGTTTTTGATAAATGGGATGAATTAGTTAAACCTGGTTACTTTTTAGAAAATCATGCTGCTCTAAGTTGGCAAGAAGCTCTAACACCAATGATTAATGGTGAAGCTGCAATGTATGTTATGGGTAATTTTGCAGTTGCTCCTTTAAAAGAAGGTGGTTTAAATGATGATACTTTAGGATTTTTTCAATTTCCTGAAATAACTCCTGGTATTCCAATGGCTGAGGAAGCACCTACTGATACCGTGCATATACCTTCAAAAGCTAAGAATAAAACTGATGCAAAACGTTTCTTAATATTTATGTCTCGAGCTGATGTGCAAGAAGAGATTAATAAAATATTAGGTCAGCTACCTATTAACAAAAACTCTGGTGTTAAAGAAGGAGATCCTTTCTTATCAGCAGGATTAAATATGCTTAATAATGCTTACGCGATGGCGCAATTCTACGATAGAGATGCTCCAGCTCAAATGGCATCAGAAGGTATGAAGGGCTTCCAAGAATACATGTCTAATCCAGATAGAAGACAAAAAATCTTGGAAAGATTAGAAAAAGTACGTCAAAGAGTTTATAAATAAACTTTTAATTTAACTTAGGGGCTTATTAGCCCCTAGGTTTAAAATCGATTTCATCAATTTTTAAAATAGAATTAAATGGAACTAAATAATTCAAAAGCAAAAAGAATTACTTGGTGGCAAAAAAATCAAATTAAAATAAGCCCATGGATTTTTTTAGCTCCAGGTTTAATATTTTTTTTCATTTATGTAATAGCTCCAATATTTGTATCTATTGGTATATCTTTTTATCAATGGGATGGCCTATCCCCTTCGATATATGTTGGTCTTCAAAATTATATTGAGCTACTAGATGATGAATATTTTTATATTTCACTTTGGAACAATCTTAAATGGCTAGTATTTTTCATGCTAGCTGTTCCTATTGGTCTAGGATTAGCGATATTTTTAAATCAAGTTGTTTTTGGAATTAGATTAGTAAAATCTCTATTTTTTTTCCCATTTGTTATATCTCAAGTGGTTATTGGTCTAATATTTACCTGGTTTTACCAACCAAACTATGGAGTCATTGCACCCTTTCTAAATTTCATTGGGTTAGAGGGATTTTCAATTCTTGCAAATGAAGATACTGCTACTTATGGGATAATATTTGCAGGTCTATACCCTCAAATTGCTTATTGTTTAATTTTATATTTAACAGGACTAAATAATATTAACCCTGAACAAATCGAAGCTGGAAGAATGGATGGTGCTAAAGGGTTTCATTTATTTTGGAACATAGTACTCCCACAGCTTAGACCCGCAACTTTTCTAGCAATTGTAGTTACTGTAATTGGTGCACTAAGAAGTTTCGATATGGTAGCAATAATGACTCAAGGAGGTCCTTATGGCTATTCAAATGTCTTGGCGTATTACATGTTTGAGCAAGCTTTAAGTGAATATGGATACAGAATGGGATATGGGTCAGCAATAGCAACTGTTTTATTTACAATAATGATGTTTTATATTTTGTTTTTCATATACAGAATGTATCGAAATGAGAGAGAGGATAATAACTAAATGTTCCCTACTCCCATTCATCAAAGACCAGTTGTAAATCAATATATTTATAAAATATTTTTACCTATCTCATTAATTATTTGGCTGATACCAATATTTGGTATTTTAATGACATCTATCAGAGGCCTGGGAGATATTACAGCTGGAAACATGTGGGGAACCCCGAGTGAATTTTTACTTTTTTCAAATTTACACGATGTTTTCACTAATACTCCAATGGTTAAATATACTCTAAATAGTTTTAAAGTAACTATACCAACAATGTTAGGAGCAGTTGCTTTAAGTTGTATGACTGGCTTTGCACTTGCTAACTATAAATTTAAGACAAATTTAACAATATTTTTTATTTTTATAGCTGGAAACTTTGTTCCATTTCAAATTTTAATGATACCAGTTAGAGACCTGACTTTTAAAATTGGTCTCTACAACACTATTACAGGATTGGTGTTATTTCATGTAGCTTTTCAAACAGGGTTTTGTACACTTTTTATGAGAAATTTTATTAAAGCTCTACCTCAAGAGCTTATTGAAGCCGCAAGAATGGATGGAGCATCTGAATTTAAAATATTTTGGAAAATAATATTACCTTTAACTAGACCAGCTATAGCAGCACTTTGTGTATTAATTTTTACATTTATATGGAACGATTATTTTTGGGCAACAGTTTTAATACAAGGTGATCATGCAATGCCTATTACTGCTGGATTAAAATCATTAAATGGTCAATGGATTACAGCTTATCACTTGCTATCAACTGGATCTATTGTTGCTGCTATACCTCCCGTTATTATGTTTTTCTTAATGCAAAAACATTTTATTGCTGGATTAACTCTTGGGGCAACTAAAGGTTAGTATGATTAAAGTTACATTTATTGGAGCTGGAAGTACTGTATTTATGAAAAATATACTTACAGATATTTTGCTTGAAAAAAAATTCAGTAACTGTGAAATAGTTTTGCAAGATATTGATGATAGAAGATTAAAAACCTCAAATTTGGTTGCAGAAAAAGTTGCGAAATCAATAGGTGCAAATCCAAAGATTATAATTGAAAAAAACCAAAAAAAAGCACTTAGCGGAGCTGACTTTGTAATATTAATGTTTCAAATAGGAGGTTATGAGCCTTCTACAGTTATTGATTTTGAAATTCCAGCAAAGTATGGGCTTAAACAAACTATTGGTGACACTTTAGGAATAGGTGGAATTATGAGAGGATTGAGAACTGTCCCCGCTTTATTGTCAGTTGCAAAAGATATGAATGAAGTTTGTCCGAGCGCAACCATGTTGCAGTATGTTAATCCTATGGCAATTAATTGTTTAGCATTGTCTAAATTTGCACCTGAGCTTAAATATGTTGGACTTTGTCATTCTGTACAAGGAACTGCTGAAGATTTGGCAAAAGATATTGGCGAGGATATTAAAAATATTAGCTATGAATGTTCAGGTATCAACCATATGTCATTTTATACAAAGTTTGAAAAAATTAATCCTGATGGAAAAAAAGAAAATCTTTATCCTAAAATTTTTAAAGCTGGAAAAGAAAAAACATTTGGTACCAATTGGGATGGATGCACAAATGAGGTTAGATATAAAGTTTTAGAAAAATTTGGATATTTTGTTACAGAATCATCTGAACACTTTGCAGAATATACACCTTGGTTCATTAAAAATAACAGAGAGGACTTATTAAGTGAATTTAATATTCCAATTAATGAATATATTAGAAGGTGCAAAAAACAAATTAAGGAGTGGGATCAACAAGAGCAAAATTTATTAGATGGAGAAAAATTTGTTTGTGAGAAATCTTTAGAGTATGCTTCACGGATTATTGTATCAATTGTTGACGGAAAAGAAGACACAATTAATGGAAATGTTTTGAATAATAAGTTAATTTCTAATTTACCAGATGATTGTTGTGTTGAAGTACCATGTAAAATAAATAATGAGGGAATTAACCCACAAAAAGTTAGGGACTTACCTATGCATTTAGCAAACCTAATGAAAACTAATATAAATGTACAACAGTTAACTGTTGAAGCTTTAAGAACTAAAAAGAAAGATGCTATTTATCATGCAGCTATGTTGGATCCACTTACTTCTTCTTTATTAAGTTTAGATCAAATAAGTTCTATGGTAGATGAGTTATTAATAGCTCACAAAAATTGGATACCAAAATTTAATTAATATGAAAAACAAATTTCCTGATGGTTTTTTTTGGGGAACTGCAACTGCAAGTTACCAAATAGAAGGTGCTATTGATAAAGATGGAAAGAGCAAAAGTATTTGGGATACTTTCACACATACACCTGGGAAAGTAAAAAATAATGAAAACGGAGATACTGCTGTAGATCATTATCATAGATACGAAGAAGATATTGAGCTGATGGCTAATATAAATCTAAATTCTTATAGATTTTCTTTAGCATGGACTAGGATTATTCCGGACGGGATTGGAAAAACAAACTCGAAAGGAATAGATTTTTATTCACGGTTAATTGATAAATGTTTAGAAAAAAATATTGAACCTTTCATAACTTTATATCATTGGGACCTTCCTCAATCTCTGCAAGATAAAGGAGGTTGGGCAAATAGAGACATGACAAATATATTTGCAGATTATTCGGAGGCTGTTGTTAAAAATTTTGGAGACAGATGTAATCATTTTATCACATTTAATGAGCCAGCTGTTTTTACAATTTACGGATATGTAGATGGATACATGGCTCCAGGGTACAAAGATTTAGAGAAGTATTTTGCATCTATACATAATGTTAATCTTGCACATGGTAAAGCTTTTCAAGCAATGAAATCTTTAAAAGATAAAATTAAAATTGGCTGTTCATTTAATATGGCACCCTGCATTCCTGCCACAAAATCAAGTGAAGATCTTCATGCCACTAAATTATTTGATACTTATTGGAATAGATCATTTGCTGACCCTATGTATCTTGGAAAGTATCCAGAATTATTAATTGATGATGTCTCAAAACATATTCAACAAGATGACATGAAAACAATTTTTCAAAAAAATGATTTTATAGGATTAAACCATTATCAACATTATAGAATAAAAGCTGATAATAATAATTTACTTAAAGCAAGAGGGGCAGTTAATGATGAATTACCTTTTGGTCTTGAAGATAAAGATACAAAGTTAACTCTTATGGGATGGGAAATTGTTCCAGATGCTTATTATGATCAAATTATGGATTTAAAAAATAATTATGGGAACCCAGATATTTATTTAACTGAAAATGGTGCTGCATATCCAGATTTAATTGAAAAAAATGGAGAAATTAATGACACGGATCGGATTGATTATTTTAAAAAATATTTAACTGCTGTAAAAAAATCTATCGATGATGGAGCTAAAGTTAAGAGTTACTTTGCATGGACATTCATGGATAATTTTGAATGGGCATTAGGATTTGAAAAGAGATTTGGAATAGTACATGTTGATTTTAAAACTTTAAAAAGAACACCAAAAAAGTCATATTATTTTTTTAAAAAACTTGTAGAAGAAAATTCAATTCCATTAGATTTTTAGCTTATTAAATCTAAATAAAAGCTAATTACTTAAAAAAATAAATTATTTAAAAGCTAAATTATTTTGATCAAATAAATGACATTTACTTAGATCAAAGCTTAAGCTTAGATTGTCACCAATATTGGCTGAATTCGCGCCATCAGTTTGAACCACTAAGGGCTCTCCCTCTTTTTCAAGATATAAAAAAGTAGATGAACCTAATTTTTCAATTACGAATACCTTACTCTCCCAGCATTTTTCACCACTATTGATTAAGATATGCTCAGGTCTGATTCCAATTTTTACACTATCACCAGGTGAAACTTTATCTGAAGTTTTTGGAACAATAATTTTTCCTTGTCCAGAAATTTCAACTTCAGTTCCAGAGCTATTTGAGCTTATTACTTTAGAGTTAATAAAGTTCATCTTTGGTGAACCAATAAATCCACCTACAAATAAATTTTCAGGTTCGTTATAAAGTTTTAAAGGTGATCCTTTTTGAGATACAATTCCTTGGTCTAAAACAACTATATCATCAGCAAGTGTCATAGCTTCAGTTTGATCATGAGTAACATAAATCATCGTTGCATTTAATTGATCATGTAATTTAGCAAGCTCCACTCTCATCTGAACTCTTAAAGCTGCATCTAAATTAGACAAAGGCTCATCAAACAAAAATACTTTTGGTTTTCTTGTAATAGCTCTTCCAATTGCAACTCTTTGTCTTTGTCCTCCAGACAGTTGTTTTGGTTTTCTTTCTAAATACTCTTCAATTTGAAGAATTTTAGCAGCCTCCATAACTCTCTCGGTAATTTCCTCTTTAGATTTTTTTTCAATCTTTAAACCAAAAGCCATGTTATCAAACACTGTCATGTGTGGATACAATGCATAAGATTGAAATACCATTGCGATATTTCTTTCTTTAGGAGGAAGATCATTTACAACTTGTCCGTCTATTGAAATTGTTCCTGAGTTGATCTCCTCTAAGCCTGCAATCATTCTTAACATTGTTGATTTGCCACATCCGCTAGGTCCAACTAATACAGTGAAAGATTCACTTTTAATATCTAGAGACACATCTTTGATCACATGTGTAGATCCAAAAGATTTATTTATGTTCGAAATATTTATCTCAGCCATTTTAAATTAATATTTATATTGTATTTTCAGTTTATATTTGATTATATTTATTTAGCATATTTATAAACTGGAGAAAACACAATGAGCAAAATTGCAATTATTGGAGCAGGACCTTGCGGTCTATCAATGTTAAGAGCATTCGAACACTTAGAAAATAAAGGTGAAAAAATTCCCGAAATAGTTTGTTTTGAAAAACAAGAAGATTGGGGAGGTTTGTGGAACTATAATTGGAGAACAGGTAGTGACCAATATGGAGACCCGGTTCATAATAGTATGTATAGATATTTGTGGTCAAATGGCCCTAAAGAATGTTTAGAGTTTGCAGATTATTCTTTTGATGAACATTTTGGACAACCAATTCCTTCTTTCCCTCCAAGAGAAGTTTTGCAAGATTATATTCTTGGAAGAGTAAGCAAAGGCAAAATTAAAAATAAAATAAAACTAAATACAAAAGTAACCAATGTAACATTCAGCAATGAAAAATTTGAAATTACCTATCAAGACAAAGTTAAAGATGAAATTTCAAAAGATACATTTGATTATTTAGTTGTTTCTACTGGTCATTTCTCAGTTCCTTTTATTCCTGAATATAAAGGAATGAATTCTTTTCCAGGAAGAATAATGCACTCACATGATTTTAGAGATGCAGAAGAATTTAGAGGAAAAGATGTGATAGTTTTGGGAAGCAGTTATTCAGCTGAGGATGTTGCTTTACAGTGTAATAAATATGGAGCTAAAAGTGTAACTATTGGATATCGAAATGCACCTATGGGATTTAAATGGCCTGAAGGTATGAAGGAAGTTCATTATCTGGATAGATTGGAAGGAAAAAAAGCAATTTTTAAAGATGGTACTGAACAAGATGCAGATGCAATAATATTATGCACTGGTTACCTACATCATTTTCCATTTTTAGATGAAAATATAAAGTTAAAAACTCACAACAGATTATATCCTCCAAAATTATA
>Ga0255784_10004436_pt1 | contig 10431 bp, 12 predicted proteins | sample 101ome_14_FD_179982 | JGI IMG/M metagenome (GOLD analysis project Ga0255784, IMG submission 179982) | Coastal salt marsh microbial communities from the Groves Creek Marsh, Skidaway Island, Georgia - 101403AT metaG (version 2) | ecosystem: Environmental > Aquatic > Marine > Intertidal zone >...
ACTCATGCAACTGGGACGAACAGTGCTGACCCGAGATCAAGTCATGGACGGAGTCGCAGAGATGGTAGATGAGGTACAGATCGAGGCCACGTTCCCTGACGGGACGAAGTTAGTCACCGTTCATGAACCCATACAGGAGGCATTGAAGAAATGATTCCAGGAGAAATGCGAATTCAGTCGGGTGACGTGAGCCTTAACGAGGGCCGTGAAACAAAGACATTAGTCGTCGCGAACACGGGTGACCGGCCCGTTCAGGTGGGCTCTCACTATCACTTTTACGAGGTAAATCCTTGTCTGGAATTCGATCGAGAACAGGCACTTGGGTTCCGTCTCAACATCGCTGCCGGGACCGCGGTACGGTTTGAGCCCGGTCAGGAGAGGACCATCGAGTTGGTGGCACTGGCCGGTGACCGCACCATATTTGGGTTTAGGGGGCTAGTGATGGGTCGTTTGGAGGAATCGGTATGAAGATCTCAAGAAACACATATGCGGATCTTTACGGGCCCACCGTCGGTGACTCCGTTCGTCTAGGCGACACGAATCTGTGGGTTACCCCAGAGTCCGACTCGGCCGTACCCGGCGACGAAGTTACGTTTGGGGGAGGAAAGGTGATCCGGGACGGGATGGGCCAGTCTCAGCGTGGGAACAAGGACTGTATGGATCTTGTGATTACCAACGCGCTGATCGTCGACTACTGGGGCATCATCAAGGCCGATGTCGGAGTTAAGTCGGGAAGAATCGCGGCCATCGGGAAGGCGGGTAACCCCGACATTCAGCCATCCGTTACGGTTGTGATCGGACCTGGAACCGAGATCATCGCGGGTGAAGGAAAGATCTTGACGGCCGGCGGTATTGATTCCCATATTCACTTTATCTGCCCTCAACAGATCGATGAGGCGCTCGCGTCCGGAATAACGACCATGCTTGGGGGAGGCACGGGTCCGGCGACGGGCACGAATGCGACCACCTGTACACCGGGGCCCTTCAATATGGAGATGATGATGCGCGCGGTCGAGGGGCAGCCGATGAATTTCGGTTTTCTTGGGAAGGGTAACTCGAGCAACCGACAAGCACTGCTCGAGCAGATCGAGTCCGGGGCCTGTGGTTTGAAGCTCCACGAGGACTGGGGCACGACGCCTCAGGCGATTGATACGTGTCTAACGGTTGCGGACGAGACCGACACCCAGGTCGCTATTCATACTGACACACTGAACGAGTCTGGATTCGTTGAGGAAACCCTTAGGGCGATTGCTGGACGGACTATCCATACCTATCACACCGAGGGCGCCGGCGGAGGGCACGCTCCTGACATTATAAAAGCGGCCGGGTTGCCGAATATCTTACCGTCCTCTACAAACCCTACGCGGCCGTACACGATCAACACCGTCGACGAGCACCTGGACATGCTGATGGTCTGTCATCACCTGTCACCGAATATTCCGGAGGACGTCGCGTTCGCGGATAGTCGGATCCGGAAAGAGACCATCGCGGCCGAGGACATTCTTCACGACAAGGGCGCGTTCAGTATGATCGCGTCCGACTCACAGGCCATGGGACGCGTCGGTGAGGTCATCACCCGGACCTGGCAGACCGCCCACAAGATGAAGGACCAGTTCGGGTCACTGGGGTCTGATCCTGACTGGCACGACAACTTCAGGGCGCGACGGTACATCGCGAAATACACCATAAACCCGGCCATCGCCCACGGGATCGCTCACGAGGTTGGCTCAGTCGAGGTCGGTAAAATGGCCGATTTGGTCCTCTGGAAGCCGGCTTTCTTCGGGACCAAGCCGGCACTGATTTTGAAGAGCGGGTTTATTGTTGCCGCGCCGATGGGTGATCCGAACGCGTCCATCCCGACGCCTCAACCAGTGCACTACCGAACGATGTTTGGCTCGATGGGGTCCTGTCCGGACCGGCTGTCCGCGACCTTCGTGTCTGAGTTATCCCTGCAGCGTGGAAACGAGTGGATGTCAGGCACAAACCGGCAGCTCCTACCCGTAAAAAATATCCGGTCGGTCAAGAAGTCGGACATGGTGCTTAACGATTATCAGCCAACCATCGATGTCGATCCAGAAACCTACGAGGTCCGGGCTGACGGAGAACTCCTAGTCTGTGAGCCGGCACGCTCGCTACCGTTGGCTCAGCGGTATTATTTATTCTAAGGGACGCACAATTTGTTAGAGATCATCGAAAAACTCGACGCTGCTGATCGCTACGATGCAGTCATATCGCTTGATTATGACTCACGGAAGCGTGGCCGTTTTAAGACTCTAACCGAGACTGACGAAGAGGCTGGCCTTTTTCTGGACCGGGGTCAGACGCTCATCGACGGTGATTATTTGAGGGCAACAGATGGTCGCGTGATCCTTGTGACAGCGGCAGCCGAACCATTGACCGAGGCCTCAACATCTGACCCGTTGTTGTTCGCAAAAATTTGTTATCACCTGGGGAACCGCCACACGCTAGTCGAGATTCAACCAGGCTCGGTCCGGTTCCAGCCGGACCATGTTTTGGCCGAATTATGCCGCCAGTGGGGGCTCCACGTGGTTGACATTGAAGCATCCTTCAACCCGGAGCGGGGAGCGTACGGTCAACACGCGAGCGGGAGTCATCATCATGACTAGTTCAAGGCACTTAATCCACGCGCTGCATCTGTTCTCTCCGAGCCTGCCGATAGGGGCGTTTGCTTTTAGTCAGGGGCTCGAGGCTGCTATCGAGTCAGGGCACGTCCGTGACCCAGAGTCTCTCGTAACATGGTGCGAGAGCGTGATGCGGTTCTCGCTCACGACGCTCGATTGTCCCTACGCCATTCGGGCACACCGCGCTGATTCAGCATCAACTGTTCGGGACCTAAACGCCGAGTTGCTCGCGTCTCGTGAGACACGTGAGTTGCTTCAAGAGGACCTGCTTCTTGGTGCGGCGTTTAAGAAGTGGGCAGTTGATCAAGGAATCGATGTACCCGACGCGCATGAATACTCGCTCGTCTGTCTGTATGGATGGGTCGCCGCGACGTATGAGATCCCCGAGGACTGGCTAGTTGCGGGTATTCTCTGGTCTTGGCTCGATAATCAGATGCTTGTCGCCGCCAAAGCGATCCCGCTGGGTCAGAACGCGTTACAAGCTGCCTTGGCTAATCTGAAACCAGTCATTTCTGAATGCGTGGAGCAGTCTATTCAGTCTCTCGAGATGGATTCCTCGAGCACGGTACCGCTTCTTTCAATCATGAGTGCTCAGCACGAGGCTCAATATTCCAGACTCTTTCGTTCATAGGAGGCATAAATGCAGGCATTACGGGTTGGTATCGGTGGACCAGTGGGCTCAGGAAAGACCGCGCTCACCCTCAACTTGTGTCGAGCGATGCGTGAACACTACGACATGGCTGTGGTCACCAATGATATTTATACGCATGAGGATGCTCAGTTTTTAACTCGTCATGATGCACTTTCTCAGGACAGAATTCTGGGCGTTGAGACTGGCGGATGTCCGCACACCGCGATTCGTGAAGATGCGTCTATGAATCTCGCTGCGATCGATGAATTGCAAGAGAGGCATCCGAATCTTGAGTTAGTCCTTGTTGAATCTGGAGGCGATAATCTCAGTGCTACTTTTTCACCTGAGTTATCCGATTTGACGATCTATGTCATTGATGTGAGCGCAGGAGACAAAATCCCGAGGAAGGGTGGACCTGGAATTACTAAAAGTGACTTGCTTGTGATTAATAAAGTCGATGTGGCTCTATTGGTTGGCGCGTCGCTCGAGGTCATGGATAGAGACGCGAAACAAATGAGAGGTGAGCGCCCGTTTGTGTTTAGTAACATGAAAACCGGACAGGGACTCCGTGACATCATCGACTTCGTCGTAGACCGAGGGATGTTGGCTACCAGAGATCTCGGCGACTTGGATCGAGTGCCTGCCGGAGGCGTCTGATTTTCTCAGAATGAGTGGCGCGAATTGAGTGCTCAGACAACACACAAGAACGAGGTTGAGCAATAAAAACGAGAAAGTATTTTGGCTGATTTCGAATATATGGATTGAATCGGAATATATCTGTAGAGTCGAGACAGTTAATTTGGGAGGGTAGTCCGTTTACTTATCGCAATATTTTGCGCAAGAAGGGCTCCCCAAGTGACCGGTTGGTCTAGAGAAGTAGGAGTTAACTATGAATATGTTTAGGAAATTATTGCTGGCTTCCTTTGCGTCCATGTTTAGCCTATCAGCAATGGCGGCGACAAAGGTTCAGTTTGCGTTAGATTGGAAGTTTGAGGGCCCCTCGGCGCCATATTTTCTGGCGATAGATAATGGTCACTTTTCCAAGGCAGGGCTCGACGTTGAGATCTCGCCTGGGAAGGGTTCCCTGGATGCTATCCCTAAGGTCGCGACGGGTGCGTTCCCGTTTGGCTTTTCCGACATTAACTCGTTGATTAAGTTCCTCGATCAGAATCCTGGGGCTCCCGTCACGGCGATTATGATGGTCTATGACAAGCCACCGTTCGCGATCGTAGGACGGAAGTCGCTCGGAATCTCCAAGCCAAAAGACCTCGAGGGTAAAACCTTAGGCGCGCCGCCACCTGACGGAGCCTGGGCGCAGTTCCCGTCCTTTGCGAAGGCAAATAACCTAGACATGAGCAAGATCAAGGTCGAGCCGGTTGGGTTTCCGACACGTGAGCCGATGCTTGCGGAAGGCAAGGTGGACTCGGTCACAGGGTTCTCTTTTTCTTCGTACCTAAATCTGGTCCGGTTGGGTACCCCAGAGAGCGATATCTCCACAATATTGATGGCTGATCATGGCCTCAAGCTTTACGGTAACGCGATTATCGTCAACACCGAGTACGCGAATGCTAATAGCGATACGGTAAAGGCTTTCTTGAAGGCGGTCGGCGCGGGTTGGAAGGACGCGATCGCTGATCCAGGTGCCGCGGTCGCTGCCTTGGTCAAGAGGAACCCAGCCGCCGACGCCGGCCTTGAGGAGCGTCGTCTTGGCCTGGCTATCGAGGCCAACGTGCTGACAGACTACGTTAAACAAAACGGGATGGGTAACATCGACAAGTCGCGTTTCGCGGGAGCGATCGAGCAGTTGCGTGATACCTATGAGTATAAGACCACTCCGAAGGCAGATCTGTACTTTACAGATGCTTTCCTGCCGTCAGGCGGGTTTAAACTCAAATAGACGCTTAGTCCTTGCGCCCACTAGCCTGGCTATTGGGCGCAAATATAATCGTTAAGGTTGCTGAAATTGACGAATCCGCAAGAGAATCTGATCGCAATAGAAAATGTGACACACGCGTACCGAAAAGATGGTCACGCGCTACCCGTCCTCGAAAACTTGAATCTCGGTGTGCCACAGCACGGGTTCACGGCGGTGGTGGGCCCCTCTGGGTGCGGTAAGTCGACCCTGACTAGGCTCATCGCGGGACTCATGCGACCCGACGAGGGCTCGGTGTGGCTTCACGGTGAACAGGTTGTCTCGCCACGCTCAACGGTGGGGATGGCGTTTCAGAACCCGGTGTTATTGGAGTGGCGAAGTATCCTTAAGAACGTGCTCCTTCCTCTTGAGATTGTGCCGACTAGTTTGAGTAAGCAGGACGCGGAGGATCGGGCTAGACATCTGTTACATCTGGTTGGTTTGTCGGGGTTTGAGGACAAGCGGCCGTCTGAATTATCGGGCGGTATGCGGCAGCGTGCATCGCTGTGCAGGGCCCTGATACATAACCCTGACGTGTTGATACTCGACGAGCCGTTTGGTGCGCTTGACGCTTTCACTCGCGAGGATCTGTGGCTCACGATGCACAAGCTCAGGGCTGAGGAACCGTTCACCGGTGTCTTGATCACACACGACCTGCGAGAGTCGATATTCTTGGCTGACGAGGTGGTGGTGCTCTCCGACCGTCCGGCGACGGTGCAACACAGTGTCTCATTAAAACGTGAGGGAGTACCGTCTCTTGACCAGCTATATACCAGCGATTCGATAGCGACACTGAATGAGCTGCGCGAACAGATCCGTATCGCAAGAAACGGTGCGGAGGTTTAAATGAGGCAGTATCTGATTCCCAGCTTTGCGATGGTTATCTTCCTGATCTTCTGGGAGGCCCTCGTCTGGGTTAACGACTGGCCGAACTATAAGATGGCCTCGCCGTCAGACCTTTGGCCAGCCTTCTGGCGTTTCAAGGAGTTGTTCTTGTCCTACGGCTGGGAGACACTCTGGCGAACCGTTGTGGGACTACTCATCGCCATCGTGGTCGGTGTTTTCTTGGGCATGATCATGGGTTTCTCAAAGGTGATGCGTGAGGGACTGTATCCGCTATTGGTCGGTTTTAACGCGATACCAAAAGCGACCGTGGTCCCGATCGTTGCCCTAATGTTTGTGGGACAGCATGACCTGAACACGGTCCTGATCGCTTTCATGATCTCATTTTTCCCAATCGCGGTCTCGGTATCGATCGGGTTGTCGACCCTGGAACCAGAGTATCGCGACATCCTGCGATCACTGGGCGCGTCGAAGCTAACGATCTTTTGGAAAATCGCGTTACCTAAGACGCTCCCCGAGTTTTTCGGCGCGCTCAAGGTCGCAGTCACGCTCGCCTTTATCGGGACGAATCTGATGGAAATCGTGTCCCCTCACGGCCGTGGCTTGGGGGCGCTGTTTGACAGCGGGAAGACGAACTCAGACTACCCACTCATGTTCGCCGTGCTAATAGCATTGGCGGTGCTGGGTATCGCCCTTTACTACGTCGTGGTATTTCTTGAAAAAATCTTCGCAGGCTGGGCCGAGCGTTCAACTGACTAAGAGATAGTCTTTCGTCGGAGGGCTATGAAAAAATTGGCGCGCTCGAGAGGATTCGAACCTCTGACCGCCTGGTTCGTAGAACGAATAAAAACGCTGGAATCAGCGTAATTACCGGCCTGGCGTTCGTTGCATTTGCCGGACTGTGCATAACTGATCAGGACTGACTTCGGCAAAAGTTCGGCAATGTTGGCTGGCTATTCGCCTACGAATTTCTTGCCATCAATCATTGATTTGGCCAAGTTTTGACGTTCAAGAATGCTCATTACGATGACACCAGCAATATGAGCGCGCCGGACCAAAAATAAATCCTTTCAAAAACAGTGTATTAATGACTAAAAAGTGCTTCGCAGTATAGAAGTAGTAAAGTCAGGCGCTTAACTAATTTTCAATGACGGAACCAAATAGCGTGTTTAAGCATAGTATTTGGTTTAGCCGTTTGAGAAGCGAATTCGAATGGTAATCACCCTCAATCTCTGACGACGATGAACTCTATAATTTTCTGCTCAACTTCCAGCGGTGATCTCTGAAGTTATCGTACGCATAATTCATCCCTAAAGCTTAGTCACTGGATTATCTCGCAGAAGCCCCAACATTTTTACTAAGGAGATTTTTCGTATGCGGTGTATTTGGTTGATGTTTTTTTGTCTCATGACGAGTCCGCTCAATGCATCTTCATTGGATCGTTTAGGGCACTCGGATTTAGTGCTTCTGGGCGAGAGCCGATTGAGTGTCTTGTTCTGGGACATCTATGATGCGCGTTTGTACGTCACAGATGGAATTTACGATCCAAATAAACCGTTCGCATTGGCATTAAGTTACCTCCGTCCTTTTTCTGGATCTGATATCGCTGAACGATCTATTGAAGAGATTCGAAATCAAGGATCAGATGATGAATCTTTGCTTGGTTCTTGGGAGAGTCAGTTAAAAGCAATATTTCCAGATGTTGTTGAAAGGGATCAGATTGTTGGCATCAGTGATCCTTTGGAGGGTGCTCGATTTTTTCTGAATGATTCGTTCATTGGAACGATTACGGATCTGAATCTAAGTCGGCGATTCTTTGATATTTGGTTATCTGAAAAAACTTCTGAACCTGAGATGCGAAAATCTTTGCTTGGAGTTGGTCAATAATGAAAACATGGTTTTGGGTATTGGTTTTTGTAGCGGGCTTATCTGGATGTGCTACGAGTCTCGAGGGTGAGCGGTATCGAGCGATTGAACCTCGCTTCGATTTATTTCAATTCTTTGACGGGAATGTGAAAGCCTGGGGTCTTGTGCAAAACAGAAAGGGTGAGGTGATTCAAAAATTCGAGGTTGATATTGAGGGAACAATCTCAGGTAATCGAATAACACTGGACGAAAGATTTGAGTACGCAATTGGAACTGGTCCTGCAAGACGAGTTTGGCAAATCGAGAGGCTTGAAGGCGGTCTCTATCAGGGGACGGCTGACGACATAATCGGAGAGGCTTCTGGCGCTTCCTATGGTAATGCGCTTCGATGGTCGTATCGGATGAATATTTCCGTAGACGACACATTATATGAAGTTGGTTTTGAAGATTGGTTTTGGGCCATCGATGATCGGCGTTTATTCAATCGCTCATACATACAGAAGTTTGGGTTCGATACGGCGGAAGTCACGATTTTTATGGAACGAAGATAACCTGAATTAGAACAGGACTGATCGCTCGACGTTCCTACGGTTTCGGAAAATCATCTTTTTGGAATGGTGAGTTGACCTCGCCGCGCGGCTACAATCCCGCATTTAAAACCTTGGAAGGGATGATAACCAGCCCCCATTTGCAAAAGAGTGATTTTGTAAAGGCGTCAGTGTTGGTTCTGATTTAACGGATTCTGCGAAGCAGGAAAGAACGCTGGTAGCATAAATATAACAGACTTATCTCCACTCGTTTCTTTTGTTCTGAGCGCGATTCAAGCATGATCCCATCAAATATGTATCTATTGTCTTATTAGTGTGGTTTACTCAACCCGCTTTCATCAGATCTTCCAAGCATAGTTTCACACTATTCTCTGAATTCCTTTTTGAAATCTCAATAACTCTGGGCATTAATTTGAACATTGGCTTGGAGTACAAACTTTTTATTTATACGAGAAAATTATTATGGCTACAGGTGTTGTTAAGTTTTTTAACACGAGCAAAGGCTTTGGTTTTATAACCCCGGACGATGGAGGCAAGGATGTGTTTGTTCATGCCTCAGCCCTGAATCTGAAAGGATTAAGAACTTTAAATGATGGGCAGAAGATTTCATACGATCTTCAAGAGCAAAATGGTAAGACTTCAGCCGTTAATCTGAGCATCGACTTCTAAGTGATGCAACCAAGCTACGTTAGTTTGACGTAGCTTTTTTCCTGCCCCACATGAGGGAACCTGTATGGCTAACGATAATCAAAATTGGGTAAGCATAGACACGACGTCACTCGTTAATTTTGGTGATCGTATTACTGTTGGTGGCGCTGAAGCAGGCAAAGAAGGACTAGTAACTGGTTTCATAGGAAAAGCACGTGAGACTGTAGTAGTTCAATTTGATGATAATCCTTCCCAGAGTGTCACCATAAAAAAAGAACTGATTTCTGAATTAAAACGTCGTGATATTTTTATTGAGAGCGACAGCAATCCGAAAAAAGCAGGACGGCTACGTTCTAAAAGAAGATTCAGATAAAAAATAGCTAAACATGATCTTGCGTTAGCTGATTGATTAAAGAGTCTGATCCACTAAAGATCCTAACAACTTCGTCAAGAATTAGCGCTTAAACCTTCGCCTTTGAAGCTGTTTCCGCAGTTTAGTCTCGCATCGACACTATTTTGTTGATGCCTATTTATCGAGCCAAACATCTCGATTTTTTATTGGAGTTTTACTGAATGATCATCTGCAATGATAAAGAATTGATGCGTCGCTTCGATGGAACTGAAAAGGAAACGAGGTCCATCGAGATCCTAATTGTCCCAAGAGTTGCTGGGCGTGCACATCAAAAAAATGTAGCGATTAATATTGATCCTCAGCTTATAAAAAAAGTACTTTCGAAATTTTTTACATCAGTGCAAGTCACAGAAATTTCATCAATTGAATGCTTAGACAATTTGGTGGCACGAAAACCAGATTTAGTTTTTTCAGGTGTTAAGTATTTTACTTTTGGGGCAAATCAGATTTGGCTTAACGATATTCTTGATCGGGAAAACATTCCTTATATTGGTTCAGGTCGGCGAGCGCTAGAAAATGAACATGATAAAAGTATCGCAAAAAAATTAGTCCGTCATGCAGGTATTACAACTGCAGATTATTTCACTGTGAGGCCTGAAGAATTTGAGGCGATCAACTTTCAGAAATTAGACTTCCCTCTCTTTGTCAAGCCTTTAATTGGAGGGGACAGTAGGGGTATAGACACATTTTCAGTAGTCCATGATCCGGCATCATTGAAAATAAAAATCAAACAAATTTTTGATGCCCACGGGAGCAATGTATTGGTTGAGAAGTATCTATCTGGCGCGGAATTTAGCGTTGGAATTTTAGAAGATGAGGTCACTAAAACGATTACTGCAATGCCAATAGAGATCTTAGCTCCTGTCAATGATCAGGGGGATCGAGTACTAGATTACAACGTTAAAAAAATTGATAGTGAAGTAGTTATG
>Ga0255784_10004459_pt1 | contig 10396 bp, 4 predicted proteins | sample 101ome_14_FD_179982 | JGI IMG/M metagenome (GOLD analysis project Ga0255784, IMG submission 179982) | Coastal salt marsh microbial communities from the Groves Creek Marsh, Skidaway Island, Georgia - 101403AT metaG (version 2) | ecosystem: Environmental > Aquatic > Marine > Intertidal zone > Salt...
TATCATTGTCGGCAACTTGAACGCGAAAGATCGCGTGAAATTTTACAAAGAATGTCGAGAACTGCGAGCGTATAGAGTAGAACTTGCGATGGCGAGTTCGATGCGAATGCACGCGTTGAGAGAGGAGTTTAAAGAGTTTCTCGATGAGTATCACTCGGCGTCTCGAAGTAATAGTGACGACGATATTAGCGTAAATGACAAGAACGGTAGCGCGATGAAAAGGAAAGTTAGAAAAATATCGGACAGTTTAGGTTCGGCTTTGACAAACATCGATAAAGAGTTGATGGAGGAAAAGAGAAGAGAAGAGGATGAGGAACGACAGCGACGACAAGAACAGCGAGAAGAAAATAGTGAAGGAAACGAAAAAGAAAAAAACACCGGCAGACACGACAAGGGTGATCATGAAGATGAACCGAGAACGCCGGATAACGAATCAAAGGAGGCGCTGACGACGACGACGACATCGTCGTCGCTGTTTTCCAGTCCGAAGAGTTTGTTAAAGTCTATCGATACGACTGGCTTGAATAAAATTGGAACGTGGGTGCAAAGCATGACAACGACGGCAACTAAGAAAAGTAGCGAGAGCACGAGTCTCGCCGATAGCAACAGCGATAAAGAAAATAATAGCGATAATGACGAGAAAAGGGAGGAGGAGGAGGGAGAGGCGGAGAAAAGAACCGGAAAAGAGGAAGATTTACTGGATGAAATTGAAACTATCGCGGAAGCTGCTGCTGCTGCTGCTGCTGCTACTACTACTACCACCACCACCACCACCACCGCCGCCGAAATATTACCAGCGGGCGCAGACAATAATGTTAGAAATAAACAGACCAACAATAGCAGTGATAGTAGTAATAGCGATAGCGATGAGCTTCTCAACGAAATAGACAAAATTGTCGCCGAAGTCGATGATGACGACAACTCGGAGGGAGAAAAGGAAGAAGTTGACGATGAAACCACGACGACTGTTAAAGAGCGAGAGCCATCGCAGCTTCCCCTTCTGAAAACACCGTCGCCTTCTAGAAAGGAGGAAATGAGGTGCGAAAGCACGGATGATGAGGACGAAAAGCCTGATATAACTACTTGGAGCGGTGGCTCGTCGCGGTTAGCCTCTTCACCTCGCTCGGTGAGATTTGTCAAAATTCGAAACGATGCCGCCACGACGATGCAGAAACACTGGAGAGGATCGAATGAACGCAAAACATTTTTGAAGCAAAAGCACGCAGCGATTAAGATTCAATCGAGATTCCGTGGAAGTAAAGCTCGAGTGACCACGACAGAACTTCGGGAAGAAATCCGGCGAAAAGAAGTAGAAACGAAGGCGGCGATTAAGATTCAATCGAGATTCCGTGGAAGTAAAGCTCGAGTGACCACGGCAGAACTTCGCGAAGAAATCCGGCGAAAAGAAGTAGAAACGAAGGCGGCGATTAAGATTCAATCGAGATTCCGTGGAAGTAAAGCTCGAGTGACCACGACAGAACTTCGCGAAGAAATCCGGCGAAAGGAAGAAGAACGCGCCGCACTTGAAGCTAAGCGAGAGCGCGAGCGTATCGAGTGTCAAAGCGCAATTATTATTCAAAAATCTTTCAAAGGTATGCAGCAACGAAAACTTTACTGCGAAATCAAAGCTAATAAAGCGCGACATTACGCAGCCACGCGCATCCAAAGTCGTTACCGAGGTGCTAAAACGAGAGAACACGTAGCGAACGAACGCAAAGCGAGAGTATTACTGGCAGCACTCGAAAAAAGAGAGGCTGAAAATGAAAAGAAAGTACGTGCTGCTATTCTTTTGCAAGCGCGAGCGAGAGGTTTCCTTGCGAAAAGAGAGACGCGGGAATTGCACGAGTTTGCAAAACTTAAAACGGAGGCGAAAATGCATGCTCGGAACAGAGTCGAGGAACGCATAGAGGCCAAAATGAACGAATTGAGAGCGCTTGGAAACGAACAACGCATCTGCGCCTAGATATTACAATAGAGAGAACATTGGCACATACTTTTTCCTTACATTGTCATTTGATCATCAGCATCATCGAGAGTGAGCATTTCCCGGACGATCCTCGCTGCTTTTTTAACTTTGCTCTTTTTAATTTCCACCACGAGCGTGCATCCATTTCCGTCGCGAGCAGGGAGGATGGCGCACGAATTCGGCACGCGTGGCGTGACGTATCCGTCAAAGTGTGTAGCTTTCACGCCTCTTCCAAACTCCAAATTATAAAAATCAAACGTCGTCCAATTCGTAGCGCTTAAATCGAGCGAATTCAATATGCAATGTAATGAAATTACATGTTCGCGAAATGATATATTGTCCAAAGATCCGAGAGCGAGTCTAACTTTTGCACGTGAATCATTCGCGCGTGGATCTCCTTCGCGATATTTCTGCAACGATCTCCTGATTTCTCTCGCTCGTTTCTCTGTAGATGCGTGGACATCATCGACGGCAACAACATGCGCAAACGAAGCGTTGCCAAAATAGTTTTTCGGAAGAATGCCGTAGTTTCTATAATTAATTGCGATATTGGCGTAAGAAAATTTCTTCTTCGTGCTCTTCTTCCTATCCTTCCTCTTGTTCAATAGTGATAGAAATCTCCAACAAAAGGCGGTGGCGACGTCGTTGGAACTTACGTAATCATCTTCGACGATGTAATCTTCAACTGGCGCCAATCGTGCAGTTCTCGCTTTCATTATGCGGATAAAGTCGTCACTCAGTTTTATTTGAATTCTCGCGGTTCTTTCTAAGATACATTTGAGACCACCGACGAGAACACCGCAAAGCGCTCGCCATGGCTTTATCTTCACGCACCCGTGTTCGATGAGTTGGGGATAGGCGATAAATTCACCGTGCTCTTTAACTTTGATTTTTTCTCTCTTTGAAAGCTGAAAGTATTCCAATCTCGTACTCGTCGGTAACTGAATCTCACGTACGCGTTGCTTACTGAATAAAAGGTGTTCTCCGTGTTGCAGTCGTTGCCGTTGTTCCACCTGCTCTTGTATGATGCGACAAAAGAAAGAAAGAAACGTCTTCATCGAATCCCCGTCGCAAGCGTAATGCTTCACAAAGAATGTTAGTACTACCCATTTCTCTTCTTTTTCGCGAGTGAGCGAACGAATGTTCGTTTTCTTTACGGCCATGCAAGATCGTCGAGGAATTGTCAAAGGTTTCGTTTCTCTTTCAACTCTTTCCATCATCTTTTCGATCTCTTCGTTTCGTTCCTTCTCCTCCTCCTCTTTCTCGCGACGATACAAAACATCGACTTCTTTCCAATACACGCCTAGATCATGGCAAGAAAGTGCCGGAAAGAGCGGCCAATCGACAACTTGCCGGTTTAATGGGAAATACCGCAAGGTTTCGCTCAGTGAACGCTTCAGAACACAACTCTCCGGCGGTACTGGAGAAGTAAAAAAGAAGGACCAACACAGTTTCAAAGTAGATATCGCGGGATGCCGATCGATAGGCGCGAACGGGATATCAGATAGAAAATCATCACGTTCTGGTGGAGCAAATATTTGATCCTCCTCACATCGTGTGACCTCGATTCTATACCGCCCCCGCATAATACTCGTACTTTGTGACAAATTGAATAGATTTTTTTTTCTTCATTCTGGAAAAGGAGGCGTTTTCAGGCGTTTTTTTTACGTTCCGTGTGCCGTCTCGCTTGCAAACGCGTTTATATGCATGTACAATGATTCCTAAGATACGCACGCGCGCGATTACTGTTCAAAATAAACAAACTAAATCATACTAAATGGAAGATACTTTTCTCTTCTCCTTGATTCGCGCATTCAGCGCATCGATTTCTTTTTGATTCTCGCTCTCTCTCTCTCCTCTCGCGCCCGGTTCATATTTCATCATCATCTTTGATTTCTTCTTGATCTGTCTCTTCCTCGGTTCGATCAATTCTCTTCTTTGATATGATTTCAGGCGGTCTGTTAACAACGCGTGCGCACCTTGCAACGTTCGTAATTTACCATTGACTTGTTCTGTAAATAACACCTCTGGTAAATTTTCCTCGTATCTGTGCTTTCCTAACCGCCGGGGCTGCGTTTCCTCGCGCTCCTTCCGCGTCAAATGAAGCCTGTGGCGTTTCATTTCGTCTCGTTTTTCTTTTTCCGCGATATCTTTTGTTATTGATTTCAATTCGCTCAAATCCCGTCGTTGTTTCTTTAATTGCTTTCTCTCTTCGATTTCTTTTTGCAACTGTTGATGTCGGGCCCGTTTATTCCGCGCAGCTTTGTTGAGCTTTTCCGAGGTATTCGAGGCACTTTTATTCCTCTTCGCATTTAATTTTCCTTCCTCATCGTCGTCTTCGTCTTCATCGTCTTCATCCCCAAATCCAGTTTCGTAATACAATTCTTTTATCCGCATCGCGTCCGCTTCCTGCCCTAACAGCGGTGGTCGAACCGGATTCAATTGTTCTTTATACTCTTTCGCGATTTCTTTCGCCGCCGCTTTCATGATTACTTCGTTTCGTAAATTTTCCGGTGGATTGTATGAACACCCAGCCTCGTCCACTTGCACCGGTTTTGCGTGCTTTCGATCCACCGTCGGTCGTAAAATCTTCAACGCCTGTCGAGCGATTCCAGTGGCTCTCGGAAAGTGCTTTTCCCACAAGCTCACTCCTTCGCTTCGATCTTCTGTCGTCTCCTCGTCATTCTTGTTCTTCTCCGTGCTGTTGCTGATGTTGTTCTGTTTTTCAATCTTCTTCATGACCGCCACGTGTCCGTCCACCGCTCGATGTTTCGTCGGTTTTGGATACGACTTTTCGACTTTTTCCTTGCTCAATATCGAATCCACTCGTAAAGTTTTCATCCGAGCGCGTTGCTTTTTGGTTAAGAATGCACCACGAACACCACCACCACCACCACCGGACAAAGAAGGTGAAGTCGTCGTCGCCTTTGTCGCGGTGGCATCGACCACGAACAATTGCTCGTCTTTCTTCGTCTCCATCGTTAAAGTCTTGTTGCGAGAGTCTCTCTGTTGAAACATCTCCTCCTCCATTTCCGCCCACTTCTTCTTCATCTTTTGCGTCTTGCTTTTCTTTGCCGCCATTTTTTTGCTTTTTGTTTTTACTCCCCTTTTACTTTTGCTGATTCTTCTTCACCCCCGTGTTCTCTCTCTCTCTCTCTCTCTCTCTCTCTCTCTCTGTGTGTGTGTGTGTGTGTGTGTGTGTGTGTGTGTGCGTGTGTGCGTGCGTGCGTGTGGTGAGAGAGTGACGGTGCAGCCGCCGCTTCTCACAAAAAGGAAAACGCGCCAAAAATCGATGCTGCAACCCTAAACACCACCTCAGAGCAAAATTCTCATGAGTTAGTTACACTTCTCATAACACAAAAAACCTTTGAGGGCGCGCCGACGCCAAAGATGAGAAGAAGAGCGACGACTCCGTCGTCCTCTCTTCTCCTCCGTCGTCTCCTTTTTCTCCGCGACGGTGGTGGCAGCGAAGAGACTTTTAATCGTCGTCGTCGTCGTTGTTGTGCTGCACTTTTTCGTTCTCCTCGCGACGAGCAACAAAATCGTGCTAATCACCTTTTTCGTCGAAGGCACAGCGCGAGCGCTGCGAAAGAAATAGAAGAAGAAGAAGAAGAAGGATCGACGATTTACGCGATATCTACACCGCCGGGAAGAGGTGGCGTAGCCATTCTGCGAATATCCGGTCCGAGGAGTTGGGAAGTTGGGAAGAAGCTGACGTTATCTGGACTTCTCGAAGGAAGAAGGGAAAGGTTGAAAGATACCGATGAGGATATTTCGACCGCGAGGTGGAGAGTAAAACCGGGCGCGCTGCGGCGCGCTCAGTTTGTTTTCGAAAAGGAAGAGCGTTGGTCGGAAGCACTAGAACGAGAACTTGAAGAAGAAAATGAAGAAGACGATGATGAATTCGACCGATTTGAAAGAGCCAGAGGTCACGTGAGAAGAAGAAGAAGAAGGAGCAAGAAAAATTCCATAGGGGTTATCGACGAAGGATTGATTGCGTATTTCAAAGCGCCACGCTCGTTCACAGGAGAAGACGTGTGCGAGTTGCACATGCATGGTTCCATAGCCGTGTGTAAGAAGATATTGGAGGTACTTTCTACGATGAGTGGTGGCTGCGAAAGGAGTGAGTCATCATTTCAAAACTTGAGACCGGCAGAACCGGGAGAGTTCAGCAAACGCGCATTTCTGAATAAGAAGATGAATTTAGTTCAAGCGGAATCTTTGGCAGATTTAATAGAGGCAGAGACGGAAGCGCAGAGAGCGTTGGCCGTGAGTGAAATAGAACTCGGTGTTGTTGATGAGGATATTAGTTATCGTCGTGCTCCGACGGCTTCATCGTTGTCGAAGAAAGTGGAGGAGTGGACGAACGAGTTGACGAAAGCTTTAGCCGTTTGCGAAGCGATTTTAGATTTTCCCGGCGAAGACCCAAAGCTAGAAACGTCCTTAATTTACCGAGATGTCTTACCGGCGATTCGTCGCGTGAAAGGTGAAATTGACGCGGCGTTAAAAGATGCCAAGGCGAGAGAGTTAGTCCGAACCGGTGTTCGCGTCTGCATAGTGGGTGCCACGAATGCGGGGAAATCGACATTGTTAAATTACTTTGCAAAAAGAGATGTAGCGATCGTTTCGAAAGTTCCTGGAACGACAAGAGACGTCGTAGAGGTGAGTTTAGAGTTGAATGGGAGAAAAGTAGTAATTTTTGATACCGCTGGGCATCGGTTTTTGCCAATAATGCAAAAATCTTCATCGACGTCGGAAAAAATGGAAAACCCCTACGAGGTTGAGATTGAGGACGAGCCACTCTTCGATGACGAGTACGAAAGAAGGGTCGGTAAACTCTCCGACGACGCGAAAGAATTAATCGATGAAATAGAAAGAGAAGGCATCGAAAGAGGTAAAAATGTGGCAAAAAACGCGGATATCATCATTGAAATGATCGACGCTACAAATCCAAAGAGAATCGATTTTGAGAATATGAACATAAAACGGGAGAATGGCGTCAAGATCATTTCAGTCGTAAACAAATCCGACGCGTTATATTTTTTAGATGAAGAAGAAGAAGAAGAAGAAGAAGCGTATTCAAAGTTTGACTCCTCCCTTCTTCGTCTTAGTTTACGAACTGGACTGGGACTGGATGCGTTAACGAAAGCTGTCTCCGATGCGGTCCACGAGTGCACAATAACAGCATCATCATTTTCCTCTCGCTCCAACGACGGCGCGACAGCTGCCATCGCCCGAACGCGTCATCGCGCGCACGCTCGCGCAATATCCAATTCCCTTGGGGCGTGTCTCTTTGAGCTCAACCAGAAATCCGATACCGACGACGACGAAGAAGGAAGCAAACGCTCGTCGGAGCATTCTCCGGATCATCCGAGAACTGAACTCGTCGCCGAAGATTTACGAGAGGCCTTGCGCAATTGTTCTCGCGTAGTTGGTCGTTTGGATGTCACAGAAAACGTTCTCGATTTTCTGTTTTCCGAGTTTTGCATAGGGAAGTAGAGCGCGTGCCACATATGGCGCGTCATAATAGAGACTCACATTATAGTACAAGGTACCTGTAGTTTTTTTTATATTTTTTGGTCGAGTGTCCCCCCTCTGACTGTTTTCTCTTTTTTCGAGCGGCCTACGCTCCATAATATTCTTCAGTTTTAGTAACGCGCGCACACACACGCGCACACACCAAACACAAACACAAAGAAAAGAGAGAGAGAGGTAGAACGAGGTACGATCGATCGAGTCTCGAGAAAACATGGCCGCGGATTCCTCGTCCGAAGAAACGCCGTCGGAAACCGTGGCCGCGTTGTTTCCCATCTTCCTCGTCGCCGTTCTCTCCTGTTTTCTCTTTCCAATCACGCTGTACAGAATCGGCCGTCGATTTGGACTTTTCTCGAGCTTTTTAAGCGGAGAAGACGGAGAGAGTAGTAAAGGTGGCGAAATATCGCTGTTGAATAAGAAGAAGAATAAGAAGAATGAAGCCACCACCAGCAGCGCTGAGCAACAACAACAAAACATTCAAATCAAAGCGAAAGACGGGTCTTTGTGGGCGAAATCGTTCGAACAATCGGTGCGACAATCGAAGCAATCGATGAAGCGACAAATGTTTTTCAGCGGGTGGAATTTAGCGATCGTGTGCGGGTGGATACTTTTTTTCCTGTTGCTGTTCTGGGCGAAAGCCATGCAGATGGAAGAGAAGAGGTTCGATCCGTACGAGATTTTGGAGCTTTCCATCGGGGCGACGCCGTCGGAGATCAAAAGAGCGTACAGAAAGATGAGTTTGAAGTACCACCCTGATAAAAACTCAGATCCAGAGGCGATTAAGTTTTTTACAGAATCAGTCGCGCCGGCGTACAAGACATTAACGAACGACATCGCGAGAGAAAACTTCGAGAAGTACGGACATCCAGACGGCCGACAGTCGACAAAGTTGGGCGTGGCGTTGCCGGAGGAGTTGTTCGGGAGAGGACGATTCGAAGGATTGGCGCCGTTTGTCTTGCTCGGGATGGTTTTGGTGACAATTTTGTTGCCGCTGATTGTCATCGTGAGGATTCTAATGAAGGGAGATAAGTACGCGCACACCGGCGTGGATGGGAAGAAAGTGCTCAGGCAAACGCAGAGTAATTTTGGGCAGATGCTGAAACCGATGATTAAATTGACTGAAGTGCCTCAGTTGGTTTCAGTCGCGCAAGAGTTCATGGAGATGGAGTACAAAGGAGAGAAGTTGAACGAAAGTTTGAGCGAAGTTTTGAAGCAGTGTAGGAACGAAATTGGCGGCGGAGAGCTGGCGCAAAAGTTTGTGAGAAGGCATCCAAACGTAGTGCGGACGCACGCGTTGCAGTTGATGCACTTGCTGCGAAAAGGTGAGGAGGTACCCAGGGAGTTGATGAAGGATTTCGATTTTGTGGTGAAAAACGTGCCGAGATTCATCGACCAAATTTTGCTCATGTTGTTGCAAACGAGTGGTAACCCGAGGGCAGGTTTTACCGCGGTGAAGCCGACGCAGGCGGTGTTGGAATATTCTCAACTCTTCACGCAAGCAGTTCCGATCACGTTGAAGAAGTCGAGCAGCAGTACTAATGCGTCGTCGGGGAGAGTAGGATCGATCGCAAACAGCGATGACGGCGGCGCGGCTGGTCTGTTGCAGTTGCCGCACTTTACCGAAAAGGAATGCGCGAAAATTCGTAAGAAGGCAAAATCGTTGGCAGAGTTGAGAGAGATGGCGAAAGAGGAAAGAGCGGCGGTCTTGGAAAAGTTTGCTGAATTCGACGAAAACAAAAGAGCGGACGTGGAGACGATCATGAACATCGTCCCGAAAGTAGTCAAGTTTGAGTGCGAGATTTTCGTGGAAGGTGAGTCTCCTTCCTCCTCGTCTGCGAGCGGTGTACAAGCCGGAAACGACGGAGTCGTCGCCGGTGGAATAAAACAACAACAACAACAAAAACAACCGCTTATTTTGGAAGATGATATCATCACGGCGCGAGCTTCGGTTCAGATTTCTCGCGGCGGGGGACCAATAGGCGACGCTGACTTACCGCCCGTTCCGTTTGGTCGAGGCATAAAAAAACCAGAGTCGTGGTATTTACTCGTTTGTGATCCGTTAGCAAACTTAACTTTGGCGATGAAGAAATTGAGCAAGGCAGAAAAATTGGCAGCGGAAACCGGCGACGAACCGACGAAAATTGCCGTCAAATTTATGGCTCCACCGGCAGCGCTGTATTCCGTCACTTTTGCCTTGGTTTCTGATTACTGGATCGGTGTCGATAGGAAACAAAACGCAAAATTTAAAGTGAGCAAACGAACTCCCGAGGCGGAGAAGGAGAGAGATTCGACGTCGAGCAACAAGAAGAAGAAAGGAGCCGCCCCGAGCAAGAGTAAAGGGGCGGCGTTACCTCCCGCAGCGACTGCAGCCGCAACATCGGAAGCGGCGACTGCTGGTGAAGGAGATACATCGAAGAAGGAGCAAAGCGGTAAAAAAGAGGAAGGAATCGTCGCAAGCGAGGACGAGATAGATTCGGAGGATGACGAAGAAAGTGACGACGACGACGGACATCACGACCCGAACTATCCCTCGGATGAAACTGGGACGGAGGAAAGTGATAACGAGAAGTTAGAACCGTACGTTCTCAAACAACAAAAACAGCAAAAGGAAGAGCGCCCGAAGCAAGAGCGTCCGGTTATGTCAGCGTCAGCGGCGACGCCAGAGAAAAAGGAAAAAGGTGCCGCCCCGTCGAAGGACGTAGGTGAAGAAGAAGACAAAGAGGACGGAGAAGCAAAGGAAGAGGAAGTCGTCGCAGAGAACTAGAAAACGAAGGAGAAAGAAAAGAGTTAATCGAGCAAAGTCACCGTAAAGATCTAAAATCAAAAGGTCTCAATCGTTTATTTTTATAATAACAAGAATACAAAAGAAGTGTTGTTCATTATTTGTTTCATGTA
>Ga0255784_10004465_pt1 | contig 10388 bp, 8 predicted proteins | sample 101ome_14_FD_179982 | JGI IMG/M metagenome (GOLD analysis project Ga0255784, IMG submission 179982) | Coastal salt marsh microbial communities from the Groves Creek Marsh, Skidaway Island, Georgia - 101403AT metaG (version 2) | ecosystem: Environmental > Aquatic > Marine > Intertidal zone > Salt...
CGCGCAAGGGCAGTCCGCCGACTTGACCCCCCGTCATAAGCATGACGGCTCAACGAAGCCATCGTCGGAGGCCGTGTTCACTCTTCTTCTTCGCCGTTGTTCAAACTCACAAAGGAAGGCAGTTGCATGACCTTGTCAAAGGTCCGGGACATGACCACTTCATCCAACCGCTCTCGGGTACGAACCAGCGCTGAAATCGGAATGCGGATTTCTTCCTCGACGCCAAATTGCATTTGAACGCGGGCGCGCGTTCGGACAACCACGCCTTTGTACGTGCGCTTGATGCGGTGAAGACCGACGATCACACCGATTTCATCGCCCTGGTTGTCGAGCACAGCTCGGTCCAACATTTCGTCGGGAGCATACAGTTTCTCATCGATGCGGACGGTGTTGCGCCAGCGACGCTGCAGTTCACGCATGGATTTGGACAGCTTTACGGTGCCATCGCCGCGAATGCTGTGCACCAATTCCTTCGACAGGGGTGCGTACTCGGTTGGTTTTCGCATGAATTCATCGGCCACATTGGGTTCAACTTGCAACCGTACCGACTGCACCCTGGCGTCGTTCGGGTGGTGACGCTCGCCAATGATCGTCCCCACTTTGATGTCGTTCACGTAGACCTCGCGTTGGAGCAATTCTCCAATGTCATAATCGGTGTTTCTCATTTCCCATCTCTCCTGCCATGTTCGGCTTAACCATTCCTAACCCAAACCACCTCTTATAGTATTCCACTCAATAAATATCATTTTCAATTGATTTTGTCGCATAATTTTCTACTGTTTCAATTGAGCAAGCAAAATAAATTCAATTCCATAACGATGTCGCATAATTCAAACTCAGTGGAAATTTTTCATCCATACATATTCGATTGTGTTCAAATTCATTACTGTACAATCGATGTTTGGATCGAAACCGTTTCGGAGCTTGGATCTATCGCTCAAAAACGAAACAAATCCACGTGTTTCAGTTACAAAATTAAATCAGAATGGAGGCTTTTCCAATTGAAATTCGCATCTATGGAGCCTTTGAAGCACGACCGCCGCCTTCATCAACCTCGTTCGCCAACCCTCGACCCATGGCGACAACGGTGTGGCACATCGATCAACTCGACCACCCCTTCATCGCAGCGCTGATTGACCGAGGCATTCCCGCAGGCCATCGCTTTACGATGTCACAGGCCGATTACGAGACCGGTGTGGTGCGCTACGAACAGCTGCTCTCCGCATTCCCCAATGGCCTCCTTCCGCCCAAAGCTGCAACACGGGTTGAGGTGACCCTCACAACGCGTTGGCGTTCGGCGGCGAAGCACGAAGGAACGAACCTGCATCTCCAGGTCGTTGGACCGAACGAGCATGTTCGGACCTTCCCCGACGGGTCAGGCACCGTTACCGTTGCCGTCCATCATTTGTTGTCCGGCCGCCCCTCCACCCCCTATGCTGCGACGCTTAAGGCGTGGAAACACGGGACCGAACAACACGATGACCCGGGCGACTTGGGTATTGAGGGAGGGTACTGGGTGACCCTTCACGATGCGGTCAGAGCCGTGCTCCACATCGCAGGCAGCATCCAACCCGGCCATGAAACCGTCCACATCTGTGGGCGACGGTGGTGGAGCGCCACCGACACGTGGCAGGAATTGGCGATGCTGTCATCACGCAATGCGGCTGGCCTGTACGGCATCTTCACGACCGACCACTTGTCCAACGGCGCAAGCGTGCCCATTGGCGTCACCGATGTGTCAAACCCTACGAGCCTTCCACCGGACCGACCCGACCTGGGGCCCTTGCACCGCTTGTTGAACGAATCAACCGGCGAAGGTTGGCGGCCCAACACACCCCTTCGTCAAGGACTGATGCAGGCCTTGGCCGATATGGTTGACCACGAACATTGAGCGATTCAAGCACCGTGGGGATCACTGAAGAGGTCCGCCCCCAACAGCGGCAACAAGAGGCTCGCATCGCCTTCAACACAAACATGGGGTGCCTCAGCACGCATTTTGCCCCATGAAATGGCCTCACGGAGACGAGCACCCGACAAACTGCCGTCGTGTTCGGGTGCCGTGGTGATGTACACGGCGCTGTCAAGGCCACCGCGGTATTGGTTCCACCAAATGACATGGTGCTTTGAAATTCCACCTCCGATCATCAACGCGTTGGACACCTCCACGTCCCACGTCAGGTCGCTCATGACCTGTTCGTCGGCCAAGGTGTCCAGATGGAAATCCCTGTGTTTTTGCCTGAACATGAACAGTTGAGCACCGATGGAGCCGTCAGTGATGCCTGGAATGCACACCGGGATACGGTGTTTCGCTGCCCAATAGATCAGCGTGTCCGGTGTGCCAATGCGTTCACCCAATTCCCAGACAAGATGAATGGAGCCAAACCCGAGCCACGCATCCGCTCCCGATTTACCGGTTGTACGAAGGCGGTCTTGGTAGATGTCCTCGAGAACGGGCATGACCACCGCTTCAATGATTTCACCGTACGAAGCGTTGGGCACGATGACGTTCCCCAGCCGCATCAAGGCATGCTCGCCCAACTCAACGTCGTCCAGGTCAAACGAACCGTGGTAGTAGTGCTTGTAGGCTCGAGCAATGTCGTGGTCGAGTGTCCCACAGGTGGTGGACACGATGTTGAACATCTTCCGCTTGATGGCTTCAACGAAAAATCCGCGCGTGCCCGTCGCACACAGGCAAGCGGGAAACGACAACCAGTTGCTGACCTTTGCAGGGTCACCGTCCACGTCGTTGATGGACGTCTGCATGGCGTGGAGGATGTTGCGTGCTTCGGCAAATTTCGTAGCAGTAAAGCCTCCTGCTGATGCCATCTGCTCAATCAAGGCCCGAGGTGTGGTGGCTTTCGAGAAGTCGTAGTCCACCACGGGCACATCGAAGTCTTCGGGGTCAACCGCCATGGCCCCACCTTCTGTCAGGCCTTCATGAAGGTGTCCACGGGGGGTTCAGGCGTTGTCCTGCCGCCAACGTTCCAGTTCGTGGATACGGTCACGAAGACGCGCTGCTTGCTCGAAATCAAGGTTTTTTGCGGCCAATTCCATGTCTGAACGAAGTTCCCCGATGAGTGCGGCGATGTCCTCGGATGAGGCATCGTGTGGAACGTCCGTTGGTTCATCGTATGTCAATTGAGAATTTGAATCTTCAATTGAATTCTTATCGCCCTCACTGGCGGACCAAGAACCCGCACCCAACTTCAGCCGTTGAGCCCAATCCCCGTCCTTACGACCGCCTTTCCGAGCGATCAGACGCCGGGAGCCATCGGGTGCGGTGGTCGTGCCCGTCACGGTCGCTTCTTCGGTTTGGCCCATCACCGGGAGGGCCTTGACGATGGTTTTCGGCGTGATGCCGAGCGCCTCGTTCTTGGCATGTTGCCGCTGACGGCGTTCCAACGTTTGACGAATGGCGGCCTCCATGGCAGGTGAGAAGCCATCGGCGTAGAGCAACACCTTGCCGTGTTGGTTGCGAGCCGCCCGGCCGATGGTCTGGAGGAGGCTGCGCTCGTTGCGGAGGAACCCTTGTCGGTCGGCATCAAAGATGGCGACCAGGCTGACCTCGGGGATGTCCAAGCCCTCACGAAGCAGGTTGATACCGACGATGACATCGATGTGACCGTGCCGCAATGCATTGATGATCTCGGTGCGCTCAATCGTATCGATTTCTGAATGCAAGTGGTGGGCCTTCACGCCCATCCGGTTGAGGTAGGCCGCCACCTCTTCAGCGAATTTGATGGTCATGACGGTGACCAGACACCGTTCAGAACGTTCGATGCGTTGATTGATTTCCGAGAGGAGATCGTTGACTTGGCCAGCGGTGGGCCTGACCTCGATTTCCGGATCGAGCAGGCCGGTGGGTCGAAGTTCCATTTTGGCAATGCCGCCGATGGCCTGCAGCATGTCGTACATCGACTCCGCCTCTGGATGTTTTTTGGCCTGATCGGCAGGACCTGCACCACCGCCCGAGGCCACGTGGAGCAGGCCTTTGGGGAGCGATTGACCGGTGACTTCGCACAAGTGTCGCAGCTCTCGCTCACCCGGCGTGGCCGACACATACAGCAGTTGAGGAACGAGGGACTGGAATTCGGGCAACTTCAGCGGGCGGTTGTCAGCGGCCGTCGGCAACCGGAACCCGTGCTCAATCAGGCTCTCTTTGCGAGCCCGGTCACCGTGGTACATACCGCCAACTTGAGGAAGGCTGACGTGGGATTCGTCCATGATCACGAGGAATTTCTTCGGGTCGCCGTGAAATTGGTTGGCGCACGCAGCGAAAAAATCGAGCAAGCAATACGGCCTCTGCCCCCGTTCACGACCGTCGAAATGCAGCGAGTAATTCTCAATCGCCTGGCAGTGGCCGATTTCCCTGAGCATCTCGAGGTCGTATTCCGTTCGCTGCTCCAATCGGTATCGCTCCAGTTCCTTGCCTTCCCGTGCGAAGAATTTTGTTCGCTCGTTCAGCTCCGTTTCGATGGACTCCAAGGCCGCTTCAAAGCGTTCTGGACTGGTCATGAAGAATTCCTTCGGGTGAATCCACGCCTCGTCGAGATCATCCAAACACTCCCAACTGACGGGGTCACAGATTTGAATCGACACGATGCCATCGAAATCAAACACGATGCGAAGCGGATCGTCTCGGCTTGGCATCCAAACATCAACGACTTCGCCCCGCACCCGGCATTCGCCTCGCTGCAAATCGGTGGTGGTTCGTCGGTACTGCAACTCGATGAGTTCACGGAGCAAGTCACTGGTTTCAATGGCCTGACCAACATGGCAGCGAAGGTGATGCTCCAGAAAGGTCTCGGGCGGATTCAAACCGTAGATGCACGACACCGATGAGACCACCACGCAATCGGGTCGGGTGACCAACGACGCCACGGCCGCAAAGCGTTCCTGCTCGATCCGTTCGTTGATGCTCAGCTCCTTGTCGATGTACAAATCCCGCTTGGCCAGGTAAGCCTCGGGTTGGTAGTAATCGTAATGTGAAACGAAGTATTCTACGGCGTTATCCGGGAAATAGCCCACCATTTCCTGATGCAGCTGCCGAGCCAACGTCTTGTTGTGGCTCATGATGAGGGTTGGCACGTTCAGGCGTTCGATGACGTGTGCCATGGCGAAGGTCTTGCCGCTCCCGGTCACGCCGAGCATGACGCACCGTTCTTGCCCTTTTTCCAATTGAGAAATCAATTGTTCAATTGCCTTTGGCTGGTCACCTGCCGGGTTGAACTCCGCATGGAGGTGAAACCGCTTGACATCAGGATTCAACTCCTCAAGAATCGCCCCCTCCAGCGCCTTGGACAAATCAAACGGGTTGCGTTGCGTGAGGTCGACACTGTCCAGCACGGCATCGGCCTGAGCCTCATAGGAACCTTCGTCGTCCCAATCGTCCACCATGAGCATCACCGTTCCATCGTGACCGTCAGGGGAGATAGAGTCCCCCGTTCACGTGAAGGATGGCTCCCGTGATGTAGGAGGAATCCGGACCCACCAGGAAACTTACGGTGGAGGCGATGTCTTCGGGAGCTCCGACCCGCTGGAGCGGAACTTCCTTGTTCCGTTGCGCTCGCTTGGTCGGGGAATCACCGGCAAGGATGTCCGTGTCGACATACCCTGGCGCAAGGATGTTCACGCGTTTCCCCTCCGGACCCACCGCTTGGGCCAGCGAGCGGGCCCAAGCATGCAGCGCTCCCTTGGAGGCGGAGTAATCTGCACCGTGAGGCGACCCCCGAACGCCGAGCTGAGATCCGATCACGACCGTCCTGGCGTCGTCGGTCAAATGCGGCTGCACGGCTTTCCAAACGGCCACTGCGCCTTCAAAGTTCGTGGCCATCGTGGCGGCAAGATCCTCCATGGTCATCCGCTCCCCCGCCACGCGACGGTACACCCCGTGGTTGAGCACCACAACATCGATGCCACGGGCCATCCAAGGGTGGTGGGCAAGCAGTCCAACCTCGCCCCGGTCGCTGCAATCCACCTTGACCGCCAGCGCATCATCGCCCCGCCCTCGGATGGCGTCGACCACCATCTCTGCTGGTTTGGAAGAGGTGTTGTAGGTCAACAACACGTCGTATCCGTCCGCAGCCAACCGGTCGGAGACAGCCGCACCAATGCCCCGGCCTCCACCGGTCACCAACGCAACAGGACGGCTCATGCTCCACCCAGCGCACAGTGCCTCAAGAAACCATGTGAGTGGATTCACGCGTCGTCCGGGAGAAATTGCTTCAGTTGCGGTGGCTGCCAGCCCTCGGGCTTGAGGACCTTCCCGTCCTCACGTCGGATGACACGGCCGTCCACCAACTTGGCCATGTTGGAACGGTGCACTTCGTTGAAGGCATCGTCGTAAATGCCCTGCATGCCGTGGTTGATGATGGTCCCAGCAAGAATGTAACCGATGTCGGCCAGCGCATCCAACACTTCGACCAGATCTCCCGCACGGGCGGCTTCTGCGTATTCCTGAACTTCTTCGGTCAAGAGTTTGATGCGAAGCTCGATGAGTTCGTCAGGCCCAAGGCCGGGTTCATCGAGTTTGGGAATGTCAAATGCCTTGTTGAACTCAAGCAGGGAGGCGACGATGGGGTTCATGGTCAGGGTTCATCGAGTCGGCAAAAGAACCTTCACCACAACAAATTCGAGGTGAAAAACGCATGCATCAATCAAGTGCCACACCTGCAGTTTCAGCCGAGAAGCCGATCACCAGCGAGGCGAGTAACACCCAGCCCGTGAGCATTGACACCCGAAACAGCACCGTTTGGAAATCCGCAAAGTGCTCCATGCGCAGGACGACAACGATGTTGGCCAGTGCCATGACACCAGCAGCGGCAAGGAACCAGATGCCTTCCACCGGGTCGGCGATGGCAAAGCAGGCAAACCAGAGCAGGGAGAGTTGGACCGTTGTTCGCGAGGTGGTTTTCTCACCGAACTTCACCGGGAAGGAATGGATGCCCTGCTCTCGGTCGCTTCCCATGTCCATGCGAGCGTAGTTGATGTCAAACGCAGCGATCCACAGTGCCACACCGATGGAGATGGGCAGAACGGTGGGCGCCCAAAGGAATTCGGTTCGGGACGACAGCAGACCCGTGATGGCGCCCCAGCCGTGAACGTCAGCGGCGATCGCCACCCAAGCCCCCGCTGGAGCAAGCCCCAAGCACAAGCCAAGCCAGAAATGGCATCCCCATGTGAAGCGCTTCATGTACGGATAAATCACGAACGTCAACACTGGAAGCCACGCCATCATCAGCGCAACACGGTTCAGCAGACCGGCGCTGATGAGCAACATGGCAAGGAACACGGCAGCAAGGGACCAGGCAGTCTTCATGCTCATGCTCCCCGAGGCGAGGTGACGGCCCTGCGTGCGAGGGTTAGCGGCATCGATGTCCCGGTCGATGATGCGGTTGAGGGCCATCGCCAGGCCGCGAGCGCCAACGGCTGCGATCAGAATCCACAGCAAATCCAAGCCATCGCCAACCCCAAACTGTCGAACGGCGACCATGTAGCCCATGAGCACAAACGGCAAGGAGAACAACGTGTGTTCGATTTTGATGAACGACAAAACCTGCTTGACATCCATCACTCAGGGCCCCCAAACGAGAGGTGGGGGGGCCAAGCGTATTTCTCCAATTCGGGGTGGCTGGACACCTTGGCCAGCGTTTCCTCATCGTGAAGGGTGATGGCGGGCCACCGTCGCACGCCGTGTTCCTCCGATGGAATGGGGGTGGTGGCGTCCCAACACAACCGAGCCCGCTCATCGTCAAAGAACAGCCCCCGACCCACATCGAACCTGGAGGTGAGTTGCCAAAGCAGACGACGGCGAGCCTTGGGGACGTCCAAATCAACGTCATCGTTGGTGATGAACAGCCACCGCAGTGATGAGGAATGATCCAATTCCCAAATTGAGTTTTTCAATTGCGCAACCTTTGTTCTTCGAGCCGTCTCAGCATCATCATCCGGGGTGGAGGACCCGCTGCGTGGCGTGGGCGTGCCGGTGATGTGGGTGGTCACGACGAGCATGCTGTCGCGAAGCATGCGGGCTTGGACCACATCGTCCAGTTCCAGGACACGTTCCAGCCCATCAAAAGCAGGCGGTGCCTCGAGCCCTTGTCGCCATGCAGGGGCGTCTTGGGAAAACGACCCTTCGAGCGGGGGAGACGGGTGGCGGGGGTCGGCCGCCGGCAAGGTGGTGGCGTCGATGAGCAGTTTGGTGTGGACGTTTTCGTACGGGCTTGCCGCTTCGAGCGAATCGGCGACCATCCCCGGCAAAACGACCACGTCTTCAGCGATGTCAACCCGATCGTTGAGCGCATCGAGGAACGCCTCCAAATCCTTCGTGTCGTGGTCTTCGTCCATCACCGCCATGATCTTGAGGAACATCATCTGGCCCGCTCCGAGCAAACCCAAACCCGTCTTTCGAGCCTGACGGGGGTAGCGTTGCTTGGAAGCGGCGATGGCCAAGTTGTGGAAACCCGTCTCGAGCGGCAAGTGCACGGAACGGACGTCGCGGTGTTGGAACCTCAGCACCGGTGAGAATTGACGACCAATGGCCTCACCGAGGTAACCGTCCTCCATCGGCGGCAACCCGACAATGGTCGCAGGCAACACAGCATCCTTGCGGCAGGTGATGGCGGTCACGTGCAGCACCGGGTATTGACCGGTCAAGGAGTAAAAGCCGAAGTGGTCACCAAACGGCCCCTCGGTTCGGGTTTCGCCAGGAATGCAATAACCTTCGATGACGATGTCCGCTTCGGCCGGCACCATGAGGTTCTGCGTCAACGCCTTGGTGATACGCAACGAACGGCGGCCGAGGATGCCAGCAAACTGGTATTCCGACAGGTTATCGGGAAGCGGCGAGATGGCTGAGAAAATGAGTTCGGGTGGTCCACCCATGCACACGGCCACCGGCATCCGAGCGTCGGGACCCAACGCTGCGGCGTGGTCGGCGGCGTGCTTGTGGATCTGCCAGTGCAAACCCAATTCTTTGGGCCCAAACACCTGAGCCCGGTACATCCCCAGGTTGTGTTCCCCCGATTGCGGGTCCTTGGTGACCACCAGCGGCAACGTCACGAAGGGGCCCCCGTCCATGGGCCACGTCTTCGGGATGGGAAGGCGGGTGAGGTCGAGGGGCAACTGAATGCGCTGAGATGCCCCCTTTCGCTTCTTTCGTGGTGGCATGGCAAACGCGTCTTGCGCCAAGGGCAAGGCCAACCAGGGGCGCTTCACCATGGCACCGATGTCCGGCTTCATCATGGCAACCATTCGGTCGCCAATGGACGTCTCGTGTTTGGCGCCCAACGCTCGGAGGGTGCGGTCGTGAGAGCCGAACAGATTCATCACGAGCGGAATCGGAGAAACCGTCCCGTCGGCGAGGCGAGGTTGTTCAAAGACCACCGCAGGTCCGTCGTTCTTCACCAAGAGGTCTGCGATGGCACCGGCTTCGTACGTCACATCAACGGGCCTTGGGATGCGAATGAGCTCGTTGCGCTCCTCGAGGTGGTCCATCCACCGCTTCATCGTCTTCCAGGCCACGGCCATGGGTAACGCCGTTCGGTTTTGAACCCCCGTATGGGGACCGCTTCACCCCGTTCAACCTCCACCGTTGCCTTCATGGGCTACCGCATGCCCCTGCAGGCCGTGAGCGACATCAAGCATTGCGATGTGGTGGTCATCGGAGCTGGCCCGGGCGGTGGCTCTGCTGCACTTCACGCTGCACGCGCAGGTTTGTCCACGGTCATCCTCGAGGCCGACCCCGAAGTCGGCACGCCCGTGCATTGCGGCGAATGCCTTTCCGAGTTGGCGGTTCAGAACCTGGATCTTGAGCTGCCCGACCGCGTCAAGGCCCTTGATGTCAAAGGCATCCGTGTGATTTTCCCCGACGGCACCGAGAAAAAGCTCACCGAGGAAGGCTACGTCCTCGAAAAGCACCTGTTCGAACGGTGGTTGGCCGATGAGGCGGTCGCCAAGGGCGCCGAGTTGCTGCTTCATCATCGCGTCACTTCGATGGAACGAATTTACAACTCACAAAATGAATTCACCAATTGGAAAATTGACGGCCGAGGTGACGAATTCCCCATGACCTGTCGCGCCGTCATCGATGCCTCGGGCGTGTCCGGTGCAGCAGCGAAGTTGCTGGGCATGGGCGGTGATGTGGAGGTCATCGCCGGGTTCCAGTACGAAATCCTTGACGTTCCCAACGACGGTTACCTCGACTTCTACCTCTGGCCCAAATACTCCCCGCACGGGTATGTTTGGATGATTCCGAAGGAGGGGGGCCGGGCCAACGTCGGTTTGGTCACCACCGACAAAAAAGGGGCCGTCAAGTACCTCCAGTCCTTCATCGAAGACACCTACCTCAAAGGGAAACCGACCACCAACCCGCCTTGGCGACCCGATGG
>Ga0255784_10004480_pt1 | contig 10363 bp, 9 predicted proteins | sample 101ome_14_FD_179982 | JGI IMG/M metagenome (GOLD analysis project Ga0255784, IMG submission 179982) | Coastal salt marsh microbial communities from the Groves Creek Marsh, Skidaway Island, Georgia - 101403AT metaG (version 2) | ecosystem: Environmental > Aquatic > Marine > Intertidal zone > Salt...
CATGCAAAAAGCACTAATAAATCAACTAAAGTCGTCGTCTCGGACGCCACTAAACACGCCTTTAACTTTCTCGGCGATCGCAGAAAACGCCTTGTGCGGTTCTTTCCTCATGCCCTTATGCGAGACCCATAATTGGACTTTGTCTGGGAGTTTCTTTGCGATGACGGCGGCGGCGATGTGTTCGATGTTGAAGTTATGCACGGGATCTTTCCATCCGCTTCGGTCGGAATGACCGGACCACGCCAACGCGTGGCCACAGTTGGTCGTGTTGCACAAACCAAACACGGTCACGCAATCGCACTGTCGAGTTAAATACAACAAAGTGGAAAATCCCGTCGTCGGCGTTTTATCGTACTTGTGTTTCGCTCCGTGCGTTTCCTTTGTCAGTTTCTTCAAACACACGACGCCTCGGTGCGATTCACCTTTGATAAACCTCAACGATTTCACCGGTTTATGCTTCAACTTTTGGTTCAACTTCACGCACCACGGCTGAGGACTTCGGTGCGAACACGTGGAAAACATCAACCAGTTTTCCTGATTTTTCGCGTAAGAAATCGAATGGTCCAAACCTATATTCACCAACGCCGCCGTGATGGCTCGAACGTCTGTTCTCGATCCCATATCTTTCGCGTCTCGACTAAATTTCTTCGGCGCGTTGTGTCCATTTAACCGAATGACCCAATCGTGCGCTTCTATTTGCATCCCGGCGCCGCCCACGGACAAGTGCCCGGTTGGAAACACCAACGCGCACGACCCTTTCAAAAAATGTTTCCCGTCCGATGAAGTCGTCGCCGTCTCTCGCTGGTACGTCGACGTGTCGATGCACTCCTCCGGTTCTTTCCCGCTCACCTTTTCCAAAATCTTCTGAAATAACTGCACCTCTTTATTCCCTCTATCTTCTTCATCCCCCTTGTAATCGAAATCCGCGTATCGTCCCCACGTCGGATCTTCGTTATGTTGCAGCTTTGGAAAACATTTGTTCGCGAGCGGTTTTATTGGCATTGAAGCGGCAGCAGTCGTCGTCGTCGTCGTCGTCGTCGTCGTCTTCGATGCATCACCATCATCCTCTGATGAACCGTCCTCTAAATACTCCATCACCTCTTTCAAATCTTCCTTCCACTCCTTCTCCTCGCTCGTGCTTTCCCGCAACATCCGCTCCATCTTTTCAATCTCCTCTTCGTGATTTCCGTCGGAGTAGATGAAGGAAAGCGAGAGGTACGCGATTACGAACAAAAGTTTCAGCGCGAGCAATACTTTCAATCGTCGCTTATTTTTGTTAGAGGAGAAGGAAGAGGAGGATGACATCGTCGTCTTCTTGTTCTTGTTCTTCTTCTTCTCCATCACGCCGCTTTCATCATCGTGCATATATTATATTAGATATTTATGTGATGCCGAAAATTCGATTCTTTTCTCCTCACAAAACGCGCTTTTGCGCAAAACACGAAAAACGAAACGAGAGAGAACTTTGAACGAACATGATGCAGCGGAGCAGCTCGATCACTTCCACCAGCGCTACTTCTACCACCACCATCACGTGGAGACGAGCGCGAGGACATCAGCAACAGCTACAACATCGTCATCGTCGTCATCATCATCATCATCAAAAAGTGCATTCTTCTTCTTCTTCAAACGACAACAACGACAACGGGGTTGGAGGAGAAATCATCAAAGTCGTGCTCAAAGTTCCGGACATGATGTGCGAAGGGTGCGCGGAATCGGTGACGAACGCGCTGAAGGAGAGCAAAAGCGGCGACGATGATTCGACGACGAGAGAGATTTCGATCGATTTGGAGACAAAGTTAGTGACGGTGAGCGTGGGAGGGTGCGCGTCCGCGGTGGAAGCGCTGGTGAAAATTCCAGAGCTGGTGAATGCGCTGAAAGAGAACGGGTTCGACGCCGAGCCGGTGTTTGATTAGAGAGGAATATTATATTTTACAAACAAACGATTTAATAATGTGATGAGATTAACTCTTCTTTATTTTAAACTTCGCATTCGTACGCGAGCATGTTTAAACTTTGCCTGGTTCGAAGAAGCTCTGGCGAAGACAAGGCGGTCAACTTCTTGGACGGTTGGACGCGCTTCTTGACGATATCGTCTTTTTTGGAGGCGTCTTCGCTTTTCTTCTTGTTTGAAGTCGAGCGGATGGTTTTGGTACCAGAGAGAGGATGATGATGATGATGATGATGGTTGTTCGCGAGATACGATGGCGGCGGCGTCGTCGGAGGTGTTCTCATCATCGTCGTCTTCGTAGCCGCAGCGAAAATCGGACTCTTCGTTTTATCGATATTATTATTAAGCGGTGGAAACTCGTCCTTTTCTTCATCTTCTTCTTCTTTCGTTTTTGCCAGTACCTTCTCTAACGCGCTTTCCAATCTCGCGCACCTTTCTCTCAACTCGGCGAGTTCTTTTTGCACCGCAAACGGTTGCATTGGCTGAGGTGGAAACGACAACAGTTTCTCCATCTCCCTCTGCTCTTTCTCCACGACTGAAATGTACGAAGAAGAAGAATACGACGACGACGACGACGACGACGATAAAGATGAAGTAGAAGACAGCAACGTGCCTCCAACGACAGTTTTTTTCTTCTCGCCTCCTTCCTCCTTTTCGAAAAGTTTCGCCATCAAAGCGTTCGATGATGATTTTGATGGTGGTTTACCCGGTGGCAAGGGCGGATGTAATAATAATAAATCTTTCTTTTCTTCTTCTTCTTTTCCGTCTCGCGCATCTTCCTCGATGAAAGCGTTTTCCTCCAAATTTTCTCCCAGTAACGACGACGACGACGACGACGACGACGACGTTTCGTTATATTTAGTATCGACAACAACAAAATCGTCGTCCCTTTTTGTCGTCGTCGCGCGTAATCCAGCCAGCTTCATCAGAAAAGAGGAGGAAGAGGAGGACGACGGCGACGACTCGTGAACGACTTCTTCTTCTTTTCCTTCTTCTTCTTCGACATGCGCTTTTTTTTTCCCCATCTTCTCTGCTGCTGCATCTGTTGTCGTTGTTGTCGATGATCTTCCGTTTAAAGTGCGCGGAAGTAAAGGAGGAGACGAGGTCGTCTTCGTCGTCGTCGCTACCATCGCGCAAATGTTGTTGTTGTTGTTGTTGTTGTCGTCGTCGTTACCCTTTTTTCTCTCGATGTCTTTTACCGTCGTCGCAAAGGAAGAAAGAAGGAGTTGAAGAAGTGAGGAGGTGTGTGCGTGAAGCGCTTTTTGAAGAAGAAGATGCGTTTTTTTTTGTTTTTCTCGTTCCGTCGAAAAACAGGCGTTTTTGTTTAGTGTGTTGCAATTGTTGTTACTTAGTTTTTGTTTTCAACCCGAGTGACTATAAGTTACTGCGTTCCGTTGGTTTAGTTGGTTATAACGCCCGCTTAACATCTTAAGCAGCTCTCAAATCGTACATGATTTAGCGCGCGGGAGGTCACCAGTTCGATTCTGGTATGGAATAGCAGAAGAGGTTGTCTTCTTCGCAATAAAAGTTTTCTCTCTTTTTCTTTTTGCGGAGGGAGGAGAGGGGAGATCGTTAGCGGAAATAAGAAGGCGCTTACCTTTGGTTGGTAATACGGTTTTTTTTTGCCGCCGCACGTGGGTTGTTGTCTGTTTTTGACTCCGGCCTGAAATACTACCGGCCTGAAATACTACCTCCTTCAATTTTTTTAATCGCATGATTTGACCTTCAAATAGTACATGAGACATCGTCATATCGCGCGCATCGTGTAATGTATTATCAGTGTTGTGAATATCATGACAGCTTTTTTTGTACATTGCCCTTGATACATGTTATTACAACTGCTTTTGTCAAAGTGGGATTCGTAAATTTCGCGCCCAACTCCTATGCGCTGCTAAAGTACTAATAAGATAAAAGACTACCTACTTAAAAAATGCCTGCTTGCCTCTCAGCGATCTCAACAGCGCCGATTTTCTCAAATTCGTCATCAACGGCGATTGGTCCGACGGACTGGCCGGATAGAAACTCGCCGGAGCGACTTCTTCCAGCCCGTCGTCTTCGTTCCTCGGCGTGGTCGGATTATTATTATTATTAGTGTTACTCTTCTCTTCTTCGTCGTCTCTTTCCGCGAAAGCTTCTTCCTGATTCGGATGATCTGTTGTCGCTACTACGACTTCCAATGCCTTCGGAAAAGGAAATTCTTGTTTTAAATTCTTTTGCTCGTGAGCGTACTTCATCGCGCGTCTTCGAAGCAAATCCATGCTCCCTCCTCCGCCGTTGAGCATCAAGTCTTCCCCGACGACGTCCGAGGCGCTCACCGTTCTTCGCAAGGTGTTGTTGTTGTTGTTGCTATTATTATTATTACTATTACTATAATTGAACAGGTTTTCTCTGCTGTTATTGTTACTCGTCGTATCTAAATCCATCGATTGACGCCTCGATTGATTCCCGTCCATCGAAAGACTTGTCGTCGTCGTCGTCGTCGCCGTCGTCTCCGCCTGGTGGTGGTGGTTGTTGTCTTCTAAACTCCACTTCCAGCCTAATTCGTTCGCCATGGCGTCCGAGAGAAATCGCTTCGAGTTTAAAGTTCTCGGGTGACAATCGTCTTCCATCGGAAAACCATCCATGGACGCTCGCGGGCGCTTGTTGTTCATCGCGCTGATCAACTTCTCCGCGGACGGCGACCGGTGCACCGAAAAGAAAGAGGAGGAAGATGATTTCTTTTTCGAGGATACTTCTCTCTTCGCGCTGTTGTTGGTGTTGTTGGTGTTGTTGTTGTTATTATTCTCCGCGGAGTCGGCGCCTTCGTTGCCTCCGGTCGTCGTCTGACCGCCGAGGGACATGGACATGGAGTTTGTGGTCGCGGAGTTTGTTCTTTTCGGGGGAGGATTGTTACCGACGCCCCCGCTGACGACGGGAGGAGGTTTCCCTTTGCGCTGCTGCATCTTTTTTGTGTCGCGTGTTTGTTCGAGTCCCTTACATGTTGTTAGTTTGATACTTTAATATTACAAAAAATTCTACGTATAGTACAGACGCGCATTCAGGAGAGAGGAAAAGAAAAAACAGTGCGCTTTTACACTAAAACGACGATATCGCCGCTCACGTCTGCGCTCACCGTCACCGGTAACCTCGTCTCCCCGATGCCAAATTGGTTGCACGTGCTCAGCGCTATGATGCGTTTCAAATCAGCCGCTCGCGTTTTCTGAAAAGACATCGACGAAACGAAAAGAGGCGCGACGACGCCTCCGAAACCACCACCGTCTTCTTTCGTCGTCGTGTGCGTGGTAACGCACACGCTCTCGTTGTCGCTCGCGGCGTCGACGCAGTGGAACCCGTATTGCGCTTGCTCGGTTCTCTTCAAGTCGGGATCCCAACTGAACGCTTTCAAGTTGTTGTACCCAGTTTTGATTTCTAAGATTTTGAGTTGCACTTTTTGATCGCTTTCAGCCGCTAACGCGAACGCGCTCTCGATGTCCGTTTTATGCGGCGCCTTCGCGTTCGAGTAGGACGACAACGCGTGGACCGTGAGCTCTATCGTTTTGTCGGCGTCGTAAAAGTCGCCCGTCGTAATACGCTTTAAAGCAAACGCGACGGCTGAGGTGATCGGTTTGTGATTGCGATCGGCATCGACAGCAGCATTGACATCTCTCGCTACAACCGCACCGGTAGAATCGACGAGAGGGTATCCGAGAAGAGAAGGAAGTGAAGAACGCGTTCCTTCGCCGTATTGGTTGTAATCGACGGAACATCCCACGAAATACATCTCCGATAATCCGTAATCATCCTCCACATCGTCCATTAAAGCTCTCTCGTTCGTTACGCTCGTTCCTCCTCTGTTTGCGTTGAGAAACAAAACGAAACGTTCGCGCTCTTTATCCGCCGCCCATCTGCTATTTTTGCTCGTTTTCAAATCACTGCTCGCCGCGACGATGTTTTGGACGTACGCGATTGGTTTTCGGCCTTTTTTTCTCTTTTCTTCTTTAGGAGGCGGTGGCGGCGAAGGAGGAGTTGAAACCACTCGCATCGATTTCACATCGTTCACGAGAAAAGCCACCTGTTCTTCCGAAAAGTGAGAAGCCCACTTTGTTCTCAGCAAGGATTCGACTTCGCTCGCCAACTGTTCAATCTCTACTCGAGCGTCTTCTTCGCTACCGCCGGATGATGAAACAAACGCCAAATCGTAATACGACGTATCAAAATCGCTAAATACTTTCGACGGTCCGGTTGATAATCCTCCTTCCCTAGATGCGCTGCACGAATAGACAGATGCCGTCTCGTAACTACTCAAGCGCATCATCTTCGGGTGTATTCTCGCCAACGGCGCGAACGCATCGTCCCCGAGGAGTTGTCTAAATTTCGATACTTTCTTCTGGTACGTCTCCGGATCCGGCAATTCAATCGACAACGATGATGATGAAGATGCACTCGAATTCTCACTCTTCAACGATAAGAGTTCAGCCGGATACGCCCACGCAGACTTCTGTCCCGGTAGCTTCAAACCAACCGCATCGTCGTCTTCTCGCGCGTTGGCGAGCATGGGTATTCGATCTTTATATCGCGAGCGATGGTAATCCAACAGAGATTCTCCGTTCAATTCTTTCCTCGGTTCGCCAACGGAGCCAAAAGTCTTACTGGTCAAATCAATCTTACCCGATACTTTCGGTCCACCCAAAGCGACAACCTCGTCGCCATCTTTCAAGGAGTCTCGCAACGTTGGATCGTCGAGAATTTGGCGGACCGTTAAAGCGCTTCGACGTTCTTTTCCCAGTCGGACTTCAAGTCTCGGCGGAAACGAATGCGCGTTTATCGTCACCGTAAACTGGTCTAAAAGCAAATTATCTTCATCTTTGCTCGCTTGCTTCCCTCCTCGTTTCTTCACGACGTCGTCTTTTGCACTTCTCGCCGTCAACACGACGCTCGATTTATCCTTACCTCTCGAAACGGTGTACGAGTCGCGAATTGCTTCGTGCGCGTTGCAATGCATATACAAACATTCTCGCATCAATTCTACGCACAACTCCGTATCCTCGTCATTTTCTTCTTCACTTGAAGCTCTATTAACATCTCTAGAAATCAAACCGGTCGTATCAATCCTTCTCTCGCCGAGTGATTGTTTGCCTCCTCTTCCTCCTCCTCTATCGCCGTATCTCACGATTTCTCCCTTTGTCCGCGCAAACAACTCCGCTTCATCTCCCGATGTTCTCAAAAATGGCGATACCGTTGGATTCATCTTCTCTCTGCGCGTCCTCGTCGCGTCCCAAACCTCCGCGATTTCCTTCAACTCATCCTCGGATGGGAAATTTCTCATCTTTGGCTCTACGCTCGCGACGGTTGAAACCGTCAGCTCAAAATTTGGATTCACATCCAACGCGTACGCCGAGAGCACGTGCGGGTGCAATTGAATACCACCACCGCTGTCGTGTTTCGACGACGACGACGACGAAGAATACGCCACGATGACTCTGGGGATACTTCTTCTGCTCGTGCGGGGTGCGTTGCCGTGTGCTCGATGTGATTGATGCAGTGACGACGACAAAGAATCGCGTCGCATTCTGAATTGCGTTCGTTGTTGATGAGAATTCATCATTCGAAGGGAGGAAGAAGAAGAAGATGACGCGACGCCGTCGCAGCTCCTCACGGAACGATGATTACGTCTAATAGCACCGCTAGTATTACTACTGCTACTACTACTGCTACTTTGGTGGTGGTTGAGGAAGACGGTAGCAGCAGACTTTAAACTTTTTGTGCGTCGACTGCACCGACGCATTTAATGCAGAAAAAATTGTTGTTCTCTTAATTTTTATTCCCACAAACAAACAAACGAAGGAACGAACGAATGAACGCCCGAGAGGACGACAGAGGCGACGACAGAGGCGACGACGACGACGACGGGAAGAAAAAGAGTAAAAACTCGCGAAGGTGGGTAAGATAGTTGCTTGTACTAAAAAAGAATTCCTTTTAATGGTTACAACCGCTCCAAGTTGAAATCATCGAGAAGTTTGATACGCGCAGACTTTCTTCTCAATCGTCTCCTCGGGTTCTTTTTTTAATCTAAAACTATAGTAGTACAAATGTTCGTTCTTTTCCATGCTCGTAAACTTGAGTTATTCTCGCAGTCACTGCTCTGAAAGAAAAGAAGAACGAAGTGTTATCTATTTTACAAAATTGACTCGGGATCGCCGTCTTTCAAAAACATGCTCAACATATCGTCAGTTGATTTACTACCAAAGCCACCTTTGGATGCGCCGAGGCCGAGACCAGTGTCATCAAAGTCCAGCGGGATTGGCGTGAACGCAGACGCATCTATAGGTACGGGACCGTAACTGTAACGAACCGTTCCTGGAGGTGGTGGGCCTGGAGCTATACCTTGAGGTTGCGGAAAGGTAGAATAGTGCGGTTGGTGATGTTGAGGAGGCATGTGTCCGCCGGGACCTCCAGCCGCAACCATGTGCGGTGGTTGTTGATGCTGCTGATGTTGTTGTTGCGGTGGCGGCGGCGGCATTCCTTGATTCCACTGCTGCGGAGGTGCTCCAGCTCCAGGATGAAACTGGTAGGACCCACCAGGTACGCTAACTTTACTCGCATTATTCTTGCTCTTCCCAGATCCGGATGGTTTCGAGGCGCCAGTCGCGCCACCAGCTACTTTGTTGCTCAGAAAGCCAGGACCGCTCGGGTTGTTCGGTCCTCCTTGTAAACGTTTCAAATATAGTCGATACTTTTGCAAGTGCGACGCGACGTTCTCTCGCGTCAACCCTTGCACATTCATCAAGTCCAAGATGCGCTTTGGCACGGCTTTATCGATGCCCAACTGGTTCACAGCATTCACAAATTGCTGATGCAGCTCTGCGGACCACACTACGCGAGGCTTTTTCGAGCCTCCACCCACGTTTCCACCAGGTTGACCGGCTCCAGGTGCTCCGTTTCCTTGTATCGGCATACCATTCATATCTACGCCACCAGCGGCACCAGCACCATTACCAACACCACTACTCATCATATTGTTTGGATCTACATATCCCATTGGCGGAGGACCGCCTTGCGGATGGTATTGCGGATGTGCTCCCTGAGGCATACCGTTTTCTACATATCCTCCCATCATATTACCAACCGGTTGCGGAATAGAGCCATCTAAATGTTGTTGTTGATGATGTTGTTGTTGCTGATGTGATTGCATTGGCGGGTGGCCAACCCCAGGGTGTCCTGGTGCTACTGCTACTCCTGGCGCTCCTCCCGGTGCTGCCCCGGCGTTTGGATAGGGTGCTACGTTCATCTGGTTTTGCTGTTGCTGTCCTGCTCCTGCAGCTCCTACCACTGGAGCTGGAGCTGTATTGATGTTATTATTATTATTATTATTATTATTGTTATTGTTATTATTATCGTTGCCGTTCGTCGTTATTTGTTGTTGTTGTTGTTGTTGTTGTTGCTGTAACTCTGCTACGCCCTCCACCGTGCTCGCTTTCTTATTTTCCTTTGCCGCAGCACTCGCGTCTGCCGATACGGCATTATTCGCCGCCGCAATCGTTCTCAACTTTTTATTCGACGGCGTGCCATTCGACGTCGCGTTCATTCCGGATTCCTTCTCCGGACTGTTTCTACCTGACCTCGCCGGCGACATCGACATCGATCCAGACCGCTGCAACGAATCCGTCCCATTTTTCCTCACCACGTGCTGCCAAATATTCTTCAACTCGTGTATCCTCACCGGTTTCAACAGATAATCTACCGCACCGTGAATGATACCTCTCAAAACCACCGATTGGTCCGCGTTCCCACTCATCATCAACACCGGAATATCAATTTCCAACGCTATTTGTTCCAATAGTTTAAAACCATCGATGTCTGGCATGTGCACGTCGGATAAAACGATATCAAATTCCTCCTTCTTCGTTCGCAAGTACTCTAACGCGGTTACAGAAGACGTCGTGGATGTCACTGTTGTCGTCACGATGAAGAAAAGAGAGAGAAAGAGTAAAACAAAGGTCAGTTGTTTTGCACAAGTAAACGTAAATCACCACCAAATCTCTCTCACGCTTTTTCCCGTAAAAAAAGATAGATTTCTTTCCGATTGTGTTCGTTACGCGATCGCGCATCGTCGCGAACCGCGCGCGCGCGAGCATAAAAAAACACCATTCAGATTCCGAAACCGCCCACACGAATCAGAAACACGCGATGCGCGACTGTTTCGAATCATCCGGTGGCATCTGCACTCGCGCGAGCACCTCTTTTCGAAAATCAAATCGCGCTCCCTTTTTTTTTGCGAAATTCGCTCCCGAGGTGGGGGGGGGAGACAAAAAAAACTAAGCGCTTTTCCGCGATACCGCGCGACGATGCGAACGCGAAACGTACCCGTGTATCCGCACGTCTGCAACATTTTTGTGACTATTTTCAAACACAACACGTCGTCGTCCACGACGA
>Ga0255784_10004500_pt1 | contig 10335 bp, 3 predicted proteins | sample 101ome_14_FD_179982 | JGI IMG/M metagenome (GOLD analysis project Ga0255784, IMG submission 179982) | Coastal salt marsh microbial communities from the Groves Creek Marsh, Skidaway Island, Georgia - 101403AT metaG (version 2) | ecosystem: Environmental > Aquatic > Marine > Intertidal zone > Salt...
AAATCACTTGTGGTTGGCGCCTTTAACGAAAGGAGGCAACTTGCCGTTTCGACGTCCGTGCGCGAGTTTTCAAGCTAAAGTGCTCGTGTCGGAGATGTCGTACGCGAGATTTTTGAATCGAGGGAGTCCGGTGGAGAAGACGCACCTGCGCAGACACGACTCGGAGGAGATTTTTGGCGCTCAAATCGCGACGAATATCATCGACGAAGGCGTCCGGTCCGCGAGAATGGCGTACGAGTTCAACGCAGATTTTGTGGATTTGAATTGCGGGTGTCCAACCCACGAGGTCACGAAAAGAGGGTTAGGTGCGAGATTGTTGAGGAAACCAGCAAAATTGGCGAGACTGGTGGAAGGATTGGCGAGCGGATCGCCTTTACCGTTGTCGGTGAAAATAAGGCTCGGAGTGGAAGACGACAAGCCGGCGTTGAAGTTAGCGGAAGAGATTGAAAACGCCGGCGCGAGCGTATTGATCGTCCACGGACGGACTAAAGAGCAACGGTATACGAAAAGCGCGAACTGGAATTTGATTGGCGAGATTAAAAGCCGAAGTAAGATTCCAATCATAGGGAACGGGGACATATTAACCTGGTACGAAGCGAGAGATAAAATGGCGCTGTCTGGAGTCGACGGCGCGATGACGGGACGAGGCGCTTTGATAAAACCGTGGATATTCCAGGAATTTTATACGAACACATCGATTGAATACACCGCGAAAGAAAGGGTAGAGCTCGTATATTTCAAATTGACGACGTACATGAAAGAATATTTCGGCGCCGATGCCATCGGGAAGAAGAGATTTGATTTATTCATGCCGTGGCACATCGGTTTCTTTTGCAGATATCGTCCTTTGGACGAAGCCGTGTACAGAGAAAAAGCAAAATTGAACCCTTTATTACAGACGCGATTAGATATAGCCTTAGAGAACGAAGGGACGATTGAAGATTTAGAACCGCTCGAACGCCTTTTGCGGTGCGTATCGGAGCAGGCGCACGTTGACATCGCGGAGATTTTATTCCAAAGCGAAACGAGCGAGGAAGCGATTGAAAAGTTGACGCGAGTAGCAGAGTCATCAAAATTAGCCGAATACGAGTTGAGCGTTTCTTCTTCATCCTCCTCATCTTCGGATAGAGATGGCAGAGATGTGGACGATATGCGCGGATAGTATCTATGTAAAAACTATGATGAAATCTACATCTATAAATCTATTCTTCTAAACGCCGATTCTTTTCGGCGGCGCTAAATTTACCGCGGAGCCTCCCGGATACCCCATTCGTCGGGCGATTTCGTCCACTTTTTGCTGGTCGAATAGCGTTTTCCCGGTTTCTCCAGCCGAGAATGGTTGGGACATGTGTCGCATAAACGCTCGAGACACCGTCAACGCCATGTCCGTGCTCAAATTTAAGAGCTCTTCGGTCATGTGATTGGATATCCATTTCGGTAACTTGGATCTTTTATCGTGCGAATTGTACCGTTTATCCGCAAAGACCATCAACCCGTAATCGGCTTTGGAACGAATGACTCGACCGATGCACTGCGACGCTTGTCGAATGGCATCAAACGTGAGAAAATCTTGCTCTTTAATTTGCAATGTCTCTCTCAAGTACTCCAATCTCGCTCGCAAAATTCGAGACAACGTGTATTGGTACGGGACGCCGTACATGACTACCGCGCGACCGTAGTGTCGATCGAAATCGATACCTTCGGCAACTTTACCTCTCGCGACGGAGAGAAAAACGGCACCTCGACCGGCGTTACACGCTCTGCGGTAATTATCCAGAGCCAAGGTCGTTTCGACGACGTCTTGCGTCTCCATGAAAATCAACTTGTGTTGCATAATCTCTCGCAAAATTCCGGTATCGTGCCATTTCGAAATGATATTTTCCATGTACGAATACGAGACGAAAAACGCGACGATACCATCCGGGATGCTTTGCGCTAATCCCACTAAAACTTTCCCGTAATTTTGAATGACGTTTGGATCTTCTCTCATGTCAAACTTCGAGGAGATGTGCTGTTGATCGGCGCCTCGGGTGATGACCATGGGACACAAACACTTGCGAGTCAACGTCATCATGAGCGACTTCATGACGTTTGGTCGAAATTTTAACAACCGCGGGTATAAATCAATCGGCGATAACGTCCCGCTCGTGATGAACACGGATTGATACTTCTCGAAAACTGGCTTTACCGCTAAAGACGCGTCCAAACACGCGAGCTGTAAAACTGGATCGGGAATGTGCGGGTACCTCTCATCATACGGTTCCATGATGATGGTGAAGCCTTGATCGTACGTCCCGATTAGAGTTGCAAAATCGGCGACGCTAGACAACGCGCCAAACTCTTCGGTGTCCACAATCTCTAAAGTTTTCAACAGCGACGTCAAACGATCGTAACAGAATTTTAACGTTTTCGCGTCGACTCCACCGCCAGCTTCGGATTTCTGTATGAACATCCTCGGTGCAGTTTGCACCACCGATGGCGCGCGCAACTCGTGCCGTAAAAACTCGACAAACCGGCGCATTATGGCCACGAAATGTTCAGCTCGTCGAATGTTACCCGGAATGACTTCTTGCACGACGTCTTCGGAAATGACTGGATTTGCCATTAAATCTTCGCCTCTTTGCCTTGAAATTGCGCCTTGGTTCGCTAAACCTGACACCAATCGCTCGTATTCATCTTGTAGCCGTTGTCTATCCGTTTGCTTCACTTCTGCTATGCGCGTGTTCAACGTCGTGATGTTTCTCTGCGCCGCGTCCAACGTCTGCGAACGCAAATTCACCGACAAAGCTTCAATGCAAACGTTATCGATGTTATGCGCCTCGTCGAAAACGACAATCGCGTTATCCTCGAATTCCCTCGAAACTAATCCAGCAACTTTCGGGTCCAACAGGTATTGATAGTTATACACCACCACGTTCGCTTTCTGTAACGTTTGCCGAGCGAGAAAATACGGACACCATTTCTTCTCTCGTCCAAACTCTTTCAATTCTTGCAACGTATACACGCCATCCGGCACCTCCGCGCTTTCACCAACCGCTTCTAAATCTTCGTAAAACTCGCACAGTTTGCTATTTCTAATCTCGTTCTTTTCTAAAACCGTTTTTGTTTTCTGTCCGCCTTCTTCGTCTTCCTCTTTCGCTTTATCGCGCACCCAACTGGCGGTTAAGTTTCTACACCTCGCGTCCACGCTCTCTCTCGATCCTTCCTCGGCAACTTTCGGATTCACGCACAGATTCTTCCTCGACGATAATCCTAGCGCTAAAATGTGCGTGTCTTTCTCCTTTCCTTTCTCCACGTGCTCCTCGCGATATTTCTGCAAAACCTTCAACTCTGCGAGAACTTTCTCCATCTCCGGCACCGTTCGAGTGCAGTAAATCAGTTTCCCGCACGAGTTTGGGTATTGCAACTGATAACTGGTAATCAACGAGAGCAACGTGATGGTTTTCCCAGTCCCGGTGGGCATCTCCAAAGCCCCATGACCTTTTGCATCCAAGGCGTGTTTCAGTTCAATCATGTACTCGTATTGTTCCTATACGTGCACATTATTGCGTGAGTATTAAAAACGAAATTTTTACCGAAAGAACCGAAGAAGAAAACGAAGAAAGACGAACGAGCGGAAAGAGTTAAAAAAAAACAGCGTCGCGAGAAAGGAAAGAAAGAAGAATCCCTGACGAAAGAAGAACGCACCGGGTACAAGTACTCGTACGGGAAGTACACCGTCAAACCTTCCAAGTTGAATATCATCTCTCTCTCTCTCTCTCTTCCTCGGTCGCGGTTTGTGTTTTATTATTTTTCTTATATACTAATATGAATAGCGGCCGAATTTTTTGCCGAAAAAAGTTCCGAAAAAAACAAATATGAATGCGTCGCCGGAATAAACGCGCGTATCTTTCGATCCCGGGGTTAATAGCGCAAGAGGACCGAAAAAAACAAATGGAACACCTAGGTAACTAGATACCTAGATAGCGATCTTACCTATAGCAGGATATTCAATTGCGCTACGAACGAGCTAATTTTTATTAATTTTGGTGCACATTTAGATTTTTGCTGTGTTTTTTGTTTGTGTACATGTCTCTGAATTATATGAGTGTCTCTTCTCCGCTGCTCAATCTTCATTCGCATTGCGTTGACTTTGTGCTACTTTCGTCTTCTTCTCAGCGGGCGATACTTTTGTCGGCGACTTGGTCGGCTTTTCTTTTCTTTTCATCGTCGCCGCCGCCGCTTGCTTCTTCGTCGCCGCCGCCGCTTGCTTCTTCGTCGTCGCCGCCGCTTGCTTCTTCGTCGTCGCCGCCGCTTGCTTCTTCGTCGTCGCCGCCGCTTGCTTCTTCGTCGTCGCCGCCGCTTGCTTCTTCGGCGCCGCCGCCGCTTGCTTCTTCGGCGCCGCCGCCGCTTGCTCCTCCGGCTTCGCCGTTGTTTGCTTCTTCTTCTTTTGCGCGTACTCTTGAATTTGACTGAGAGCCATTTCGATCAACGCACTTTTTTCTTCTGCTTGATTCTTGATCCAAAACTTGATCAAATTTGCGACTGAATCCCCAAAGCCGGATATTTTTTTGACGTCCACCCCGTTCACTACACCGCCCTTCATCATCGCGTCGACCATCGCCTCAGTGTTCACGCGGTGAGGGAACTTCCTCATCTCTATCAAGCCTTTCTTCACAATCGCAACTGTTTTCGCATCGAGCGTTGGCGCCACGTTCTCTTCTTCTTCTTCTTTCTCTTTTGCTGCCGCGACTTTGGCATGTGCCTCGAGCTTGGAAAGGAACTCGACGATGGCATTGTTCTCTTCGTTGGCGACTTTATCGGTTCCAGCTTTGGGATATTTTTTCAATATTTCGTCAATCGCTGGTCGCAAACGCAGAGAACTTCTCCTTGTATTTTTGTGGAGCACTTCGGCTATGAAAAATCCAACGGCGGTTTTGTCTCCTCCAACAACCAGTCCTTTCGATTTTATCATCGAGCAGATGGCAACCTTCAAATCTTCACTCTTAATCTGTTGCCGGTTAAACTTATTTTCCAAAACTTGAAACTCTTTCCACTCATCTTCCGATAAAGACGCTTCTAGAGGCTGCTTTTCTTCCGTCGTTTTTGTGCGCGTTTCTTCTCCTTCTTTTTCTTTTTCTTTTTCTTTTCCTTCTTCTTCTTCTTTTTCTTTTTCTTTTCCTTCTTCTTTTTCTTCTTCTTTTTCTTTTTTTTCTTCTTCTTCTTCCCACGCAGGCCTCTCGATTTGCGCCAACGTCGAGACGAACGGGCACTTTTGGAAGCTGTTGGTTGCTCGGTCAAAGCGTCCCGGGCATCGGACTTCGCCGTTTATCGTCGATTTGTCGAGTTTGACTGACAACCCAAAGCGTTTGCAATTCGGACATTTGGGTAAACCCCCGTGCTTTGAACCCTCCAAATATTTTTGAAGCAACGCGTTGTAATCGCCGGACATCGCGAAACCGTTGCGCGCGAGACCACGTTTCAAATCGCGATTCGTCTTCTTCTTCTTGAGATCTTTTAATTTTTCCACGTCCGGTTGTTGCTCTTCTTCTTCTTCTTCTTCTTCTTCTTCTGCTGCTGCTGCTGCTCCTTCTCCTTCTTCTTCTTCTCCTTCTTTCGGTTTGTTTTGATTCATATCTTCCTTCTTCTTCATCTTCTTTTTCGTGAATTTCTTTTTTTTCCTCTCCAAAGCTTCCTCTGATCTCTTTCCAAGCACCACCTTTTTCACTTTGTCTAACTTCATCGGAGCCTTCTTCTTCGTCGTCGCCGTCGTCGTCGTCGTCGTCGTCGCCGCCGCCGTCTTTTTATTCTCCGACGGAGCAGTTGTGTTCTTCTCCTCTTCCTCCTTCTCCTCTTTCTCCTTCTCCATTTTGGAAGAGATCTTGACTCAAAAAAAAGACCAAGTAAACGCTCTCGCTTTTTTTGATCTGTCGACGCGACACGCTTAACCTGGACGAGAAAGGGTGTCGGCGCGCAAAGGTGGAATATTCTGATTTTTCGCGCGATGAAGCGTCGTTTCACGCGCGCCGGTTTATATTTTTCTTTGTGTGGGATGTGTCTCAAATCAAACATGTTCCAATCTCTTCTTTTTCCTCTCTACTCTTATATTTAGTGTTTTATATTTGATTGGTGCGTGGAAGAGAGAGACGACAAAGGCAAGGAAACTTGAGCACCCCCAAACCTTTATAAACGCACTTTTCTCGATTCATTCTTTTTCTCCCGGCTGAATTCCACGCTCGTTCGAACGACCGGACCGGGGTGCATATATATTTCAACGCGTTGGGTTAAAAGCGACGCTCTTCTTCTCTCTGTTTTGAGATAAAGAGACGAAATCGCACGTTTTTGACGTTTTACAGAAAAATCGTGAGCACCGATTCGCCATTTTTGCGTACTTAACACACACTTCTTCGACTAAAATTCGGATCGTTATCGCAAGACTCGCTAAATTAATCCTTTGTCTCGCCTTGTGTGTAAATTTTACTTTCAAAACGAAACGAGTGGGGACGCACGAGAACGCGGAAGTTGAAGTGCGAAAAACGAGAATTGGCGAATGTTTGTTCTGCGTTCTTGCTCCACAAAAAAAATAGTCAACGCGCTCCCAAAAAAGAAAAAAAAAATCGAAGGACGAAGAAGACTTTTTCTTCATTTTTCTCCGCGCGCGCGCGCGCGGATCGGTTTTTGTAGTTTGAGATGGCGTTGCAACTCATCTTACCTCCCGGCACCGTGCCTCCGCAGCCTCCACCGAGTGGACGTGGATCTCGCGATGAGGGAAAAGGCGATGGGGAAGGAGGCGAGAAGGAAGAGTTGGAAGAAGAAGATGAGGAAGTCAAAGTCGTTGAAGACGATTCCGTCCTAGATATAGATTTCGGAGTGTTGACCGGTAAGGCGACGGAAGATTTGTTTAGAGGCAAAAACCTCGGAGCGGGTCTTCCTCGCAGCGTTAATGTCATCATCTTTGAGGACAAAACGAGGAGGATTTACGTCGATGGGAAGATTGGAAAAGGTTATATCGTCCAGTCTGGGTCAATCCGACACGACCTGGTTGGAAAGAAGAACATGTGGCGCGTGTTCCAGATTCCCAGCCAGTTGCAAGACGCGAAGGATTTCGCGCGAGATCCGAGTAAAGAACAAGAGCGACAGAAACAGGCGGCGAGACAAACGAAAGCGAATAAAAGAGAAGCACGCAGAGCAGTTTACGGCCCAAACCGAACTTTCTGGAATGAAGAGTTCAAGAACGTTTACGCGATGGTTCCGATCCCTCGCGAAGCGTTTGCTGATGCCGAAGGACAACAACAACAGCAAGGACAGCAAGGACAACAGCAAGGATCCGATCCGATCAAAGGACAACAACAACAGCAAGAACAGCAAGGACAACAGCAAGGATCCGATCCGATCAAAGTAGAAAAGGCGTTCGAGCAGCTCCGGTGCGACGCTCGCGCTGAAAAGGACGATGGCGAGGATTACTCGCATGCCACGCTCACCTTAAAAGGTGTGTTTTTAGAGAGCGAAATGGAAGATTTCTGCTGTCGTTGCGATCGCGCTCACCGGCAGTTCTGGAACGCTTTGTTGGGGCTTTTTAAAGAAAACCAGGAAAAGTATCTCGACTTTAAATGGGGAGACGTGCCCGCTCGCTTCTACCCAATGAGCTTTACGATGTATTTGAAGCGAGAAGTCTTGGGCAATGAAGGCGAGATTACGGCAGGGGTTAGAAATTGCGCGAAGCACATACCATTGAATGGTCGAACGCGCGAACAAGTGCAGCGCGAAGTTGCACAATTGTGGCATTCGATACCAAAAGGGGTCTTTTGGAGCGCCGTGGAGCAATTGAAAAACGCGTTCGATTCGAATTTCAAGAAAATTGCACTCGCCAAGGAAGAAAATCGCCCGGTGAAAGGCTTCGATATCAAGTTCCGAAAGTCTGGCAAGAAACCAGAAGTCATCAACTTACCGGGGGGTCCTCGTGCATTCATGACGTTTAGAGAAGAAGCGAACGAATCGATCGAAGATACGAAGCAGAAGAGAAAGAGTAAGAAAGACCAAAATGCCGAGGAAAGGAAAGTACGCGCGGAGAATCGAGCGGAAAGGAAGGCGAGGTTTATAGAAGAGGAAGTCAAGTCGCGGGATAATTTTTCGAGCTGGGTTTACTACGAGGAGGAGAACCAGTACTATAGATGTTATGGGGGTAGAGAAGAGATAGGGGAGGGAGTGCTCAAGAACAACGTGCGCACTGCGTCGCATCGGGTCAAGATCAGTGAACGCATAGCAAGACGTGAACTACGACAGCAGCAGCAGAACGCCGCTTCTGCTCCGGCACCAGATGCCGCTCCGGCACCAGATGCCGCTCCGACGCCCACCGCTCCACCGACGTCCACCGCTCCACCGACGTCCACCGCTGCACCGACGCCTGTCGCTCCACCGACGTCCACCGCTCCACCGACGTCCACCGCTCCACCGACGTCCACCGCTGCACCGACGCCTGTCGCTCCACCGACGTCCATCGCTCCACCGGCGTCTGTCGCTCCACCGACGTCCACCGCTGCACCGACGTCCATCGCTCCACCGACGTCCATCGCTGCACCGACGTCCATCGCTGCACCGACGTCCACCGCTGCACCGGCGTCCATCGCTCCACCGACGTCCACCGCTGCACCGGCGTCCACCGCTGCACCGACGCCTGTCGCTCCACCGACGTCCACCGCTCCACCGGCGTCTGTTGCTCCACCGGCGTCTGCCGATGCGGCAGCCGATTCCGACGTCGAGAGAGTAGGAAAGAAGAACAAGGCGTTTATAATCGGACAGTTCGGCCCAAGAGTCATTGGTGCAAAAAAGAAGGAGATTAAACTGTGCGGATCTGCGAAAAGCGGCGACGAAATTCTCGCCGAGAACGGCAAGAATATTTGCCATAAGCGTCTTCGTTACAACACGAAAACGAAAGAGCTTTACGTTGATGTCATCGTCCAGCGCACGAAAACGAGCGACGAGGCAAATAAAGACGAGATGGTTAAGAAGAAAAAAGAAAAGGGGGCTAGCGAGGAAGAGATAGCAGAGCTGAAAAGAATCATCGTCGCGGCGATTGATTTAGGCATCAATCCTTTTTTTGTCGCGGTCAACACGCTCGGCCAAGTTTTGCGCTCGAATAGCGACGTTCGGATCAAGCTTTTGGAGCTAAAAATGAAAATCGACGCTTTGCAATCGAAAATCGCGAAGCGCGATCATGGTAGGAGTAGTCGCGAGCAGGGCAACAAAAGAACGCCATCGCAGTATAGAAAAACGACGAGAAGGTTGCAGAAAAAGTTAGAAAAGATGCGCGCTCATTTGAAACGCGCGGTCAAGGACTGGCATTATCGCGAAGCGAAGGCGCTTTTCAAGTTTTGCGATGTTCTTGTCGTGAATAACTTGAAAGTTCAACAGATCTTGCAACAATCGAAAGAAGATGGTTCCTTGAGCAGACATGCGAGGAAGAACACGTTAACTTTATCTCCGGGATATTTTGTGGAGGTTCTCAAACACGTTGCGCGCCGAACACCTGGCAAGAAAGTTATCTTCGGGTGCGGGGAGCAGTGGACTTCGAGAACTTGCACGAGATGTGGTGAAGTGAACAATGATTTGGGCTTGTCGAAAACATTGGAGTGCCAAAAGTGTGACCTTCATATCGACCGCGACGTAAACGGCGCGTTGAATAATCTCAAAGAAGTGCTGAACAAACTGTTTGAAGCGAACGGTGAGTTTAAAGTTCTCCCTCCGCCGGCGCCGCCGAAAAAGCCGAAAGGCAGGCACCAGCGGAGAAAGGGACAGCAGCAAAACGTCAGTGTCGATGAAGGAGAAGATGTCCAAAACAATAACATCGACGAACAGTAATAACGTTTGATTGAAATATATCATTGAAAATACCGTTGTATTTGGTATTTTCGCGCGGCGCTGACTTGTAGCGATCGCGGTGACCGAACTTGAAAAAGGGGAGTCATTCGAAGCATGCTCATGTAACGACGATTGGAATATTTTCGGCAGATATGAATCCGGGAGCCCGTGGTGGTCTTCTATCCAGAGTAGTCTCGTGCGATGAGATGGAAACGGAGGAGATGGAGAGAACGTAAAGCTTGTGCGACGGTGTGTTCTGTTAAACACCACAGGAAATATTTAGGGTTGGGAGTTATAGTTGAGTTGTAATACTAGTTTTCAATGACGATGTTGGTTGTTTCTCTTCTGCTCTTCTCCATGCTCGCTGGGGAGAAAATTCAGAATTGAGATTTCGCATTTCCGCACGCAGAAAAAAGTCCAAAAAAAAAACGAAAGCCCACACTCGTACTTCATAAAACAAAACACGCGCATCCGCACGTACATATTATATAAATAAAT
>Ga0255784_10004537_pt1 | contig 10289 bp, 13 predicted proteins | sample 101ome_14_FD_179982 | JGI IMG/M metagenome (GOLD analysis project Ga0255784, IMG submission 179982) | Coastal salt marsh microbial communities from the Groves Creek Marsh, Skidaway Island, Georgia - 101403AT metaG (version 2) | ecosystem: Environmental > Aquatic > Marine > Intertidal zone >...
TCAAGAAGGTAACATTGGTCTCATGAAGGCGGTTGATAAGTTTGAATATCGCCGAGGCTATAAGTTCTCAACCTATGCAACCTGGTGGATACGGCAGGCTATAACACGTTCCATAGCAGACCAAGCAAGGACTATAAGAATTCCGGTGCACATGATCGAAACGATTAATAAGCTTGTTCGTACAGGTAGACAAATGCTGCATGAAATTGGAAGAGAGCCTACGCCTGAAGAACTGGCTGCGAAACTTCAGATGCCACTCGAAAAAGTTCGTAAGGTTATGAAGATTGCTAAAGAACCGATTTCCTTAGAAACTCCAATTGGAGATGAAGAAGACTCTCAACTAGGTGATTTTATTGAGGATAAAAATGCCGTTCTTCCATTGGACAGTGCAATTCAAGAAAATCTCAAAGAAACAACTACCCGTGTACTATCCTCTCTTACGCCACGAGAAGAGCGTGTTTTAAGAATGAGATTTGGTATTGGTATGAATACCGACCACACTCTTGAGGAAGTTGGGCAACAATTTAGCGTTACTAGAGAACGAATTAGACAAATCGAAGCCAAAGCTTTGAGGAAGTTGAAGCATCCTAGTAGAAGCAGGAAATTACGCAGCTTCCTAGATCAATAATTAATATTTATAAAACTTTCAGCCTGCTATTTGGATGTAATCAAATATGAAATTAGAGAGGTTTTTTGTATCAACAAATGGACCTGGGCTTTATGAGATTACAACTGAGGTTGAAAAATGGGTTGAGGGCAATGGGCTTCTCACTCTCTTGATCAAACATACTTCAGCTAGTCTTTTAATCCAAGAAAACGCTGACCCAGAAGTAAAGTTTGACTTCGTTCAATATCTTGAAAGGTTAGTACCTCCTAGTTCATCTCCAGAAATGTCATATTTAACTCATACCTATGAGGGACCGGACGATATGCCTGCTCATATAAAATCTGGATTGCTTCCTTCAACTTTATCTATTCCAATTGAAAATGGACGGATGATGCTTGGTACTTGGCAAGGAATTTATGTGGTTGAACATCGTTTACGGCCACAAAAGAGGGAAATTGTAGGGTCACTTTTGTTATCCTAGTCTACTTTATGTAGACAGAAAAAATTCACACTACACAATTTATTGTTTATTTTTTATGGTAACTGTGGATAAGTGTGCGCAAGATCCATGCTGAAAGAATACAAAATGAGGTTTAGTAATGCGTTGTCCGTTTTGCGGTAATATTGATACACAGGTGAAAGACTCTAGACCTGCGGAAGATCATGTATCTATTAGAAGACGAAGATTTTGCGTTGCTTGTGGTGGGCGGTTCACAACTTATGAGCGCGTTCAACTAAGAGATTTGGTGGTAATAAAATCAAACGGTAGGCGTGAAGATTTTGATAGAGATAAATTGGAACGATCCATACGTATTGCTTTGCAAAAAAGACCTGTGGAGCATGAAAGAATGGAGCAAATGATTTCTGGTATCGTGCGGCGTCTTGAAAGTTTAGGTGAGACCGACATCAATTCAAATAAAATTGGTGAAATTGTTATGGAAGCCTTGGCTCGAATTGACACTGTAGCCTATGTTCGATTTGCCAGTGTTTACAAAAATTTTCAGGCGGCTGATGATTTTGACAAGTTCGTTTCCGAACTCAGACCACCAGATACAGAAGACAAAGCATAAATTCTGTGACCGACGAACGCTACATGGCATTAGCTATATCGCTAGGTCGTCGTAACTTAGGTCAAACTTCTCCAAACCCGAGTGTTGGATGTGTAATTGTAAAAAATGGCGTAATAGTTGGTAGAGGATGCACAGCGCAAACTGGTCGCCCTCATGCTGAAACTCAAGCGTTAAATCAGGCTGGCTCAAAGGCAAAAGGAGCAACTGCTTATATTACTTTAGAACCTTGTTCTCATGAGGGCAAAACTCCTCCATGTGCTCATGCTCTGGTTGAAGCAGGTATTAAGCGCACCGTTATTGCAGTTCTAGACCCAGATGAAAGAGTAAATGGTCAGGGAATATCTATTCTTGAAGCTGCTGGGATAGCAGTTCAAGTTGGTGTTTTAGAGGAGCAGGCGTCTCTGGATCACTCTGGATTTTTTTTCACTCAAATTAAAAGTCGACCCTTTGTCACTTTGAAATTAGCTGCAAGTATAGATGGTAAAATTGCAACTAAAGAAGGTGATAGCAAATGGATCACTGGTGCATCAGCTCGTCATTTTGTTCACAATATGAGGCGTCAACATGATGCAATTATGGTGGGAAGTGGAACAGTAATATCTGATGATCCAAGCCTGAATGTAAGAGATCTGGGGGAATGTTTGCAGCCAGCAAGAGTTATACTAAGTTCCAAGTTGCAAATTCCTGAAAAGAGTAATTTAGGTAAAACGGTTCATGAACAACCTGTTTGGATATTTCATTCAATTGATGCACCTGAAGAGCGCAAAAAAAGTTGGTTAAAAAAAGGGGCCCAATTATTTGAGTGCCCGGTTGATAATTTTGGCATTTCGATAAAGGATGTTTTGCAAAAGTTAGCGTCTAAAGGAATAACAAGACTATTTTGTGAAGGTGGCGGTAAACTTGCAGCATCTCTTATTCGATCAAACTATGTTGACCAAATCGTAACCTTTCATGGAGGTTTAGCGATAGGCGCTGATGGCTTGCCGAGCATTCATGATTTAGGAATTTCGTCATTGACTGAAGCAAAACGCTGGCGACTTGATCATACACATTCTTTTGGTGCTGAAGTTTTAAATATTTGGCATTCAGTTGAAAAAAACTCTGAAAACTAGTTTATTTTTTAGTAGCATACTTTTGCTCACAATTTTTATGAGTTACCTTAGTCTCAATTTACAATGATTTTTGGAGTTTAATCTCAAATGTTTACTGGAATAGTTACAGATCTTGGTGAGATTTTAGAGCTGGAACAGAAGGGCGATCTTCGTGCACGTATTAAGACTAATTATGATACGACAGTAATTACATTTGGGGCATCCATAGCTTGTGACGGTATTTGTCTAACAGCTGTAGATTTTGGGGATGACTGGTTTGATGTTGAAATTAGTTCTGAAACTGTTTCCAAAACAATAATAGGGTCGGGTCTATGGAAAGTTGGACATACTGTTAACTTAGAACGCTCACTTAAAGTTGGAGATGAATTAGGCGGACATATTGTTTCTGGTCACGTAGATGGAATTGCAAAAGTTACATCTATTAAAGATGAAGGCGATAGTACCAGATTTGTGTTTGAAGCCCCTAGTGAATTAGCACGTTATATTGCTCCGAAAGGTTCTGTAGCTTTGAATGGAACCTCTTTGACTGTAAATGAGGTAGATAGTAATACATTTGGCGTAAACTTAGTCCCATATACCAAAAAGGTTACTTCTTGGGGTAAAACACAGGTAAATGATCCTATAAATTTAGAAATTGATACTCTTGCAAGATATGTTGCGCGGCTAGCAGAATATTAAAATTATTCAGCTGGCTGGAAGCCTTCAATTAGTTGTTTCAATCCTAGTCTTGCGCCAATGTATATGGCAACTAAGGTTACAGGAGCAGAGAACGAAAGCACACTGAAGGCTGTGAGCCCCTGACCAACGGAACATCCAAGTGCTATGACAGCGCCCGCACCCATTATTGTTGCCCCGATTATTTGCCGACGCAGTTCGCGAGGATCTTCACATGCTTCCCAGCGAAAATGTCCTTTAATAATTGAGCCAATAAAGGCTCCTATCAGAACCCCAAAAACAGACCCTATTCCAAAACTAAGGCCGATGGCGCTTCCATTCATAGAGTACATAATAGTTTCACCAACTGGTGCGGCAAAGGTGTGAGAATTTAATGCCCAAGGTTCAAATCCATGAGTTCTCATCCAATAAGTTCCATACCACCCTGAAACTATGGCAATCGCGACAACTGCAGACCAGAATATAGCATTTATTTCCTTATGCAGTTGAGATTTGTAGAAAGACAGAAAAAGAATAATAACACCAACAAATATTCCAAAAACTCCACCTGAAATGCCAGTAAGTTCATTGAATAAGTAGCTAAAGCCGGAATATCTTCCAGGATCCGTTAAATTCATATTAAACAACGCAAGTCGAAAGCCAGCAATCGGTCCTGAAAGAAAAAAGTAAGTTGATATTCCCAAGACCAAAACAATAACAAATGCACGAAGGTCCCCTCCGCCCAATCTTGCTAGTGCCCCGTATCCGCAGTTCCCACAAATCGCCATGCCGTAGCCAAACAGCAGACCACCTGTAATGGAGGCTAAGGGGTTCCATTGAAGTGTAAGAAAGCGACTGGCAGTAAGGTCGACAAGCCCTAACTGGCTCAAAGTAAAAGTTCCAACTATCGAAAAGCCAATTGCCAAAGACCACATCCGCAATCGGATGTTACTACTACTATATAGATGATCCTCGATTGCTCCTAGCGTACAAAATCTTCCAAGGCGAGCGGCTAAACCGAGCAAAATTCCACCGAACGCGCCAGCTAAAGCAATTAGGATTTCTTCACTGAAAATTGTGATCATGTTAGTTCTCCACCCTGAGGAGAACATTAATTTCATTATTGAAAGAAAATCAAATTTTTATTTGAAAAATTTTAAGATTTGCAGAAAAGATCGTATACCAACTCGAGCACACGCTTAGCTTTTTCATCAGCCAATCGATAATAAATGGTTTTGCCTTCCCGCCTTGGAACCACTAAGCCTTCTGTCCTCAAACGAGAAAGTTGCTGTGATACAGCTGCTTGCCTGGCTGAAATTAGATCTTCAAGTTCTGTGACGGATTTTTCCCCAGATGTTAGATGGCACAAGATCATAAGGCGACCTTCGTGGCTAATAGCCTTTAAAAAATTTGAAGCAGTGGTCGCTTTTTCTACAACCGCGTCAAGCTCACTAGCGGTGGTATCTTTTGTTATAACTGGTAGGTTCATTCGTATTATCTTTCAAGAAACTTATTACTTTATATAATAACTTTTTCAATATTTTGTTTATTCAGCGTTTGTCGTTGCTTTAAAATTGGTCTCTTTTTCAAGCATTTTTTCCAATAAAGCCCAGAAAAAATCCTCTCCCGGATACCCTTCCAACCGAGCAAGTTCATTCTCTTTTTCGAATAGAATAAACGTTGGGGTAAAAACGACATCGCGTTGTAACCCTGCAATTTCGTCGACTTCTGTGATATCTATAAATTTTATGGGAGCAAATTTACCTTCCTCAGTTTTTGGGTAAATAGGGCCAATTTCATCTTTCCACTCTAAACAGTAATAACAACCTTGTTGTTCTACCATTAATAATTCAGCGGTACTCGCCGTTTTTGAAAATAAAGGCGATAAGAAAATTATTAGAAACAGGCTGATTGACCTCTTCATCTTATCTCCAATTGACCATTCATATGTTATATTACATAATTTGAATATGTAATATTGCAAGGATTCGTTATGTTTGACATTTCGCTTTTTAGTGCGTTCTTTGGTGGGATTTTAGTTTTCTTCTCTCCTTGTATCCTTCCGATCGTTCCATTTTATCTCAGTTATATGGCTGGCGTTGGTATGGCCTCTCTTGATGATGAGGGGCAGCTTCCCGATGATATAAGACGCAAAGCGATCATTTCATCTGTAGCCTTTTCGCTTGGGATAATAACAGTTTTTGTGTTATTAGGAGCTGCAGCATTTTCGATTTCAAAAACGTTTCAATCTTACATTACAGAATTTAGATATATCGCATCTGGGATTATTTTTTTACTGGGTCTGCACTTTCTTGGCTTATTAAAAATTAGTTTTTTAAACCGACAATTTCAACTTCAAGCTGGAAATACTTCTAACATGTCAGTTTTAAGCTCTTACGTTGTGGGCTTAGCTTTTGCTGCCGGTTGGACGCCATGTGTTGGAGGGGTATTAGCAGCAGTCTTATTTACAGCTTCTTTCGAAGAAACGGCACTCAGAGGCCTAGGCCTATTGCTTGTTTTTGGTATAGGTTTGACGTTGCCCTTTGTTTTGGCTGCAAGTTTTATAAGACCGTTTCTTCGTTTTGCAGCAAGATTTAAGAGACATTTACCAAAAGTGGAAAAAGGGATGGGGGCACTGCTGATCTTTTTTGCAATTTTGCTTTTAACAAATTCAATCAATTCAATAGCATTTTGGATGCTCGAATTTAGCGAGTGGTTTAAACAATTATTTTCTAGTTAAAAAGTTGTTAAGGGAATTTATTTAATATGGAGACAAAAATGAGGGTAATGAAGCAAAAACTAATTCTATTCCTTTTATCTGTTACTATGCCATTTTGTGTCATGGCGGCCGAGCTGGGAGACGACGGTTTGCATAAGCAATCATGGATGCGCGATACGTTTAAAGATCTACGGGAAGACTTGGATGAGGCTAATTCTGAAGGTAAACGTCTAGTCTTAATGTTTGAACAGAGGGGATGTGTTTATTGTTCGAAAATGCATAAAGACGTTTATTCGCGCGAAAATGTATCCGATTATATTGATGAAAACTTCTTTGTTGTGCAACTCAATCTGCATGGGGATTTAGAGGTAACGGATTTTGATGGCGAAACCTTGTCTGAAAAGGCCATGGCAAGAAAATGGAATATTCTTTTTACACCAACAGTTTTGTATTTGCCGCAAGAAGTTGATGACGGTTTAACAGCAACGCAGGCTGCTGTTTCATTTATGCCAGGCGCTTGGTCGGCAGGAACCACAATTGATATGCTGACATGGGTAAAAGAAGAACGCTACCTGCTAGATAATGGCGAAGATTTTCAGAGGTACCATGCGCGTCGTTTCAATGAACGAAGAGCTGCGAAGGCAAATTAAAATTATATTTATTCATTTTTTTGAATTTGTTCTTGATTTTTGTTTGTATGGTAGCCTACGGTATACAAAGATGTTTAGGATTCTAAATCTTAATTTCTATGGGAGGAACTATGAGGCTTACTAGATTTATTGTAGCAGCAGCGCTGACGATTGGTAGCGGTGCTGTTGCTGGAGAAGTAAAACCGGGTGATGTGAAGTTTGGTGAAAACGGAGAAGTTGAACTTTCATTAACCGGAGTTGCTGGCGACGCCGCTAATGGTCGTAAAGTATTTATGAACCGTAAAAAGGGAAACTGCCTGGCGTGTCATGCGAATAGTGACATGGCTGAGCAAACGTTTCATGGCGAAGTGGGGCCAGAGTTGGACGGGGTCGCAGATAGGTGGGAATCCGCTGAGCTGCGAGGTATATTAGTTAATTCGAAAAAGATGTTTGACGGTACTATAATGCCAGCATTTTACAAAGACAGTGGGTATTACAGGATCTTAAAAAACTTTGATGGTAAAACAATTTTATCAGCTCAGGAGGTCGAGGATCTTTTGGCCTACGTAATGACGCTTAAAGATTAATTAGACAAATCGACATTGTTAGTTAGGAGATGATTATGAATTTCACACGACGTGAAACATTGGCAATAAGCGGTGCTGCAGCTGCAGCCACACTGCTGCCTTATAATTTAATGGCTTCAACGCCTGACTTGATCGCCGGTATTACTGGTGGTGCTGAAGCTTCTGGTGAAGGGATAAGCCTTACGGCACCTGAAATCGCTGAAAATGGTAATACGGTTCCCATTTCAGTTGACGCACCTGGAGCGGTGGCAATCACGGTGCTAGCGGCAGGTAACCCAACACCAGGTGTTGCTAAATTCAATTTCGGGCCTGGTTCAGGTTCGCAAAATGCGACCACACGGATCCGCTTGGCTGGAACGCAAGATGTAATTGCAGTTGCTGAGATGGCGGATGGTTCATTTGCATCAGCGCACCAGACTGTAAAAGTAACAATCGGCGGCTGCGGCGGCTAAATATAAGGAGATATAAAATGGCAAAAGGTGTAAAACCTCGCGTTAAAGTTCCAAAAACAGCAGCGGCTGGTGATACAATCACAATTAAAACTTTGATCAGTCATAAAATGGAAACGGGCCGTCGGAAAGATGGTGATGGAAACGTTATTCCGAGATCAATAATTAATCGGTTTACTTGCGCATTCAACGGAAACAGTGTCGTGGATGTCAATATGGAGCCAGCTATTTCTGTTAACCCATACTTTCAGTTTGAGGCAACTGTCCCAGAAGCTGGTGAGTTTACTTTCACATGGTATGATGACGACGGTTCTGTATACGAGACTAAAAAATCAATCAAAATGGCATAGGCAAATCTGTTTCTGGTGTTCTACCGGAAACATCTTTTTTGGGAGGAAAAGAAAATGAAAATCACGTCACTTTTACCGCTAGCGTTCAGTCTTGCAGCAGTGGCTGGTGTTGTGACTGCAGGTGAAGATTCTACTCTAACTATCGAAGGGGAAGTCTTTGTCACAAAAACTGCGGCTCCGGCACATTTAGAAAATGTAGATGAAATATTCTCAGGCTGGACTTTCAGAACTGATGAAACCCAAGCCCTTCAAATGGACGACTTTGATAATCCTTCGTTTGTTTTTGTGGATCAGGCATTGGATCAATTTGAAACCGTAGAGGGTTCCGCCGGTAAAGCTTGCTCCTCTTGTCATGAGTCTGCCGAAGTGTTTTCTGGACTCAGAGCAAGTATGCCAAGAGTTAATTCTGATGGTGAACTTGAAACTATTCCAGAACTCATAAACGGATGCCGTACTGAACGAATGGGGGCTGAAAAGTGGAAGTGGTCCAGCGGACAAATGTCAGCGATGCTAGGTTTAATCGGGCTACAATCCAGGGGTATGGCTGTTGATGTTAAAATCGATGGCTCTGCAGCGCCTTTTTGGGAAAAAGGAAAAGAAATTTATTACCAAAGAGTGGGGCAACTAGATATGTCATGTTCAAATTGCCATGAAGATAATTATGGAAACATGATCCGGGCAGATCACTTATCGCAGGGTCAAATTAACGGTTTTCCCACATACCGCCTAAAGAATGCTAAGTTAAATACGATCCATGGTCGGTTCAAAGGATGTATGAAAAACATCCGGGCCACACCATTCAAAGAAGGCAGCGAGGAATTTAAAGCCCTTGAGCTTTATGTTGCCTCTCGTGCCAATGGGTTGTCAGTAGAGACCCCGTCAGTACGTAATTAATTTAATTTTCCCCGCATCAAAAAGTGCGGGGATTTTTTTATATAACTTATGCAAAAATTTGCATATGTTTTATGTTAAAAGAGAGACAAAATGATATCGCGACGTGATTTTTTACAAGTATCTATGGCGGCTTCCTCTATTTATGGTGCCTCAGGTTTTGGAAATTGGGCAAGACTAGCTGCCCAACAAAAATTAAGCCAAGATCACCTTCTAGAATTTGAAACTTTTGGTAATGTCTCTTTGATACATGTCACAGATATCCACGCACAGTTAAAACCCATTTACTTTCGTGAGCCAGAGGTGAATTTGGGAGTGGGTAATGCTTTTGGTAAAGTTCCGCACATAACAGGAGCTGACTTTAGAAGACTATATGGAATTGATGATAGGTCACCAACCCACTACGCGCTAACATATGATGATTTCGGTTCTCTGGCTAATGCCTATGGACGAGTTGGGGGCCTAGATCGGGTGGCGACCGTTATTAATTCCATTCGATCCGATCGACCAGATGCGCTTTTATTAGATGGTGGCGATACGTGGCATGGCTCATACACATGTTATCATACGCACGGACAGGATATGGTGAATGTCATGAATGCGCTGAAGCCAGATGCAATGACATTCCACTGGGAATTCACGTTGGGTTCTGATCGCGTATCCGAAATTGTTGAAAATCTTCCTTTCGCAGCTTTAGGGCAGAACATCTTTGATGCTGAATGGGATGAGCCAGCAGAGCTATTCCCCCCTTACAAAATGTTCGAAAGAGGTGGATCAAAAATAGCAGTTATTGGCCAAGCATTTCCTTACATGCCTATTGCCAATCCTGGATGGATGTTTCCGGAATATAGTTTTGGCATTCGTGATTCTAACATGCAAGATATGGTTGATGAAGTTCGCTCTTTGGGTGCAGAATTGGTCGTTGTTCTTTCACATAATGGCTTTGATGTAGATAAGAAAATGGCTGGCCGTGTTTCTGGGATAGATGTAATTTTATCTGGGCATACTCACGACGCCTTGCCAGAACCTGTTTTGGTCGGTGAAACCGTAATTGTTGCGTCGGGTTCGAATGGAAAATTTGTTAGTCGCGTCGATTTGGATGTTCAAAATGGTCGAATGATGGGATTTAAGCATAAACTTATCCCAATTTTTTCTGATGTAATCACCCCCGATAAAGCAATGACTGAGCTCATTGATGAACAACGTGCGCCATATATCAAA
>Ga0255784_10004542_pt1 | contig 10286 bp, 9 predicted proteins | sample 101ome_14_FD_179982 | JGI IMG/M metagenome (GOLD analysis project Ga0255784, IMG submission 179982) | Coastal salt marsh microbial communities from the Groves Creek Marsh, Skidaway Island, Georgia - 101403AT metaG (version 2) | ecosystem: Environmental > Aquatic > Marine > Intertidal zone > Salt...
CTTGGAGATAAACAGTATGGAAAAAAAAATATAAAATTTAAAAAAATTAATAATGATTTTTTTATAAAATTAAACAAATTATCTGGACAGGCATTACATGCTAAAACGCTTGGGTTTGTGCACCCCAAAACAAAGAAATGGATGAATTTTAATTCAGAATTACCTGACGATTTTAAAAAAATATTGAATTTACTCGATAATTTAAGCAGTTGAAATAATTATTCTAATATATAAATAAAACTCATGAGTCAAAATAATCAAATAAGTAATTTACCCGTTCCATCTGTTGGGGGTTTATCTGTATATTTAGCTCAAATTAAAAAATTTCCTTTGCTTGATGCAGAGGAAGAATACATGTTGGCCAAAAACTGGAGAGACAATGGAAATTTAAAAGCTGCTCATAAATTAGTTACTAGTCATTTAAGATTAGTTGCTAAAATAGCCATGGGCTATAGAGGCTACGGACTGCCGGTTAATGAATTAATATCAGAAGGTAATATAGGATTGATGCAAGCAGTAAAAAAGTTTGATCCAGATAAAGGTTTTAGACTAGCAACATATGCTATGTGGTGGATAAAAGCTGCAATTCAAGAATATGTGCTAAGATCATGGAGTCTAGTTAAAATGGGCACAACTACTGCTCAGAAAAAACTTTTTTTTAATTTAAAGAAACTTAAAAACCAAATAGCTCCTAATCAAGATGGAGATTTAAAAGATGATCAAATTAAAGAGATTTCTAAAAGATTAGATGTTGAGTCACACGAAGTTGTAAACATGAACAGAAGAATGATGGGGCAAGAAAAATCTCTTAATGATCCTATCAAAAGAGGGGAGACCGATGAATGGCAAGATTGGCTAGTTGACGAAAGCTTAGATCAAGAACTTATTGTTTCACAAAAGCAAGAGTATGACGACAAGAAGGAATTATTAGAAAGTGCAATGAAAATTTTAAATGAAAGAGAAAAAGAAATAATTACAGCAAGAAGGTTGTCTGAAGAACCTGAAACTTTAGAAGATTTAAGTAAAAAATATAAGATTAGTAGAGAGAGAATAAGACAAATTGAAACTAAAGCGTTTGAAAAATTACAAAAATCTATGATTAATGCAAGTAAGTCTAAAAATTTATTACCTGCAAATTAATTACCAAAAGGATCTTCAACTAAAATTGTATCATCTCGCTCAGGACTAGTTGATATACTTGATATTTTGGCTTCAATAAAATCTTCTAACGCGTGAATATATTTTCTTGCATTATCAGGTAAATCTTTAAAATTTCTTATGCCTTGCGTTTTGCTCTTCCATCCAGGAAATGATTTATAAATTGGTTTTATATTAAACTGATCTTCCGAAGCTGCAGGTAAATAATCTATTTTATTTCCATTTAATTCATAGCCAATGCACATTTTAATTTCTTCAAGTTCGTCTAATACATCTAACTTGGTTAAAGCTATACCGTGAATTCCTGAAATTTTAATTGTCTGTCTTACTAATACTCCATCAAACCAACCGCATCTTCTTTTCCTCGCTGTAACAGTTCCAAACTCTTTTCCTCTTCTACCTAAACTTTCACCTACCTCATCATTCAACTCTGTGGGGAATGGTCCGCTGCCTACCCTAGTAGTATAAGCTTTTGTTATACCTAAAACGTATTTAATTTTGTCAGGACCGCAACCTGATCCGGTTGCAGCCATTGCAGGCACAGTATTTGATGATGTTACATATGGGTAAGTCCCATGATCAACATCCAAAAGAATTCCCTGAGCACCCTCAAACAATATTTTTTTTCTTGCATTATTATATTCACTTAATTTTAACCAAACAGGTTGAGCAAATTTTAATAATTCTGGGGCAATTTTTAACAATTCTTTTTTTAGAGTATTTTTTTCAAAGATCTTTTTATTTAAACCTTTTCTAATAGCATTATGATGCTCTAATACATTTTCTAACCTGCTATCTAAATTAGTTTCTGATCTTAAATCCATTACTCTAATCGATCTTCTGCCAACTTTATCTTCATAACATGGGCCAATTCCTCTTCTTGTTGTGCCAATCTTTTCTTTCCCAGCAGCATCCTCCCGTATCTCATCTATTTCTTGATGGAAAGGTAAAATTAGAGATGCTGCTTCAGAAATCATAAAATTATCTGGAGTTACATCAATACCTTGTTTTTTTATTTCATCAATCTCGTTTAAAAGAGACCAAGGATCTATAACAACACCATTTCCAAGAATAGACATTTTACCCTTTCTCACAATGCCAGAGGGTAATAATCTTAGTTTAAAAACTTTTTTATCAATTACTAATGTATGACCAGCATTGTGACCGCCTTGGAATCGAACCACTACGTCAGCTTCACTGGAAAGCCAATCTACTATTTTTCCTTTTCCCTCATCTCCCCACTGCGAACCTACAACTGCAACATTTTTCATTATTTGAATTTTTTAATTAGAATTATAGAGTTTAAATGATTAATTGGACCGTTTCCTTTTCCTAAATTAGTGTTAGTTTTGATTGCATCATTAACATATTTAATTCCAAGCTCACAAGATTTAATCAAATCTTTTCCACATGATAGATGTGTTGTTATTGCTGAAGATAAAGTACAACCTGTTCCATGAGTATTTTTTGAATTATATTTTTTGCTTCTAAATTCTTTAACTGATTTTTTATTTATTAAAATATCTATCATTATTTTGGATTTTAAATGACCACCTTTAATAAGAATATTTTTAGCACCTAATTTAATTAATTTTTTTCCAGCATATATCATATCTTTTGAAGATCTAATTTTTGTTCCTGATAATATTTCTGCCTCTGGTATATTTGGGGTGATTAATAAAACTTTTTTCATTAATATATTCTTTATAAATGAAATAGCGGCAGGATTAATAAGTTTTGCTCCACCTTTGGCAACCATTACCGGGTCTAATATAATTTTTTTTATTTTTAATTTATTTAATGATTTGTTAACTGCTAATATTACTTGTTTTGAGTGTAACATACCTATCTTGATTGCATGAGGACGTATATCTTTGGCTGAATATTCGATTTGATTTGAAATCTCTTTTGGACGGATAGGGATAATAGATTTAACCCCAGTTGTGTTCTGAGCCGTAACGGCAGTGATGGCGGTCATTGCATAACTGCCTAATGAAGTTACAGTTTTAATATCAGCTTGAATACCTGCACCTCCAGAAGAGTCAGATCCAGCTATTATAAGAACTTTAGATTTTAAACGCATTTTTAATTTATAGATCTTCTGACAATTTTAATGCATCTGTTAAGTAAAATAGAATTGAAAGATTCACACATAATTCTAATTTTTGGTTCGGTACCGGAAGGCCTTACAAGCAACCTACCTTGATTTTTTATAATATGATTTGCAAGTTTAATTGCTTTTTTACACTTTGGCGTATTAATAATTTCTTTATTTTTTACTTTTATATTAATAAGTTTTTGGGGCACCGACTGATAGACGTTAAATAATTCACTTGCTACTTTTCTTTTTCTCAAAGCAAATAAACATTCTAATGCTACTAGAAGACCATCACCTGTTGTGGCAAATTTACCTAGAATTATATGTCCTGATTGCTCTCCACCTAAATTATAGTTTTTTTTCTTCATTAACTCTTTAACGTAACGATCACCAACTTTTGATCTTTTAAAATTAATTTTTTCTCTTAAAAAAAATTTTTCTAAACCATAATTGGACATTAAAGTCCCAATCACTCCACCTTTCAGAATTTTTTTTCTTTTCCATCTCTTGGCAATCATAGCAATAATTTGATCTCCATCGATTAATTGTGATTTTTCATCACACATTATTACTCTGTCAGCATCACCATCTAAGGATATTCCAATATTAGCTTTGAATTTTTTCACATACTTTTTTAAGAGCTCAGGATAAGTTGAGCCACACTTTAAGTTAATATTTAAACCGTCAGGCTTAATCCCGATTGAAAATACTTTAGCACCTAAATCTGAGAAAATTCTAGGAGCAGATTTATATCCTGCTCCATTAGCACAGTCTAAAACTATTCTCATTCCTTTAAGACTAAAATTACTGGGGAAATTGCTCTTTAGAATTTCAATATACCTATCGTTTCCATCTTCTAATCGTTTAACTCTTCCTAAAAAATCTGGTTTTGATAATTGATTAATGGTTTTTTTGTCAATTAGACCTTCAATTTTTTTTTCAATTTTATCTGATAGTTTCATTCCATCTGGTCCAAATAATTTTAGACCATTATCATGAAAAGGATTGTGAGATGCTGTTATCATAATTCCAAGATTTGCTCTCATTTTTTTTGTCAACATTGCTAATCCATTTGTAGGTAGAGGCCCTAATGTAAAGATATGCATTCCTGCTGAGGCCAGTCCTGATACAAGAGCTGGTTCTAAAGTATACCCTGATAATCTTGTATCTTTAGCAATAATTGCTAACTGTTTTTTTTTCTTTAAGTTTTTAAAATAAGTGCCAGCTGCTAAGCCAAATTTAAAAAACTTTTCACCATTAATATTGCCTAAATTTACTGTGCCTCTTATACCGTCAGTTCCAAAATACTTTTTTTTCATTTATTTAATAATTTTTCAAATACTAAAATACCTTGCTTTACCTCTTCAACATTATGTACTCTAAAAATTTTTACTCCTTGTGAAAGCGAATACATTATTGAAGATAAGGTTCCACCAATTCTTTCTTTAGTATCATATTTTCCAGAAATTTGATTAATAAATCTTTTTCTAGACGTGCCAATTAGTATAGGAAATCCTAAAGAATGAAATATTGAGATTTTATTCAATATCATCAAATTATGTTTCAACTTTTTTCCAAAACCGATACCTGGGTCTAAAATTAACTTCTTTTTGTATTTGTCATTTCTAAAATTTGAAATTTCTTTTTCAAAAAAATCATAAATATCTAATAAGACATGCTGATATTTAGGGTTTATTTGCATTGTTTGTGGTGTTCCTTGCATATGGTGAATTATTTTCCATATATTTTTATTTTTTACAGATTTATGAGAATTTTCATCAAATTTAAAACATGAAACATCGTTCACAATGTCTGCTTTTACTTTTATAGCATAATCAATTACCTGGCTTTTCCTCGTATCTATAGATAGTAATGTTTTAGAAAAACTCTTTTTAAATTTTTTAATTACACTTTTTACTCTTTCGAGTTCATTTTTTGGATTAATAACTTTGGAGCCAGGTCTAGTAGACTCGCCTCCTATATCAATTATATCTGCACCAGACTTGATAAGATTTTTAATTCTTTGGTTAGCTTTTTTAAAGGTATTATACTTTCCTCCATCGGAAAAACTATCTGGTGTCATATTTATTACGCCCATAATTGCATGGGATTTTTTTCCTAAAAACTCTCTCTTACTTGTTATTTTTTTTAAATCTCGGATTACTTTTGCTTTTATTTTTTTTGGTAATTTCTTTATATCTTTTAAATCAACAATTTTATTTTTTACTATTTTTTTATTTCTAGAAAAAAGCTCAATTTGATTGAAAGATATTGAGCTATCATTGCTAAGAGGGAGTGTGAGTTTCTTTTTAACTAAATGTCTCGAATCATGACCGTAAAAAAAATTACACGCACGAGTGTAATATTTGGTCATTAACTTATATTGCTGGTTTTGGTTTTAATCCTAGAGAACCAAGAGCTGAGGATGTTTTCCCATCATCTTCATCCTCATCTTTAAAAGATCTAGTTGGTTTAATGTTTTTTAAAATTAAATCTCTAATTTCATCACCTGATAGTGTTTCGTAAATTAAAAGAGCTTTAGCTAACTTGTGCAAATCATCTATTTTTTCAGTTAAAACTTTTCTAGCTCTTTCATATCCTTTGTCTACAATTTTCTTAACTTCCGCATCAATTTTTTTTGCTGTTTCCTCAGACATATTTTGTTGTTTTGTAACTGATCTTCCTAAAAACACTTCTTCCTCATTTTCTCCATATGCAATAGTTCCGAGTTCGGAGCTCATTCCATATTTTGTAACCATATTCTTGGCCATTTTTGTAACCATATCAATATCGGATGAAGCCCCGGATGTAACTTTATCATGTCCGAAAATAATCTCCTCTGCAATTCTACCTCCCATTGCAACAGCTATATCGGAATGCATTTTCTCTCTTGTAACTGAAAGTTGATCTCTCTCTGGTAATCTCATCACCATTCCTAGTGCTCTTCCTCGTGGAATTATAGTTGCTTTATGTATCGGGTCAGAAGCTTTCTCATTAAGTGCTACAATAGCGTGACCACCTTCGTGATATGCAGTAAGTTTCTTTTCATCTTCCGACATAACCATTGATCTTCTTTCAGCACCCATCATTACTTTATCTTTTGCTTCTTCAATGTCTGACATAGTTACAACTCTTTTATTTTTTCTAGCAGCAAGCAAAGCAGATTCATTTATTAAATTCGCTAGATCAGCTCCAGAAAAACCTGGAGTACCTCTTGCAATTGTTCTTAATTTTACATCCGGTCCAGTGCTTATTTTTCTCAAGTGTACTTTTAAAATTGCTTCTCTTCCAATAATATCTGGATTTCCTACAACAACTTGTCTGTCAAATCTTCCAGGTCTTAATAAAGCAGGATCTAAGACATCTGGTCTATTAGTTGCAGCAATCAGAATAATACCTTCGTTAGTATCAAAACCATCCATCTCAACTAGTAATTGGTTAAGAGTTTGTTCTCTCTCATCATTTCCACCACCTAAACCTGCGCCTCTACTTCTTCCAACGGCATCAATTTCATCTATAAAAATAATACATGGTGAATGTTTTTTTCCTTGCTCAAACATATCTCTTACTCTGGATGCTCCAACCCCTACAAACATTTCAACAAAATCTGAACCTGAAATTGAAAAGAATGGAACGTTCGCTTCGCCTGCTATTGCTTTAGCTAATAAAGTTTTACCAGTTCCTGGAGGACCAATTAACAGTGCACCTTTTGGAATCTTTCCTCCTAGACGACTAAATTTTCTTGGATCTTTTAAAAATTCAACTATCTCTTCTACTTCTTCTTTAGCTTCTTCAACGCCTGCAACATCATTAAATGTAACTTTGCCTTGTGCTTCATTTAAAAGTTTTGCTTTTGATCTTCCAAACCCCATTGCTCCACCTTTACCGCCTTGCATTTGACGCATAAAAAATATCCACACACCAATAAGCAAAAGCATTGGAAACCACGATAATAATATTCCGAGAAGTGAAGGCATTTTATCTTCTTGCGGTGCAGCTACTATGCTCACACCTTTAGAAGAGAGTTTATCTACTAATTCTGGATAATTAGGTGAGTAAGTTTTAAAGGTTTTACCGTCAGCCAAAACTCCAGAAATATTATTTCCTTGTATCTGAACCTCAACAACTCTACCTGCTTCGACTTCATTTAAAAAATTAGAGAACGCTAGAGAATTTTTCTCTAAATTCATCTTATTTGGGTCTTGAAACATGTTGAATAGTCCTACTGAAAGTAGAACAATTATGACCCACATTATTAAATTTTTAACGTTCATATTTCTTAGATAATCATTTATTTGTATTTAACAAGTATACTTTAACATTTAATAAGTTGTAAATAAGACAAAAAGCAACAAATAATCCTTTGAATTAAAGCTTTTCATTTTTTAGACATAAATTGATACCTTTCTTAGAGAAAATACACCCTCCAAGAGTAGATTTTTTAAAACCTTTTTTATCGATAGTTCTAATTAAGTTTTTAACCTTTTTTGCCCTAGGATCGTAATAGTTTTTTTTAAGTTTTTTGATCGAAGCATTAATAATAGCCATTTTAATTTCATTATTATGATTTTTAAATTTTTTTAAATTAATCAATATTTCATTATCTTTTTTTTTAATAATTTTACTAAATTCTTTTTTTATGAAGTTATCAAGTGAGTCTCTACTCTCTGACAAATTGTGGATTGATTTGAAAATCTGTTCATATTCAACACCGCTTTTTTCTAAAGGTTTTTTTAGGCTTCTAACTCTTGTTCTCAAATATTTTAAATTTTTATTAGATGGATCTTTTATAAAATTTCCAAAGGTTTTTTTAGAAATTTTTATCAAAAATTCTTTCTTAGTATCCAACAAAGGTCGGTATAAATCAATTTTGCTATTAATTTTACTTTTAGGTCTCATAGCAGATAATCCTCTTAAACCGCTCCCTCTGGATAATCGAATTAAAAAAGTCTCAACTTGATCCTCTAAATTATGTGCTGTTATTAATGATCTGATATTATTTTTTAAACAAAAATTTGAAAGAAGTTCATATCTTACATTTCTAGCTTCGCCTTGTATATTTTTCTCTATTTTTTTTTTATTAGAAATAATTTTTAAGTTAATTTGTTTTTTTTTAAGAAAATTTTTAACTTTTTTAGCTTCTTGTAATGAATTTCTCCTTATGTTGTGATTTATCAGAACATAAAAAAATTTTGATTTATGACAATAAGTATATGCTTTTGTTAATGCTGCTAAAGCCAAGCTATCTGGGCCGCCAGATACTGCAACAACGAATTTTTTTTTATTTGTTAAATTTAATTTACTTTTAAAATTAGAAAATATTTTTGATAAATCTTTAAATTCTTTAAAACCGTTCTTAAGATTTACACTTGAATTTTTTTTGCTCATACTGAGCTTTTTGTAACACAGACTTACTGGCTTTTGGGTATTCTTTTTTTAATCCTGAAATCATTTTACATCCTTGATCTTTTTCTCCAAGTTCAACCATAGTAATTCCAAGTTTTAAAAGGTTATCGGGAGCTTTTTTACTTTTCGGATAATTTTGATATCCGTCTAAATAAGCAGTTGCAGCGTCTGAATATAATTGTCTTATTCTAAAAGTTTCACCGTACCAATACTGAGCGCTTCCTGCTAAATCATGATCTTTGTTTTTATCTATAAATTCTTTCAAAGCAAATTCTGCTGTTTCGTAATCTCCTACTTTCATAAAACTTACAGCGAACTCATATTGTTCTCCTGGTGATTTGTCTGGCAGTAAAGACTCTCTCTTTTGAGGTTCTTGGGTGATGACTGTTTGAGCGCTCTCAACAGAGTTAATTGATTGCTCTTTCGGTAAGTTTGTTGTTTGATATGCAGGTGCTGCTCCAAAATCTTGGGGCTTACTCGTTCCTGGAAGTGAAACTTGTTTTTCTTGAGGTGAAGAAACTACTCCGTTTTCTAAATCTGAAAATCGTAATTGTGTATCTGATTGAATTTTTGTAACTCGAGTAGATAGTTTATCTAATTTAAAATTTACTTCCTCAAATTTGTTAGTTAGTTCTCTAAACTGACTTTCTATCTCGTTTAATTTTAACAAATGTTTTGTCATTATATCTTCATTTAAACCATCAGATTTAATCGAGGTTAAAACTGAAGATGAAGTGACATCAGATTTTTGGTAAACTGCTTTTTCCAAAGTTTTTAGGTCTTTAGTTATAACTTGTATTTGATCAGAGATTGATTGTAGATATATCTCCTCTTGTTCGGCGTTAACAGAACTTACAAAAAAAATAGTTAGAAACAATGCTGAGATGAATTTGTAATCTTTAAATCTGCTCATGATTCATTTTTAAATTGATAAAATGGCAAAAAAAAGACCCTTTAATATTTCTATTAAAGGGTCTTAGTATTTTGTAAAAAAATTAATTTACTTTTACTGTTACAGATCTTCTGTTTTGTGACCAGGCTAATGGTGTTGAGGCTGGGTTAACAGGTTTCTCTTTTCCATAGCTAATTGTAGAAATTCTTTTTCCAGAAATACCATAAGTCATTAAATAGTCTTTTGCAGCGTTAGCTCTTCTTTCACCTAAGGCTAAGTTGTATTCTCTTGTTCCTCTTTCGTCTGCGTGACCTTCGATTGTAACATTAAGACTTTTGTTCTTTCTTAAATAAGTTGCTTGTTTTCTTAAAGTCTCTCTTGCTGCAGTAGTCAATGAAGACTTGTTAGTTGCAAAAAATATTCTGTCTGGAACACCTGAAGCTAAAAATTTAACTGTTTCTTTTCCAGTGTAAACGTCGCCATCAATGTTTCCTGATTTTTTTGCAGTAGAACATGCACTTAAAATTAAAGTGGTAAATACTACTAGTAATATATTTTTTAAATTCTTATTAAACATCATTTTTTCCCCTGGGTTTATTATTGTGGTTTATTTCAAATTATAAGATATTATTCAAGAGTAAATTACATAAAATTCACCCTCATTTTGATAATAGAGAGGACCAAGATGGGTCTGAAGCGTCGGTTTCAGTATTTAATCTCCTCTCATTATAT
>Ga0255784_10004545_pt1 | contig 10284 bp, 8 predicted proteins | sample 101ome_14_FD_179982 | JGI IMG/M metagenome (GOLD analysis project Ga0255784, IMG submission 179982) | Coastal salt marsh microbial communities from the Groves Creek Marsh, Skidaway Island, Georgia - 101403AT metaG (version 2) | ecosystem: Environmental > Aquatic > Marine > Intertidal zone > Salt...
TTTTAGGCGGGGCTGCTGATATAGGCACAACTGCTGCTCTTGCAGAGGACTTTGTTAAATCGCAAAGAGAAGCAGGACAGACTGCTTACAATAGAGCAGAGCAGCTAGGCAAGACTTTAGCTGCTGAATCTGCTGGCACGTTTAAGCCATTCACTGTATCTACAGGACTTGGCCCAGGAATAACAGTAGGACAAGAAGGTGGTCTTACTGTAACTATGCCTGAGTCCCAAGAAGAAGCTGCTAGAGAGATAGCCCGTAGAGGCACTGGACAGCTTATGGGAGTTTTAGGCTCAGGTAAACTACAAGAAGAACAAGAGCGTCTTCAAGGTATGCTCCTCGGCCCTGACATCGGCACAGCTCAGCAGGATGTTTTTAGCCAGTTACAGGCTCTTCGTGCGCCTGAGCAGGAACGTCAGAGACTAGCCTTAGAGAATCGTCTATTCCAGCAGGGACGAGAAGGCATCCGCACAGCACAGTACGGTGGTACTCCTGAGCAGTTGGCTATGGCAAAAGCAATCCAAGAACAGCAAGCTGCTGACGCACTGACAGCTAGGCAACAGGCTTTAACAGAGCAGCAGCAACGAGCAGGGCTTATTGCTGAAGCACTTGGACAAGGCAGACAGCAACAGGCTCTACAGGCTGAGCTAGGACTTGGTGGAGTACAAGCTGCCTTCTTACCTCAGCAACAGGCTCTGAGTCTATTGAGTGCTGCTACACCGTTCTCTGAGCTAGGCACTAGAGCTGGTCTCCAGGGTATGCTTACTAGAGGTGAGCTTGGTATAGGAGGCTTAGAAGCTCTTACAGCAGGAGAATCAGCAGCAGCTGCTACTGAGCGTGAGTATTTAAATGTACTGAGGGACGCTCTCTTTGGAGGAGACTCAGCAAATCCTAGTTTATTTACACAGGGCTTAGGTTTTTTACAGAACCTTTCTGACATTAGACTAAAAACTAACATTAAGAAGGTAGGCCAAGTTACTGATGAGATTGGTCTTTACACTTGGGACTGGACAGAAAAGGGTAAAGAGTTAGCTAAAGAGCAGCCTACCTTTGGTGTACTAGCACAAGAGGTAATCAAGACTATACCAGAGGCAGTAGCTAAAGGTATTGATGGCTTCTTTAGAGTTGACTACAGTAAAATTTTACAGGCAGGTATATAACAATGGCTAATCTAGTAGCAGCACTAGCTCCTCTATTAACTTCAGGGAGAGCTACTTCTTCACAGCAACAGCAAAGTACTAGCCCTACTGGTAATCTTCTTGCTGACTTAATGGCCCCTCCTCCTGCTAGAACTCAGGCAGAGCAGTTAAGGACTAGCATTGGTGGAATGTTTGGGCTGGACACTAGACCTCCTATAGAAAAGCTACAAGAGCAGTTAGCTGGTATGCCTCTTTCTACTGCTGCTGACTATACCAATGCTGCTCAGGCTGCTAAAAACTTAGGCTTGTCGGCTCAGGCAGTGCAGCTTAATGCTTTAGCTACGAAGAAAGAAAAAGAAGAAGAAGAACTCAGAGTAAAAACACAAGCTACAACTTCTCAGAGAGCAGCAGGAGCGCAGAGAGTAGCAACAGCAATGCAGAATACTACAGACCCACGAGTCCAGCGGGAGTTAGCAGCATTGCTTCCTTCTGTTGCTAATGGTTTATTATCAGGGTCAGAGCTTACTACTGCTATAGACCAAAGTATTGACCGTTACTCAATAGAGCCTCTTACTGCTGCTGAGAGAGAATCAATAGGTAGATTAGTTGACGAAGACCCTGAGCTTCAATCATTAATGCAGAATCCTGGGTTTTTTGCTAGGCTTTTTGGAGCAGAAGACGCAGCTAAAGGAAGAGAAGAACTCATAAGAGAGTTCGGAAGAATCCAGCAGATGAACCCTGGTATTGCTGACGACCAGATTATTGATATGTTCTTAGCGGATAATCAAGCAACCATTGAAATGGTAGTAGAAGGTGAAGGAACTGACGCGCCTACTGAAGATGTGTCAGGAGAACCCCCAGTTGTTCCAGCAGGAGAGACACCAGAGGGTACGCCTCTTATGACTGGAGCAGAGCAAAGAGCTTTCCTTGATAAAGTAGGCAATGATAAAGCAGCACAGGTAGCAGAAATAAACAGGCTAGTAGTGAAGAGGTTGGATGAAGAGGACGCTGCTGGTAGAAGGCTGAGGACTGGAAGAGAGAGGTCAAGACGAGCTGCTCAGTTGAGAGCGCAGTATTATAGAATACTTGGAGTAGATTTAACTCCTTCTACTATTGCTACTCCTGCTGGCCCATTTTAATTTAGCTGAGACTGTTAATGGCTAAAAATACAAGACCTAAAATTTACAGAGGCAACAATGCTGTAGAGATAGTAGAAAGGACGTTTGACGTAGAGCTTACTCCTCAGCAGAAAAGAATAGTAAAGCTGGAAGGCTATGCTACTCAGCCTTATAAGGATGACAAAGGAAACTGGACTACTGGTGTAGGGCAGACAGGCATCTATATGGATATGACTCCTATAGAAGCAATGGAAGCTAAAGAAAGAGAAGTCTCTGAATACATCCCTAGCTACTCTAGTTTACCTACAAGCGTAAAGACTGAGCTGTTTCAGCTTCATTATCGTGGTGACTTAGCGCAATCTCCTAAGTTCAGAGAACTATTCAATGCAGGGAAGAGCGAAGAAGCTAGTGTTGAGCTTTTAAATCACCAAGAATATAAAAAAAGAAAACAAAAAGTAGGAGCATCCTACAGGGATGGTGTAGTTAAGAGACTTGAAGAAGCTGCTGCTGTCTTTGCTAATTACAACAATGCTCCTAGTATGACTCCTGAAGAACAGGAGCTAACACAACGCCAACTTGAAGGACTATTTGGAGAGACCGCTACAGCTCCCTCCTCTATTGATATTCCTGGTAGAAAGAAAGAATTTTCTAAAAGAGAAGTTAGTGAAAGAGCTACTAATGTACGTCAGCTAATTAAAGATTCTTTAGGAATAGCAAAAGATAAAGCAACAGATTTAATAACAGATACAGTAGAAGGCGCAGACAAAGTAGTAGAAGGCTTAGACAAAGCTGAAGCAGCTATGCGCACAGGTATCCCTAAAGTACTAGATGCTACTGCTGGAGCTATTGAAAGAGCAGAGCCTGTTGTGCGCGCTGGCTTGGACACTCTTAAATCTAATGTGCTTAGTGGAGCAGACAGAGCTGTAGAAGGCTTAGATAAAGCTGAAGCTGTTACTCGTCAAGCTATGGACGCTACACTAGCAAAAGCAGATACAGCAGTAGAAGGTCTAGATAGAGCAGAAGCTGCTTTACGTAGCAGACTGGGCATGGAGCCTACTTCAGAGCCTGTGCCTGAAGAGCCCGTAGAAGAGCCTCCTGTGCCTAGTTCTATTACTATCCCAGGGAGAGAAAGAGTTTTTCCTGTCAAGCCTACCGAAGAAGTAGCTAAAGAAGTAAGAAGGTCTATAGTTACTCCCGCTGAAGAGCCTGAAACAATACAAGAAGCTATTATTAAACAGGAAGAGCCTAAGCCTATTCCTTATGAGCCTAAGACAATAACTCGTATTCCTGCCGACTTTGGGCAAAGAATTACACTAGAGGATATTCAACGTAGTGCGTCTCTACGGGAATACAGAGCGTTACCAGGGGATGTGTTTAAGGATGGTAAGCTGTATCGTGTTTATTCAGAGAAGCCATCTAAAGTATCTACTCCAGAAGAAGAGACTAAGCTAGGAGCTATTCAGAATCTGGTCTATGGCTTTGATAGATACGGTAATACTATAGAAGAGAATGTAGGGGACTACTTGAAAACAATTATCCCCATGAACGCTTCCGCTATACCCACAGAGTCAGACCCTTACGCTGATGTGTTTGCAAAGGCAGACTCAGACACAAGAAGAGATATGCTGGCTAACCAGCGATACAGAGATTTAATAGAAGAATATGGCTATGAGACTGTTATTAGTCCTCCTACTGGCGCAGCCATAACAGGGGGCTTTGTAGGCTCTCTTCTCAGCCCTACTACTTTAATTCCTTTAGGGGGCACAGTAAGAACTGGTGCTTTGTTAGGAGCTGCTTTGTCTGCTGGCTATACTGCTTCTGCTGATTTAGCAGAGAGGGGAGAGATAAGAGTAGTTCCTACTGCTAGCTCTGCTATTCTTGGTGGTGTGCTAGGAGGTGGCTTAGCAGCTCTTACCCGTCCTTCTAAACTGATTTCTTATGAGCTTTTGTTAGATAAGAACGGTAAACTTCTTAATGCTTCTCAGATGCCTGGGAGATTAGCTAAATTACAGAGAGAAGGAAAAGCTACGCCTAAGCAGATTAAGGCTACTCACGATTACTATACTGTATCTAAGCCTGTCGCAGAGGCAGAGCAGAAAATAGCACAGCAAGGCCCAATATCTAGAATGATGTCTCCTATTGTAGACAGATACTTAGGCACTTTTAACACTACCCTTAAGAAGTACAGCTCTCTTTTAGCGCAGCGTGTAAGAACTTACGAGATAAACTCTCACATAAAGATAGCCAACTCTCTTAGGAAGGCTACTCCTTTTATTGCTAGTTTTAATAAGCTATCTAAGACCACTGCTGACGACATAGCTTACAGGATAGGACTAGGGCAGTTTGATGAAGCTAAGAACTTGATGCCTGTTTCTATGCAGACAGAGTTTGAAGATGTGATTGGTCTCTTAAAAGGCTTTGAAGCAGACCTTAAGAAAGCAGGGCATACCTTCGAGCCTATCGAAAACTACTTCCCTCGTCTTGTAAAGGACTATGATGCTCTTACAGCAGCTTTAGGGCGGGAGCCTACCTCAGCGATACAGAAGCAGATAGCAGCTTACGCCAGGCTTACAGGAAAAGCCGAAGCAGACTTGAGTATTGAGACTCTTGCCGACATTTCTGACAAATACCTTAGAGGCTTGGTAGTTAAACCTCGCAAGGGAGGCGGTGCTACCTTTGTTAAAGAGTCTAGAGGTAAGATGGGTATTGTAAGGCAGAGAGAGCTAGATAAGATACTGGAGCAGCAGAAAGAACTGATGCAATACTATGCCTCTCCTAGTGAAGCTCTCCAGAACTACATTACTAAAGCTGTTACTGACATAGAGAAGAGAAGAGCCTTAGGAGTCTATGGCAGTAAAGCCAAGAGCAAAGCAGGTAAAGAACTCGTAGAAGATAGCGATGGTTTCTTAGATGCTGATAGCTCTCTAGGATTCCTTATTCAGAAAGAAAGAGCGAAGGGTGATTGGAGTATTGAGAACGAGAAAGAGATAGTAGAGCTGCTCCGAGGTTACTTTGTTGGAGGAAACCAGTCTCCTGGCTCTGTAGTAAGATTTCTTAGAACGGCTGGCTATGCTGGTACTATTGCTAACCCTATCTCTGCAATCACTCAGTTCGGTGATTTAGGTATGTCTGGTGCTATCCACGGCTTCAGGAATACTATCTCAGCTATGCTTGGTGAGAAGAACATTAAGCTAGTAGATAACGGCTTAAAGTCTCTCGCAGAATTTGAAGACCCTAAGAGAACTGGTGCTTTCTTGGAGAAGCTATTTAAGTACTCAGGCTTTGCTACGATAGACCGTATAGGCAAAGAGACTACGATGCAAGCTGCTCTTAATAAAGCACAGCAGTTAGCCCAGACTACAGCAGGAAGAGAAACACTTAGGAAGAAGTACGGGCAAGTCTTTGGTAAAGAGTTTGACAACTTCATAGGAGACCTTCAGCGGAAAGAGATAACAGACAATGTTAAGTACTACGGCTTGAACGAACTAGCTGATGTACAGCCTGTCTTCTTGTCTGAACTACCCAGAGCTTACATCGAGAATCCTAATGGTCGTGTGTTGTATATGCTTAAGTCTTACACACTGAAGGCTTACGATGTTGTACGCAACCAAGTCATTCAAGAATACGCTAGAGGCAACAAGGCTGAAGCTATTAAAAAAGCTGCTGCTTTAGCTGCTTATCTCTCCTTAGCTAACGCTGGCACAAGCATGACAAAAGACTTCTTATTAGGAAGAGATGTTAAGCCTGAGCAGATTCCAGACAGAGCTTTGTGGGGATTGCTAGGGGTGTTCGGTGCTAACCAATACGTCAGTGAGAGGTATCTTTCAAGAGGTGACTTAACAGGCTTTGCCAAGAACCTTATAACTCCTGCTACTCCTCTACTGGACGAGGCATTTAAACTAGGTGGTGACATCGTTGGAGGAGACTTAGAAGAGGACTTCTTTAAGTACGCTAAGCCAGTACCTATTGTAGGTAATATAGCTTACAACTGGTTAGGCGGTGGAGCCGAAGCCTGGAACGAAAGGAACAAATAAAAAACCTACCTAGCCAGAGACCTAAGGGGAAATCTACTGACTAGGCAGGTGGAGGAGATAGAAGATGACAGTCTTCAGTACTTATACTACAAGGTACTGATTAGTCTGTCAAGATACCATTTACATTTTTCTAAGTCTTGCTTAGTCTTACCCTTATACATACACCGCCAAAGATACTTTAACGCATTTCCCCGCAAATAACCCTGGAATTCCTCACCGCTTAGTGTCGAGCTAATAGCTTCGATACACTCAACAGTCCCTGTATTATAATGTGCAGGGCTGTTGACTTCTTTGTCTGACTCCGGCACTACCTCTCTGTATAGTGCCTCATCCTTCTCTTCTCTTAGCTTCTTAGCTACCTCATCCCATTCCTCTGGTGTAGCATCGTCTATGCTATCTTTGATGATAGTCCAAGTTGCATTCGGATGCAGGTTAGGACAGTCCCCAGTCAGTCTGATAATCCACTGTTTACCTAAGTCGTTGGTAATGACAGCATCTCTGTCACCTTTGCTCAGCACTGTGTACTCTTTGTTGTTGCTCAAGCAACCTGCTGCTACTTTGTCTGATTTAACCTTCACTATACTTACTCCTCAAATAGTTGATAGACACAGGCATCTCATCGAAGCTCCCGTTATCTATCTCGTTTAACATCCAGACACCTGACCAGCTACCGTTAGTCTGTGGTGTCAGATAATCCTCATCATGCTGGTAGTAGATACCTGCAAAGATACCTGTTACTGCTGCCCCGTCTGCCTTCCTAGCGAAGGCTATGTCTCTGTCTTGTACGTGGCCTTGGACACACGACATCATCTTCTTCTGAAGCAGTAGCTTAGCATTAGATACAGGACGGCCCATAACACCGCTAGTAAAGTAATGACTATATACAATGCCATCCAGAATAACTGGCTCAAGAAAATCATAGACTTCCCAGCCCATCTCTTCAAGCTGTAAATCATCATAGCTTATCAGTCCCTCCAGCTTAGCATCTGACTCTACTGCTCTCTCTATCCTATGCTCGTGGTTGCCTAAGCAGAACACCAGTCTAGGGTTCCATCTCTTACGCTTGCCTTTCTTTAATCTCTTCTGCTCTTTACGTATAGGCTTTAGGAACAGCTCCATAGCTTCTACCCCTGCCTGTATATCACTGGTGTACCGCCTACCCTCAAAGCTCTTCTTGCCTACGTCATAGGTGGACAGTGAGGGCATATCCCAGTGGTCTCCCAAGTGGACTATAACATCAGGCTTCTTATCTACTGCATATTTACCTGCCCACTCCAGATGGTCGATAGGATACTCTGGCTTTACTTGTGTGTCTGGTATTATTAGATGCTTCATCTCAGTCACCCATTGTTAGACTCTTAAAGTTCTCTTTGATTGTGTCAATATCAAACAAATACATTTTAGTTTCTGACCCATTATCCCCTCCTACTTTGATTGAATGATACTTCTCTCCGGCAATTAGCTTTTTAAGCCTTGCGCTAGACACAGCAAACAATCCTTCCCCATCAGGTGTATGTATTTTGTAGATGTAGTAGGCTGCTTCACTTCTATCTATGCCCGAAGGCTTACCACGGCACTGGAACTCTACTGCTACGTTACCTGTTCTTTTGCACATAAAGTCTTCTTTAACTTCAATCAATACGACATCGCCAGTCTTTAGTTTTACTTTTATATCGTAGCGGTAATCGTTGTTTAGTTCTATTACTTCATGGCCTTCATCAGAAAACCACTGAGCTACCTGCTCCTCTGTCTTAGCAGCTAGAAGAAGGTCTTGCTCAAAGCTGTAGTGAACCATAAAGACTAATCATCCCAGGAGCCACAGATAATAGCTCTGTCAGTGTAATAGGTAGCCATAGATTCAAAGTAAGCTATCATGTGTAGATGGAGGCTCGGCCCTCCGAACAAGAAGTAACACATAATAACAGGGAGAGCTAGTAGCGAGAGGCTATCTAACACTCCACGAAAACGGGATGTCATACTCTGTGAAGTATCTAAAGCCTTGCTTCTCGGCCCATTCGCCATGTGTGAATTTTGTTCCATCTCTTCTCTTCCTCGCTCCTGGCATGGGAGTCTTCGGGTTATAGAATATAAAAACAAGTTCGTCATGTTTGCCTAGCCCTTCTGCTATGTCCACGTACTTCCTAGCTTCTTGTCTGTCTCTGAACCTACCTTTGGCTTCTATGTAGATAGTGTTCTTGCCATCGTGGTAGATAAAGTCAGGGAGGTAGGTCTTGTACTGGACGTACTTAACAGTGTCGGAGTGACACTTACAGCCTTTGAGCTGCTTGTGGTGGAGGTCATACTCGAACCAGCTATCGTAACCTTTGGGTGGTCTGCCAGTTCGCTTCTTCTTTTTATTGGGCTGCTTCATGCGGTGGAGTCCATATCTCTTCCGGCTTGCGCCTGAGCCATAACAGTCTTGCGTTCTCAATCACACGCTCCTCAGACTCGTGGAGTTCAACACACTTATCATACATCTCCTGCTCGGTTAATCCTTCTAGTAGCTTCAGAGACTTCTTATCGCCTATGCCGTTGATACCCATGATGTTATCTATCCTATCACCCATGAGTATCTGCCTGTAGAAGAACAGTAGTCCTTCCTCTGGTGTTACATAATACTTTTGTTTCTTGACGAAGTTGTAATGCCAACCAGGAACTTGGTCGAAGTCTTTGTCTACGCTACAAATAATGCAGTCATCGCCTAGCTCAGTAGCTTTGATAGCGATAGCATCATCAGCTTCTTCGCCCTCTGATACGATAGCACCCCACTCTCCCTCAAGAGCTGCCCTGATGAAGTCGATTTGCTTTGGCTTTTCCTTAGGGCGGTTGCCCTTGTAAGGAGCTGTGGTGGCTATGTCGTTACGGTAGTTGGTTCGCCCTGTGAGATAGAGCTGGAAGTCTTCAAAGTCGGAGGAGAGTGCTATGATAGTGCAGACATAGCTATGTAGTACATCGAGCAAATACTCTGCTGATTTATTTTCTTCTTTTTCCGCAGCGTATCCTATTCGATAGCATATTATATCTGCATCTATAAGTATCATAACCTCTCCTCCTTAGCTTTGAACTATAGAGCTACTTCTTCAAGCTCCATAGCTGTGGCTGGGCCTTTGTCTCCTGACTCTCCTGAAGACTCATAAGGAATCAGGTCAGTGATGAAGAACTTAAGCATCTTAGGTGACCTGCCTTTGTTGTTTCTCCAGTCGTAGTAGGTAATCATAGCCCTAGCTTTAGAGCCATTACCTACCTTGAGACCATCGTCCTGGTATATCTCATCTATCTTATCACCTGCTGAGTTAAACGCGATGAGAGGATAGTCAGACTTACAGGTAATAAACTTACCTTTCTCTGGCTGCTTATCGTTATCATTGACGTTCAAGCCTACGCTCTTGAGCTTCTCACAAGCAGCGTCTGACAGGTTACACAAGTCCACTGAATACTTATCGTTCATATTCTTGTGGTTTAAGAATGCCCAGTAGATGTCGGCATTTAGAACTATATTGTCCATATTGGTTTCCTCATTTGTAGTACTACAGTATGTATGGTAAGTCCATAGGGAGGCTTTGTCAATGGGTGTCTGCCCATGTCTTGCCTATCTTGAACTCACCATCTAAAGGGCAGTTTAGCCCTAAAGTCTTTCCAGCTTCCCTGATAGCGTAGACTGCTTGGTATCCTACAGCCTCTCCTGCCCACTCAGGAACCTCTATCTGCCACTCATCATGTACGTTAGCAACGAACTTGTAAGGTAGCTTGTGTGTCTGTAACGCCCTGTCCAGGATAACCAGAGCTTCTTTCATAACGATAGCTCCTGCTCCTTGTAGTAGTGTGTTGAGACTCGAATGCGCAGACCTGACAAACAACTTCCTACCATCTAAGCCTCGTAGATAGCCACTTTCAGCTAGCTTAAGTATCCTTTGCCTCTGGATTTTTAAGGAAGGCGTGTTGTAAAGAAACCTGTCTATAAGAGCCTGTCCTACTATACGATTACCTCCTACTATC
>Ga0255784_10004569_pt1 | contig 10256 bp, 3 predicted proteins | sample 101ome_14_FD_179982 | JGI IMG/M metagenome (GOLD analysis project Ga0255784, IMG submission 179982) | Coastal salt marsh microbial communities from the Groves Creek Marsh, Skidaway Island, Georgia - 101403AT metaG (version 2) | ecosystem: Environmental > Aquatic > Marine > Intertidal zone > Salt...
CACCAACGAGAGAGTTAGCGATTCAAATAAACGACGAGTGCACCAAGTTTTGCCCGGCGGTGAAAGCAAAGTGCGTGGTTCTCTACGGTGGGGCCGCTAAAGGTGACCAGTTGAGAGCGTTGAGAGGCGGTGCTGATATCGTCGTCGCGACGCCAGGGAGAATCAACGATTTCTTGGACCCGCCGCCAGGATTTTCTGCGCCGGTTTCCGCAAGCTCGGCGACGTACGTGGTTTTAGATGAAGCCGATCGCATGTTGGATATGGGTTTTGAACCGCAAATTAAGAAAATAATCAAGTTGTGTCCGCACGCGAGACAGACGTTGTTTTACTCCGCCACGTGGCCGAAAGCGGTGCAGAAAATAGCTGCGAATTTTACCACAAAACCGATTCAAGTGTCTATCGGCGAGGGGGGTACAGGGAAACTTACCGCGAATAAATTGATCACGCAAGTCGTCCAAGTGTGCACAGAGGACGAGAAATTCGACAATTGCATGCAAGCTATGGGTGAGCTGCAAGAAAAAGACACGTGCATAGTCTTTTGCGGAACGAAAAGACGGTGCGATTTCCTCGATCGAAAGTTACGACAAAGCGGCATTCACAGTTGCGGTGCAATTCATGGCGATAAGGACCAATACGAGCGCGAAAAGTCTTTGGATAACTTTCGCAAAGGAAGAGGAAACGTCTTAGTTGCCACAGACGTTGCGGCGAGAGGTTTAGATATCCCCGGCGTGGCTATGGTTTTGATTTACGATTTTCCGGGCGCGGTTGAAGATTACGTCCACAGAATTGGACGCACTGGACGCGCCGGTAAAACCGGCATCGCGCACACTCTGTTCACCAAAGAAGACGCGCAACAAGCGAGAGAATTAGTTCAAATTATGGAAGGTGCGGACCAAACGGTGCCACCAGAATTACAAGCTTTAGTCAGAACGAAAGGCGGCGGCGGCGGCGGCGGCGGCGGTCGATGGTCTGGCGGAAGAGGTCGAGGAGGAAGAGGTGGCGGCAGGTTTGGCAAAGGTGGCGGTCGCGGGAAGGGCAAGTGGTAAAAGCTTCTATCTATAGTTACTCACCTGTCTGTTGCGCTAAATCGCTCAAGACTTTGGACAATGTCGATTTTATCGCCTCCCTAAATGTTTTAGTTTTTATGTGTATGTATTAGAGAGACCATTGAATGATACGTGTTTGTTTCCGCGCGCGCGCGCCTTCTCCCTTCCCCTTTTTTTTGGCAAGATCTCTCCTATATAGTCTCCTTATCTGTCTTCTCTCCCACGACGAAAATCTTCACTCAATACACCGGCGTTTATTTATCGCTCATCTCTCGCACGCGCACGCTCCGTGAGTGAGACGAAAGAAAGAGGAAGAGCGTCTGCGCTGTGCTCGAGATGTCATCTTCATCGTCGCTCTGCCGCTCTTGCTGCGCCGCGGTATCGTCGAGCAACAGAAGTGCCGATGGCGAAAACGGACGACGACGACGACGAGAACGAGGACGAGGACGGACAGTAAGCGCCATGGGAACTACGCAGAGCGGGTCGCGACGACAGCACCTCTTACCATCGAAATCACCTTTTTCGTCTTTGTCGGTTGACTCTCGTCGAATTGTGCGACACAGCGCGATATCTTCGGACAACGCTACGGGGACGACGGATGCGCGCGCGGTGGAAGGAGAAGATACGACGAAGCGACAACAAATCCAAAACGAAGAAGAAGAAGAACAAGAACAAAAACGATTGGATTTTGTTCGATTGCAAGAAGTATCGAGCGAAAATACGATTGAAAAAGCAATCGTACGGCTACGCGAGACGATAGAGAGCGAATGCGCTGGGGCTTCGGGTGCGACAACGACGAGTAGCAGCGCGTCCTCTTCCAAATCTGGAATGCTTCGGTTTAGGTGTTTTGTGCCTAGAGACGCAAACGCTCTGCAGTTTCTGTCCTTGGTGAACAAAGAGACGAAGGCGAAACCATCGCTAAAGGAAGGAGAAAACGCGAGCAAACTCGAACGATGGACCAATACGACTCCGCGATTTTACTTTTCCCCGAGATCGCCGCCACCAAAACCGGTTCGACAGGAGAAGCGCGACGAGGAAGAGGAAACGAAGAGAGGAGCAGGATTGGAAGAAGAAGGTGAAGAAGCGAACGAAGAGTTTGCAAAAGATACCAGAGGTGCTATGGCGGCAATCGGTGCGAGCTGCTTGTGGACTTCGGCAAAGTCCGCGAATGATATCGAACACGACAGCGATTCGTTGTTGACCAAGAGACGCTTAAGAGCGGTGAGGGGATTTTTGAAAGTTTCGAAGAACGTGAAAGCGTACGGTGCAGGACGCTTTGATCCTAGTTTTCTCTCGAATTCGGTAGCGGCAGAAGCGGACAGTAGCAAGTGGGAGTGTTTTGGTTCTAGGTATGTATTCATTCCAATCGTTGATGTCTCTGAAAGTATAGCATGCGGGGAAGTTGGCGTGAACATATCCTGGGATGTCGACGCCATAGAAAATGATGGAAGTTGCGCGAATACGTTTGAAGTAGCCGTAGAGAGGTGCTTGAAATGCTTAGAAGCTATCGAGGCATCGTTACAAACGAGTGCAAAACAAGTAGAAACAGAAGTAGAAACATCGCAGAAATTGCAAGATCCGAGGAAAAGAGTTTCTCCAGATGAGGAAACATGGCAGAATGTTGTGAGTGGAACGATAGAAAAGATGAACGCTTTAGGAGAAAATGAAGAAGACGATATAAAACTCTTTTTAGGGACTTCATTTGACGAAGATGCATTTGCAGAAGCACCGATGGGCAGCGCAGAACGATTGCGCAGTGCCTTGAAAAATATGGGAAGAAGAAGCGGAATTAACGCAGACGAGTCCATATTGGATGTTTTCGAAAACCTCGTCAGTAAGAACAGGGACGATAGCGAAATAGATGAAGATGTAGAAAACACCGGTGTTACTCTGCAAGAACTGCCAGATGATGATTCTCCCCAAGCCAGTGATGACGACGACGAGGATGATGACAACATGAGGCAAAATAAGAATACATCCGGGAAAAGAAGTTTACGGAAAGTAGTCTTGGCCAGGAAAACTACTTTGGATGTTTCTGAGCTCGTATCCGAGTGCGAATTGATCCAGTCTTTACAGAGGCGGGATCCGGACGCGTACCAGTTCATTTTGACGCACCCAAATGGGACTTCATTTATCGGATCTTCACCAGAGCGACTGTTCAAATCAAACATCACTTCGAGAACGATCGAGTCCGAAGCTGTTGCCGGCACGCGGCCAAGAGGAAGTGATCCTGGTGAAGATGCTGCGTTAGCCTACGATATGCTTCTTTCCGAAAAAGAGCACGAAGAGTTTGCCATTGTGAGAGAAGACGTTCGAAAATCGCTCGCAAAAATAGCGCGCGACGGTGATTTAGGAGTGTTCAAAGAGCTCGAGAAAGGCATATTGCGACACGTATCTGTCCAGCACTTGTATGCGCGCTTTCGTGCAAAGATTGACGAGCAAGTAGACGAATCTGATGTCATAAGTGCGTTGCACCCTACTCCTGCCGTGTGTGGGTATCCGCGAGATCTTGCTATGCAAACTGTACGCAAGTCAGAGACGTTTGACAGAGGTTTATATGCTGGACCACTCGGTTGGATTGATTCTGAAGGTGCTGAATTCTGCGTTGCCATCAGGTCGGCTTTACTCTCTAACAGTGAGGATAGTGAAAATAAAGTTGCAGATCTCTTTGCGGGCGTGGGCGTCGTGAAGGCGGCAAACGCAAAATCAGAGTGGCAAGAATTAAATTTAAAAACCAAACCGATGGAAGCGCTGTTATTGCAGAACAACAAAAGCAATAACGACGTTAACGATTTAGCGTACGTACCGAATAATCCAAACGCACGCGCGGCGTACGCGCTCGTGGATGAGCTCGTATTGAATGGTGTTGAGCTATTTTGTATCGCTCCTGGTTCTCGCTCTACGCCTCTCGCTCTCGCAGCAGAAAACCATCCATCGGCAAAAGTGGTCGTGTGCATCGATGAGCGTTCTCTTGGTTTCTACGCTTTAGGTTTTGGTAAAGGGGCTGGTAAGCCATGCGCGATTATCGTCAGTTCTGGTACGGCGGTAGCGAATTTACTACCTAGCTTTGTTGAAGCGCACGAATCGCAGACGCCTGCAATTTACCTCACGGCGGATCGACCGCAAGAGCTGCGAGATACTGGAGCGAATCAAACAATCGATCAAATAGATATGTTTAAGAACTTTCGACGGTATTTTGTCGACGCACCTGTTCCCGGAGACTTGCGGACAAACGAGGTACAAGTTCAAACATTTCGAAGTATCGCTCGGGTTGCGTACTGTAAGTCCACCGACGTAGCTCACCCTGGACCGGTACACATAAACTTACCTTTTCGCGAACCGCTCGGGCCGAGGCAAAAGATAGAAAACAACGTCGACAACAGCGATGACGCGAGTGAAGAAGCATCGTTAAGGACAGTGGAGATTATCAAAGAAGATGAGAAGAAAGTGCGTGGAGAGAATATTTCGGGCGATTCTCTGGAGATTCAAGATTTCTCTATTTTTGAAAGCGCCGCGAGACGAATGAAAGAATCCAAGAGAGGGGTTCTGATCATTGGTGGTTCTGCAAATCCCAAAGACGCGTTGATGTCAGCCAAGGTTGCTAAAGTACTTGGATGGGCCGTTCTGGCTGATGTAACGTCTGGCTTGCGCGTTGGCGTCAACGGTAGTTCCGCGGATGTGAATATCGTAAAATGTTGCGATTATCTCTTGTGCTCTGCAGAAGCTGTTGAAAGATTCTCGCCTGATTGTATTGTTCAGCTCGGGTCACGTATCGTGAGTAAGCGGTTGTGCAAATTTGTCGACGATGCAGCTGCTGCAGATGATGTCTCTTTCATAGTAGTGGATCCGTCTCCTCGGAATTTTGATCCCAGTCACGTGGTGTCACATCGCATCCAGTGCTCTAGGGACGTGTTCGCGAACGCATTATTGAAGTCGGGGTTGTCATCGCCATCCGACGAGCAAACGTATTACGCAAAGACATTTGTTGAGTGTGGTGAAATCGTGTCAGATGTGCTCTCACGACGCCTCACAAAGATGGATGAACAAAATGGAATTACGGAAATGTCGGTGGCGGCTGAAGTTTGCAATGCATTGCCTAAGTCATCCGCATTATTTCTTGGCAATTCCATGCCAATTCGCGACGCCGACGCTTTGACTGGAATTAAAATGTTCTCACGAATCGATGAAGATGTAATGGATGAGAGAGATGTGATACTTGGAAATCCGGTTGTTGCTAATCGCGGTGCTTCTGGAATCGATGGTATCATATCAACTGCTGCCGGTTACGCGTGTGGTTTGAACAGGCCCGTTACGTTGTTCATAGGTGACGTTTCTTTCCAACACGATTCAAATGGTCTACTTTTCTTGCGCGAGCGTCCTGGTCAGCCTCCGGTAACTGTTGTCGTCGTGAACAACGGTGGCGGTGGGATTTTTGGCTTCCTCCCTGTGTCTGGAGAAGTAGAACGCGAAACCTTCGAGAAATTGTTCGCAACACCCCCTGATACCAGTCGACGATTGTTGTGCGAAGCAAACAGAGTAGCATTCGCCCATCCGAGATCGATGCACTCTTTTTCGAATGAACTTGCGACAAGCTACGGCGAGGGACGCCATCGGGTGATTGAAGTGACAACGTCAAGACCGCAAAATTTAGAAGAGCACAGGTCAGCGCAACGCCAAGCTGTGCGTGCGGTCGAGCACTTTCTGAAAGTCGAAAAGGATGTTAATATGGAATCTTCAGTGTTTGTCGAAAGCATTTCAGTGAGCACTTTCAATGAGCCTCTTCGGGCAAAGGATACGACCAAGGCTGAGCAAAAATCCCGCCGAGGCTTTTTACTCGAGGTAAAACTTAGCAATGGGGCTGTCGGGTACGGCGAGTGTTCCCCACTTCCTGGTTTGCACGACGAGGCAGAGTGCGCGTTTGCTGGTGCACAATTGCAGGTGTTTTGTGAATCAAAACTTAACGGCAGAAGTGTCCCAGCTTCCGTGACTTCGCTGAGAGGACAGTTTGCAAAGTGGTTTGCTGAAAGCAATATCTCTGAGAATACATTCGTATCCTTATTCCCGAGTGTGCGGTTCTGCGTAGAGACAGCAGTTTTAAACGCGTTAGCAAACGCAACTTCTGAGCAAAACCCACTGCAGATTGCACGCGAAGGTGTCAATAACTTCGTCTCCGTCAACTGTTTGTTCGATCCGGATCTTGAAAAATCGGATGAGGAAAACGCAAAAGATTTGAAAAAACTATTTGAAGAAAGCCCGTACAAATGCGTGAAAGTAAAGGTTGGTCGAGATGTAAACGTGCTGCGCGACGCGTCGAGATTAAAAGCTTTCCGGGAGATTCTTGGTCATGAGGTTGAAATACGAGCAGATGCAAACAGAGCGTGGTCTCTGGAAGATGCAATTTTGTTTGGTAAAGAGCTCGAGCGCCTATGCGACGTCAACCTGCAATTTATTGAAGAACCTACGAAATCAGAAAAGGATCTGGAAGAGTTCTTCTTCAATACAAACGTCTTCTACGCCTTGGATGAAACCGTCGATGCGTTCATCAAGACTCGCAATAAATCCTCTTCCTCTGGAGATATCGCGAGTAGTTTTTACAAACGCATTCTTAGAAATCGTTTGGGATGTGCCGCGGTTGTTCTGAAACCATCAGTAGTGGGCGGTGTTGAGATTACAAAGGACATATGTGATATCGTCTTAGAGCTTACGAGCGCAATCCCCGTAATATCATCGGCTTTTGAATCTCCCGTTGCGATGACGATGAATGCCAAAATCGCGGAAACACTAGGAGAATCTTCTAGCGGGGCTGTAATTTCTCACGGCTTGGACACGGGACGATGGTTCATCGACAAAACATTGAATCCATCGAAGACGAGTAGCGAGACATCGTCTGTATGCATCGATTCCAACTCTTTTGAGAAGAAAGTTACGACAAAGTGGGCGCAATCTCACTTTTCGCCTTCTGCTACATCCATTGCTACCGCTGTGAACGTAAAGCAATATAATGTGATAGTTGAAAAAGAAGGAGCAACGCACGACATAAGCGTACAGGGCTACTTTCCATCCGAAAACATTTCCTCCTCGAAAACGGTTCTATTTCTCCATGGATTTATGGGCGACAAGAGCGACTGGGGGCCAATTGCGAGATCTCTGGCGACGCTTGGACATAGATGCGTTGCCATTGACCTTCCCGGACACGGCGAAACGAAAACCAAGATCATAAATGGCGATGTCACGAGTACCGTGTATTCTATCGAAGGCATATCGGATACGTTGCATTCATTGCTCGAAAAGATGGAAATCGAAGATGTCATAATTGTTGGTTATAGTCTTGGTGCTCGCGTCGCTCTTTCACTTTCTCTTTCGTCGTCGAAAGAAAAGAGGAAGAGTAGCATTTCTCGCGTCATATCGCTCAGCGGCACGTGCGGTATGCTTGACGATGACGCAAGTAAGGAGACTAGACGTAAACGTGACGCCGCGCTCGCTGAAGAACTCAGAACTTCTCAGTCGTTGATTTCATTCTGCACGACTTGGTACGAACAGCCGATGTGGAAACCCCTCGTCTCGAGGGATGGAATGTCGATTGAGGAAGTCGCACGGAAACGCGCGAGATCGGTTGGAGAAGAAAAGAAAAATGAAATTGCAAACGTTCTCGAACACGCGAGCGTCGGAAAACAAAAACAAGTGTGGGACGATCTGAAATCGAACGAAAACAATGTCGAAGTGACGTTCGTGTACGGCGAATTGGACGAAAAATTTGCGTCTATAGCAGAAAAAGCCGTGCGATTAAGTGGCAACGATGTCGAGGCGATTGAAATCGAAAACGCTGGTCACGCCTTGCACCTCGAACAAAGCTGTTCTGTCGCCTTAGAACTCGCCAAGGTTTTAAGTCGACAATAACAAATACTATTAAGTTTAGCAAGATATGCGATAGATACAGCATAGATAGATGTTTAATAGAAAAAATGTATTTAAGATGATAGTAATTCACAAATCTCAAGAGTTGCGAGCATTATCACGCACGCACGTACTTCTTAATCCTTCTTCTTGCCGAACGGGTTGAAGGAGATACCGCCCCACTTCTTACCGGCGAACGGATCCTTGATGGACGGCGCCGGCGTGAAGGAGTTCTTGAACTTGGAGGAACCGCCGACGGTCTTGTTCAATTTCAAGGAAGCCGCCTTGGCCGCAGCGGCTTTAGCCTTGGCTTGTTCCGCGAGCGCTTTCTTTTGGGCCACAGCCTTGGCTTGGGCAGCCTTGTTCTTTTCCGCCAAAGCCTTCGCCTTAGCTTTCGCCGCTTCGCCAGCCGCCGCGTTCGCCTTCTTCTTCGCTTCTAACGCTTGTCTGCGTCTGTCGGTGTCAATCGTGTAGCCGTTCTGTTTATCGGTGAATAATATGAGACGAAGAAAGACGTGTGGTTAGTAAGTAATCGGTCGACTTGAGCGCGCGCGTGTGGGGATTCCGCTCTCGTGTGGTGTGATCCAATCCAACAATCAAGAGAGAATGTTTACTTTCCAAAACGCGCGCACAAAAGAAACCTTTCAGCGAAAAAGAGCAAAGCGCGAGAAAGCGCATCGAAGTATATGTATTAACAATCAAACACACGCACCGAGACAACTTTGTTGACCGATTTCTTCGGCGCCGCGGTCTTGGAGACGACTTGGACGCCAGCAAATTGGGTGGTGAGTGCAAACATCTTTTTATTTCGATGGTGTGGATATCTTGTGACGGCAACCGCGAGACGTGGAGGAGGTTCTTCGCGCAAAAATAAGCAAACTGAGAAAAAAGATCTCTTTTCCCAGGACGAGATCCCAAAAAAAAGGGAAAAAAGGGAAAAAGAGCACAGCAGATTGAATGAAAAAAAACAGCAGTGCTTCATTTTATTATTTTTTACGCACTCAATACGAGTAATAACGTTTTCTCTACCAGCTATTAAAAAACGCACACGTGCAGAAATGCGAGACACGTTTATCGAGTAGCACTACCACCGCGACCTCGCTCATACGCGTTCTCTTCTCCCACTTCTTCTTTTCCGCGACGACTGTCTCTTTGTTGCTTCTCACCGCCGTTCAACTCTTGTTCTTCTGCTTCCGGGGTCGGCGCATACGCCTCCACGCGGTCTTCCTGAAACGCACCATAAAAGCGACCGGTGAGGAACTCATTGAACCAATTGAACGATCGACCGGCGGTTTGACGAAGACGCCGAACGACGGGTTCGATGAAATCGTCCTCAATGAACGCATCGTCGTCGTTACTTTCTCGATCGAATCTACCACCATAAGTACTACTGTTAAAATTTCTTTCGTCCTCGTAGTCCGCGTAGTCGAAGAATATTTCGTCGTCGTCGTATCCTTCCACGTCGGCGTCGTCGGCGGCGTAACTTATTGTGTCAGCTTCGTAAGCAACTTTTTCTTCTCGTTCTTTATCTTCCTCGCGGTTGAATATAAACTCGGTCTTGATGCCATCCCCACTAGTTTCATCTTTGATATCTTTGGTGCTACTACTACTACTACTACTACTACTACCACTATTACCACTACCGCTACCGTTCTTCGCGCCGCTTTCCTCCAACCACTCTCGGTATCCGACGGTAAAACTCGATGAGTCTTGCGTCTGTTTCTCGAGCGTCACGTCGATAAAGTCTCCGCCGCCGTCGTCCTCATCTTTTCCTATTTTTCGACTATTTGTTGATGTTAATGTTGTTGCAGACTTCTCAGAGCTTGGCTTTCTCGCTCGAGAATAATTTTCTTCGTCAAACGAAAGTCCCAAATCCCGCAAGGCGTCGCCACCAAACTGCGCCGCTCGATTCAAGTTCTCGCTCACGAAATCTGTGAAAGGAATTTCCAAATCCATCAACTCGTCGTTCATAGTTGACGACGCGTTTCTGTTATCCCCTTTCCCCCACCTCGGGTTGGATCGCGTGCGATATTGCGAGCCTCTCGTGTACGCTCTTCTGTTCGCGTCAAAATCTCTTCTTTTCGTGTTTGCTGCCGATCTTTGCCTCCTCCGTCTATTTCCTCCATCATCACTCCTTCCTCCGTACCTGTCTCCGCTGAAATTACCATTCAGACCTGCATTCAAGGCGCCAAAGAGTAACAACACTCCTCCAGTACACGCTAACAAAACTAAAAACCTTTGCGCCGAGGACACCGCCAACAGCACCCACACGCCGTAGACGCTCCATCGAATCGCCGCTAATGGTATTTGATACGG
>Ga0255784_10004587_pt1 | contig 10239 bp, 8 predicted proteins | sample 101ome_14_FD_179982 | JGI IMG/M metagenome (GOLD analysis project Ga0255784, IMG submission 179982) | Coastal salt marsh microbial communities from the Groves Creek Marsh, Skidaway Island, Georgia - 101403AT metaG (version 2) | ecosystem: Environmental > Aquatic > Marine > Intertidal zone > Salt...
AGATTACTCATTGAAAGTGTTTCAGTCTTTGTATTGATACTTATCATCCTGTTTATTCTTTTTGATAATTTGCATTTAACCTCTTTCGCTACAATATTTTTATCTTCTTGGATTTTGATGGGCACACTTCAAATTAATAAGAACAAAAACTTAAATTACTGGAGATTCTTAAGAAAAAGAGCTGCTGTAACTTTTGCTCATTCGGGGATGGCAATTCTCACTTTAGGTGTAGCTGTGGTTTCAAGTTACTCCTTAGAGAAAGAGATAATACTAGCTCCTGATGATTCAGTGGAATTTGGTAATCAAACTATTCTTTTCAAAAATACAGAGGATATTATGGGGCCAAATTATTTTTCTAAATCGGCTACCATGTCATTCAGTGATGGTTCAAATTTTTCAGATGTATTGACTGAAAAGAGAACTTATTCGCCTTCGGGTCAACTTACAACTGAAGCTGGAATAAAAACAGAAATATTCCAGGATTTATATATTTCTATGGGAGATAATTTAGAGGCGGATATTTGGTCTTTTAAAGTTCAAATTAAACCATTTATCCGATGGATATGGTTAGGAGCCCTAATGATTGCAATTGGCAGTTTATTGGCTGGAATTAAAAGAGTTAGAAAAACATGAAAAAAGTTATTGATATATTTCCTCTAGCTATTTTTGTTATCTTACTAATTGTGCTTTTTTCTTTTTTGTCTGAAAAGGATGATCAGCTAGAAACAGCTTTGGTAGATAGTGATTTTCCAGATTTCTCTCTTTCCGCCCTCTCGAATGATAATAAAACCCTTACAAAAGGAGATATTTCTAAGCTTCCTGCCTTGATCAACGTATGGGCTACATGGTGCATAGCCTGCAGAGTAGAGCATCCTTTCTTGATGCAATTGAAGAATGAATCAGTCTTAACCATTTATGGTTTAAATTACAAAGATAATAGGACAAAAGCTCTATCTTTATTAGAAAGAGATGGAGATCCTTACGAATTTTCAATTTATGATTTTGAAGGTAGGTTGGCGATAGATTTAGGTGTCTACGGAGCGCCTGAAACATTCTTTGTCGACAAAAATGGTGTGATCCGTGAAAGACATGTCGGAGTTGTAGACGAAACAGTTTGGGAAAAAAAGTTTGCAAAATACCTCAATGAATAAGTTGATACCTCTATTCTTCCTCGTCTTCTCAATCGAAATATCTGGAGATGTAGAAAACAGATTAGATTTCAACAATGATGCCTATCCATTTTCTTCCGAAGCCAAAGAAACTTTATTCTATTCTCTACTTAATGAGTTAAGGTGTCCTAAGTGCCAAAGCTCTAATCTCTCAGGTTCTAATTCTCCCATTTCAAATGATCTGAAAAGAGAAGTCTATGAGCTTGTGCTAAAAGGAAATTCAGCAGAACAAATTAAATATCATTTAGTTCAAAGATATGGCAATTTTATTATTTACAACCCTCCTGTTGAGCCCGCTACATATATTCTTTGGTTCGGTCCTTTCCTGTTGATACTTTTAGCTATATTTATAATTTTGTTTGTTAGGAAGAGGTAGTTAAGTGTTCTATTTTTGTCTTTTCCTGATTTTATTTTTATCCTTTTACTTGGTTTTAGCTGATAAGAAGGATTATTTTAGATTTAACAGAAATATATCAACCTCACTTATTGCTGCAGTTCTTTCTCTAACCCTTTATGATAAGTTCCTATCAAAAGGATCCTTTGATTTAGTTAATCAAAAACTTGCTTTGGAGATTTTTCTTAAAGGCAATTCAGAATCTAAGGAAAAAGTTAGAGAAGATGTTGAAGATCTTGTAACTAATTTAGTTGCTAAAGAAGATGCTCAAGCTGGAGAACTTTATATACTTGCCAGACAATTAAAAGATGTAAATGAATTTTCCCTTTCAAGGGAAGTGTATGAAGAAATCTATGGTAGATTTCAAAAGGAATTAGATGGAAATGTTATTGCGGAATTTGCCCAAGTTCTATTCTTGAGTAACGAGAAAAAATTTGATGAACGCCTTAAGACAGTACTGGACGAAGCTTTGTTAAAAAATCCAAATAATCCTTCTGCTTTGACCCTAAAAGGTCTTTTTGAACTTGAAAATAATAATATCTCTTCAACGATAGATCTATGGAATCGAGCTGTACCTTTCTTAAATTCTGAAAAAGAAAGAAATGACTTAAAGGCCCTTATAGAAGCAGTAAAAAAAAGAAAAAATCAGTAGTTTCCGAAGACTTTATAGACTAAACTTTCCTAGCAAATGAAAGCTTATTTTGTTTCATTAGTGTCTTTTTTCAAGGCATTGGTTTCTTACCCTCTAAAGGAATTTAAAAATGCGACTTAATTCGATAAAGCTATCAGGTTTTAAATCATTTGTTGATCCTACTTCGGTTACCTTTCCCTCAAGCATGTCTTGTATTGTTGGTCCAAATGGTTGTGGAAAATCCAATGTCATTGATGCAGTTCGTTGGGTTTTAGGTGAAAGCTCTGCCAAGAACCTGAGAAGTGATTCCATGACCGATGTTGTTTTTAATGGCTCCTCTTCAAGAAAACCAGTCTCTAAAGCCTCAGTTGAACTATTTTTTGACAACAAGGAAGGACGTATAGGAGGAGAATTTTCTAGCTATAGTGAAATCTCTGTTCGCAGGAGCTTAGAGCTCGATGGTCAATCTAATTACTATTTGAACGGAACCAGTTGTAGAAAAAAAGATATAACTGATGTTTTTTTAGGAACAGGTTTAGGTCCTAGATCTTATGCAATTATCGAGCAGGGAATGATCTCGCAGCTAGTGAGTGCAAAGCCAGAGGAAATGAGAGGCTACATAGAAGAAGTTGCTGGTATTTCTAGATATTTAGAAAGAAAAAAAGAAACAGAGTCACGTATAAAGAGAACGAAAGAAAACCTATCGAGATTAGAAGATTTAAGAGAAGAAATTTCTCGATTGCTCTTTAAGCTTCAAAGGCAGGCCAAAGCTGCAGAAAAGTATCATGAACTTAGAAAAGATGAGACTAAAGCTCAGTTAATGCTTTTGGGTTCTAAGTGGAGAGATGTCTCTTCACTACTTGTGGCTAAAGAAAAGGAAGTTAAGGACCAAGAACTCAAGGTAGAGGAGATTAATTCTCAAAAAAATACCTCTGATAGCGAGATCATTAAGTTGAGAGCTAAACAGATTGAACTTCAAACTGCGCTAGATAAAGTCCAACAAGAGTTTTATAGTTTTGGTGCTGATATATCTAGGACGGAACAAGAAATCTCTTTGAAAAAAGACAGAGTTAATGAGATAGCTGAAAAGATATCGACTAATAAGATACAAATTGATACAAGGAACAGAGAAATTGAAAAACTGAGTGAAAATAAGTCCTCAGCACAATTAGAAATTAGTGCAATAGAAAATGAATTAAAGTCACTAAAAGAGAATACCGACGGTCCTGATACTGCCGAAGCTGAAAAGATTGAAGGATTGTGGCTTATTTTCATTACAGAAACTAAAGATATATTGAATAATATTGTTAATTCAATAGGTTCAATTAAGTCTAAATTATCCAATAATGATTCTGTAGATGATGACTTACGAAAGATCGAGTCACTGCAAAATGATCTGAAGAAACTTGAAACTGAACCAAATAAATTGACTAAGCTTACCCAAGATTTTTTAATCAATGCATCTGAAGGAGCAAAGCAACAGAGAATCAATTTAATAGAAAAAACAGATAAATATGCAGAGCTTCAAGCCAAATTGGCTTCTATGAACTCAGAAGGTTCTCATATCAGCACTAAACTTCAAGACCTTACTCAAGAAAATAGAGATCTAGAAGAAGAATCAAAAGAGTTAACTCAACCGATAAATGAAATTCAAGAAAAGCTTGATCAACTATTATCAGACAGGCTCAAAGTCGAAGAGAATTTGTTGGAGTCAAGAAAGGCTATAGAAGAATGCAATGCTTCCATACATAAGATAGAAAGAGAAAAGATAGAAAAGGAACAGGCTGCTATCACCTTAAGAGAACTTCTAGAAAATCTTAGATTGGAAAGACAGGCATCCAAGATTGAACAGAATAATATTGAGAAACAGGTTGAAGAGCTCGAGGGCGATCTTTCGAAAATAAAAAATGAATTGGTAGATGATAAATCTGTGGAAGGTTATTCTGCTGACTTAGAAGCTATTGAGCTAAAGATTTCTCGACTTGGAGCGATCAATTTAGCTGCCATGGAAGAATATGATCAAGAATCAAAAAGAAAAGAGTTACTTGATGAACAGCATAATGAGCTTATGCAAGCTCTAGAGACACTTGAAAGGGCCATAACCAAAATAGATAAAGAAACTAGAACAACCTTCAAAGATACTTTTGATAAATTAAATCAAAGCTTATCTCAGTCATTTCCAAAATTATTCGGAGGAGGTCATGCAGAGTTAGTAATGTTAGGAGATGATCTTTTAACTTGTGGTATTGGTATTTCCGCAAGACCGCCTGGAAAGAAGAATGCTAGCGTTTCTCAATTATCAGGAGGGGAAAAAGCTCTGACTGCTATAGCAACTGTTTTTGCTTTCTTTGAATTAAATCCCGCTCCCTTTTGTTTGCTTGATGAGGTTGATGCTCCTTTAGATGATCTCAATACTATGAGATTTATTGACTTGGTTGATGAAATGTCTCAAAGAGTACAATTTGTTTATATCACACATAATAAAATCTCTATGGAAAAAAGTAAGCATCTAATGGGCGTTACGATGCAAGAACCGGGAGTGTCCAGAATGGTCGCGGTTGATGTCGATCAAGCAGTAGAAATGGCAGCAAGTTAATATGTTTAATTTAGCAGAAATTCTCACACTTCTTATTGGTTGTCTCTTAGCTTTAGTGTTTATTGATGGAGTTAGGAGAGCTATACGTATACGAAGAAGTAAGTTAAAAGTTGATCTAATAGATACTACATCAAACGAAATATCAGACTTTGAACAAGAATGGCAAGCATTTGATGAGCATGAGGAATGCACAGAGTCTAGTCTAGATCAAGAAGAGGACGAAGAACTCGATATCAAGCCTAATACAATTTTGAATATTATTCATCTTCACGATACCTCAGGTTCAGTATTTTCTGAATCTTCACTATCTCAAGCTCTAGTTTTTTACAATTTTACATTCGAGGAAAAGGGATTTTTTACAATTCTAGATTCGGACAATTCTCCTGCCTTTAGTATTATTAATGGTAAGAATCCTGGACTATTTTCAGAATCTGTAACCTCTAATGACATTGCTCTAGTTTTAGATCCTAAGAATTTGTCTAATCCTGTAGAAGCATTTGAACTATTTGTAGAAGTTTCACAAAGCCTGCAAGAAACCTTTCAATGCAATATCCTTGATGAAGATAGAAATTTTATGACCAAACAAATGATTGAACATATGAAACATCAATTTCATGAACATCAAAGGCAGTTTCTTGCCTCTGCAAGTTAGTTCAATTATTAATGAAAGAATCTCCAAAAATCAAAGAAAGAGTTATTGAGCTTCATAAGCTCATAAATTTTCATTCCTACAATTATCATTCTCTTGATTCTCCTTCAATCGAAGACCATGAATATGATGCTTTATTTAATGAGTTACTAAATTTAGAAGCAGAATATCCCAGCTATAAATATTCTTATTCTCCCTCTCAAAGAGTGGGAAGCGAGCCTTTAGAGGGTTTCGTGAAGGTAGAGCATCTAGCGCCTATGCTTTCATTAGATAACGCTTTCAATTCTGATGATATGCATGATTTTAACAAACGTATTCTTGATAGACTTACGAGAAAAGAAGCTATTTCATATTCTTGTGAGCCCAAGCTGGATGGAATTGCTGTTAACCTATTATATAAGAATGGTTACATAGAAAAAGCTACTACTCGTGGGGATGGTAAGGTTGGAGAGGATATTACACATAACGTCAAAACTATAAATTCTATTCCTCTTTCTTTAATGAATGATGAATCAGAATTGCCTATTCTTATTGAAATTCGCGGTGAAGTTTTCATCGAAAAAGATGATTTTGATTCTAATAATAAAAAGGCGGCAAAGTTAGGTCAAAAAACTTTTGCTAATCCTAGGAATGCAGCTGCAGGTAGCTTAAGGCAGCTAGATCCTACAGTTGCAGCATCAAGACCTTTAAAGTTCTTTGCTCATGGAATTGGTTTTATAGACAAAGGTAATTTTGAACTGCCGGAATCACAATCAGAAACTTTAAAGTTATATAAAGCATGGGGTCTTCCAACAAACCCATTGAGCGATGTGGTATCCAACATAGAAGAATGTGAAGCTTATTTTGAAAAAGTCTCTAATCAACGACAAAAGTTGCCATATGAAATCGATGGAGTTGTATTTAAAGTCAATGACTTGAAAGATCAAATTACATTAGGCCAAGTTTCAAGGGCTCCTAGATGGGCAATAGCAAGAAAGTTCCCTGCAGAGGTCGGTACAACTTTTGTGAAAAAGATTTCCTTTCAGGTAGGAAGAGTTGGAAGTATTACTCCAGTTGCTGAGTTTGAACCAGTAAACATTGGCGGAGTGATAGTATCTCATGCAAGTATTCATAACTTTGATGAAATTGAACGTCTTGATGTAAGGGAAGGAGATACTGTAAGAGTTAAAAGAGCAGGGGATGTAATACCTCAAATTATTTCTGTAGATATTGGGAAAAGGAAGAAAACCTCCACTGAGGTGCAACCTCCTGATAGCTGTCCATCCTGTGATGGGAAACTAATCAAACCTGATGGTGAGGCAATACTTAGATGCACTGCGGGTTTAAGTTGTCCTGCACAAAAATGTGAATCCTTAATTCATTTCGTATCTAGAAATGCACTCAACATAGATGGACTCGGAGAGAGAATTATTGATCTGTTAGTAGAGCGAGGTTTAGTCTCCAATTTCGCAGATTTATTCAAGCTTAAGAAGGACGATATACTAAAATTAGATGGTTTTAGAGACAAATCTGCAACTAATTTGCTAGATTCTATAAATGCTGCAAAGGACACAACACTTGCCCGTTTTATCTACTCTTTAGGGATAAGAGAAGTGGGAGAAGCAACGGCATTGAATCTTGCATTAAACTTCAACAATATTGCTGCTTTTCTTGTTGCTACAGAAGAAGACTTGCTAGAAATTAATGATATTGGCCCAGTAGCTTCGAAATTTATATTGGAGTTTCTTTCAAAAAAGGAAAATTTAAAACTTGTAAATGATCTTCTTCATTTAGGAGTAAGTCCTGAGGATATCAAAATAGAAGATAATCATCCCTTTAGCTCTAAGTCCATAGTCATTACAGGGTCATTCACAAACATTGCAAGGAGTCAGCTCAAGGAAGAATTAATTAGAGTTGGTGCCCGTGTAACTAGTTCTGTATCCGCCAAGACAGATTTCCTTGTTTCAGGAGAGAAGCCTGGATCTAAATTAAAAAAAGCTACTGATCTAGGTATTAAAATTCTGGAGGAAGAAGAGGCTCTTAAGCTTCTCCAAGATTAAATGCGAAATTCATTCATCCTTTTTCTAAGCTTGGTTTATTTTGCTGGATGCGCTTCTAATAGTCCTCCGAGCACCACAACAGATGTCTGTAAGATTTTTAAAGAAAGGTATAGTTGGTATAAAGCTGCAAAGAAAACAGAAAAGAGATGGAAAATTCCTGTTTATGTCTCAATGGCTATAATTAAACAAGAATCAAGTTTTAGAGCAGATGCTAGACCAGAAAGAACTAAATTACTCGGCTTTATTCCATGGAAAAGAGTTACTAGTGCTAGAGGTTATGCTCAGGCTGTAGACGGCACGTGGGAGATGTATCTTAATGACAGGGGAGGATGGTTTTCTAGCAGAAATGATTTTGAAGATTCAGTAGATTTTGTTGGTTGGTATAACTACAAAACGCATAAGCAACTTCGTATTCCACTTACAGATGCCAGAAATCTTTATCTTGCTTATCACGAAGGAAGAGGAGGGTACAAAAAAGGAAGCTACAGAACTAAACCTTGGCTCCTATCTGTTGCTGATAAGGTTCAAAGGCAGTCAGATAGATATAGAGTTCAGTACAATAGATGTAAGAAAAAATTAGGAAAAAGATTCTTTTTTTTCTAAAATTAGACTATGCAATTTCATATTAAACTATTCTTAATAACCTTAACTTTTCTTGGTCTTAGCGCTTGTGCAAGCTCTTTAGCTGTTCAATCAGATTTTGACACTCAATATAATCTATCCTCGTACAGAACATTCTCTGTTATTGCTCCCTCTCTTGAAGATCAAGAGAGTGAAATCAGTATCAATCCAATTTTGATTCAGAGAATAGCTAGATCCATTGAATCTACTTTATTAAATAAAGGTCTTTCTAAATCTGATGATTCCCAAGTGAGTGTTAGATTCTATCTTGGATCTAAAAGAGAGATTGAGAGATCTTCAGATTTAGGCGGCTTTGGTTATTATGGCTACAGGTATTTTGATTCAAGAGATCAAAGATATATCAGATCTGATAATGATGAGATAGCAATTAGAGTTTACGACAATGAAACAGGAGATGTTATTTGGTACGCCTTTACTAGATTGAAAAGACCTAGTGAACAATATAATCAATCAAGCGTCGATTCTCTTGTAGGAGAAATACTCTCGAGCTTTAATTAAATCTATTTGGAGATAAAGATTCTAATTCTCTTTTTTCGAGAGGAGGTGCTTTTCCCGATATAAGACTAGAAACTATGTCAGCACAAATTGGGGCAGTTACTGAAGCTCGTGATCCGTGACATGTATTAACAAAAACCCTACCTTGATTACCTACAACCGGCATATGATCCTTTGAGACAGCCCTAAACCCAACCTTACCCGTCTTAATTTCTGCTTGTGCATTATTAATAACTTTTAAGTTTTCCAGATTATGTTGATGCTCTTCCTCTAAGACATCTAATGTATCGATATCACTATAACTAGAACCCACTACATGTATATTATTAATCTCAGGTGAAATATATCCTTTCCCACAAATTGGTAAATTGATGCCTGAAAATATATGTCTACTATTTATATGTGTTACTTGTCCCCTTTTTTTACTGAATCCTTCTAATTTATATAATTTTTCTGTATCACTACCTGCACATAAGCAAACAAAATCATATTTTTTTGTTTGATTATTAATAATCAAAGAGACTTTATCTCCTGACTCTATAACTTTTTTGATAGTTGTAGATAATTGTAAATTTATTTTTGGATGTTCAATTAACTCTTCACAAATTTGTTTAGGTAAAATGTATCCCGCATCTCTATACAACATTGCAGGAGTGGTTATTTCTATACCTGCTACCTGAGAGGCTTCTTTGGAGTCAAGAGCTTCAAAAAAAGTGTTATCGTTCCTACTTTGTATCAGTGAATCTTGCCTCTTATTTGAATCAGAATCATGGTTTAAAACCAAAACACCAGTTTGTTGCCATGCTGATGTTTGAAGGCTCTCATAAAAATTTGTTGCAAATACATAGGCGTGTAAATTAAACCTTCCGTAAGGGGTATCGTGTGCAGATAATCTTGGATAAGTAACCAATAATTCGTGTGAGGATGCACCAGAACATATATCTTCCTCTTGCTCATAAAGATCTACTTCAATACCTTGCTTGGAAAGAAAATAACTTACAGTGCAACCGGCTATTCCCGACCCTATGACAGCTACTTTTAAACCTTTTAAAGATGTCTTTTCTTTTCTTGAGCTTGAAAGGCCTTTAAGCATATGTCGCTTATGCGAAAATCCTTTGACTTTCTCATAAACAAAACCTGCATCTTTCAGATTCTTTTTGACATACCCTGAAGATGAATAAGTTGAAAAGGTTGAATCAGCATGACAACTATTATTGATTTTTGAAAATAATTGTTTTGTCCAAAGTTCTGGGTTCTTGGAAGGCGAAAATCCATCAAAAAACCAAGCATCAATAGTATCAATCTGTTCAAGATAAGTCTGTGTAGAAGAAATATCACCCAGTATCAAGTTCAATATAATTCTACCTTTAAAAAGACTTATTCTTTGGATGCCCTCTATATTTTTTGGGTAATTACTTTCATATTCAAGTATATATTCAGATAATTCAGAATGAGCGCTTACTAATTTTTTAAAATGTTCAGGTTTAAAAAGATATTTATCAAATGAATAGAATTCTAACCTCTGATTATCACTTGTATGTTTGAGCCATTCAGAGCAAGTTGTGATGAAATTTATTCCTACACCAAATCCCAATTCACCTATAAAAAATGTAGCGTTCTGCTC
>Ga0255784_10004610_pt1 | contig 10209 bp, 11 predicted proteins | sample 101ome_14_FD_179982 | JGI IMG/M metagenome (GOLD analysis project Ga0255784, IMG submission 179982) | Coastal salt marsh microbial communities from the Groves Creek Marsh, Skidaway Island, Georgia - 101403AT metaG (version 2) | ecosystem: Environmental > Aquatic > Marine > Intertidal zone >...
AACTTCACGGCTTTCCAAGTTCATAGTATAAATATCTGAATTTCCATCTTTAGCAAAACTCATAATAATTTTTTTTCCATCAGGAGAAAATCTAGGGGCAAATGTCATTCCAGGAAAATTACCAACAACTTCTTGAATACCTGTTTCTATATCCAATAAATAAACTCGAGGCATATTTCTAAAATAAGATAGATAAGTTACGAATTGATTAGTTGGATTAAATCTTGGAGTTAAAACTAATTCATTACCCAAAGTTAGATACTTTGTATTAGCTCCATCTTGATCCATAATTGCAAGTTTTTTTATTCTTGCATCTTTTGGTCCAGCTTCTGAAACATAAATAATTCTTGTGTCAAAATAACCTCTCTCACCTGTTAATCTTTCATAAACTTTATCAGAAATTATGTGAGCTACCCTCCTCCAATTATTGGGCGTTGTTGTAAATGCAAGTGCTACCATTTCTTTAGCATCTGTTAGATCCCATAATCTAAATTCAACTTTCATTTTATTTTGATCAATTAAAACTGTACCTGTAATCAATGCTTGGGCTTTTATTAGTCGCCAATCTTCAAATCTTGGTTTCAAATGAGCAATATCAGGTTTTTGAACGAATGCATCTTTCTTTAAAGGATTAAATAAACCAGTAGACTTAAAATTATTTTCAATTACTTCTGAAACCTTTTCACCGATAATATTTATATCCATTCCTTCAACCGCAGTTGAATTTTTATCTACATGCAACGGTGAAACTGCAATTGGTAGAGGATCTAAATTTCCTCTAGTAATATCTATTTCGATTAAAGCATTTGCTTTGGAAGATAAGAAAAATAAAAAAAATAGTATGTAAATTTTAAAGTACGATTTCATTTAACCTTTTAACATTTCAGTTGGATCAAAGTTTAATTGTATATTTTTCCATTTTTCGTAACCCGAAGATGGTACTTTTAATGGCTGGCAAAGTCTAACAGCTCGCAAAGCACTCTCAGCTAAAACTTTATAAAATTTCTGTCCGGGACGGTTCATTCTCTCGTGATCTAAGATTTCTGATGAAATAATTGAACCATCTTCTCTTAAATCCAGTTTGATCCTTACGAGAAGGTTGTCATCATATGGCACACCTAAAGGAATAGTCCAACAACCAAATATTTGTGCTTTCAGTGCATCTTCTTCTGATAAAGATAATCCTGTTGTAAAATTATTTTTAACACTACTTTGTGTAAGTTGACTATTATTCTTAGCTTTAACAGCCTCTACTTGTTTCGCTTTATCGATTAATGCAGCAATTTGGTTAGGATCGACTAAATCTTTCTTTTCAAATTCTGATGATTGTCTTATCTCAGGTTTTACTTCTTCAGGGTTTTGTTTTTTTTCAATTATTTTTTTAACTTCCTTTTTTTCATCTGGTAGTGGAATTCTATCAGGTTTTTCTTTTTCTTTTGCGCTAGGTGGAGCTTGCTCACTAACTACTCTTTCTTCTTCCTTTTTTTTAACTTCTTCAATGACTTTTCTTATTTTAGGAGCGTAAGGAATATTAGTTTTGTCACTAATCTGAATAAATTCGACAGAAACTATCGGAGGTAAATCTATAGGCTTTCTTAACATGTATGGAAAACTAAGCATTGTAATAATGATTATAAAAGAGTGAAAAATTACAGAAAATAAAATGCTTTTTGTCATACATGAAATGAGCTTTAACTTTTATAAGGATCAGAAACTAATGCTACTTTTGAGAATCCGGCTCCAGATAAAGTTCCCATCACCTCTAGTACTCGTCCATAGTTAATTGTTTTATCTCCTCGAACATATATTCTGGTGTCAGTTCGATTTTTTGCTATTGCAAGAAGTTTTGGTACAACTTGATTAAAATTTACCTGATGTTCTTGAATAAAAATTTCACCTTTAGAATTAATAGTAACTGTCAATGGTTCTTGATCATCTGGTAATGAATCTGCTGCGGACTCAGGCAAATCTACTTGAACGCCTACAGTTAACATCGGTGCAGTAACCATAAAAATTATCAAAAGCACCAACATTACATCCACGAAAGGTGTGACGTTGATCTCGCTCATTGGTTTACGATTTGAGCTGTTTAAATTAATTGCCATTATTTTAGATTATAGATAAAAATCTTTTACAAAAGTTTTCAAGTTTCATCGAGTATTTCCTAGAGTCGCTAGAAAATTTATTATAAGCAATAACTGCAGGGATTGCGGCTAACAAACCTAATGCAGTAGCAAATAACGCTTCAGCGATACCCGGAGCCACAATAGCAAGACTAGTATTTCTTGAAATGGCAATCGATTGAAATGAATTCATGATACCCCATACGGTTCCAAATAAGCCAATGAAAGGGGTGGTCGAACCGACTGTAGCTAAAAAAGTAAAATTTTTTTCAATTTTAGTAATTTGAGTCTCCATATTCATTTCTAAAACTTTTGCCACTCTAGCACTTTGAACTGCTGATGACTTAGACTTAGCTTTATTCAATTCCACCATTGCTGCTTTAAAGGTTGATATTAGGGGATCATCAACATCTGCTTGCAAATTATTATTAAAAGATTCTACTGATTTAGATTTCCAAAATTTTTCTTCGAATTCTTCTGAGGATTTATTTATCTTTTTAAAAAGTTTAAATTTATCAAAAATCAACGCCCAAGAATAAACTGAGCTTGCTAAAAGAATTATGATAACAGATTTAACTACAATGTCTGCTCGTGCAAACAAATGCCAAAGTGAAAAATTATCTGCACCACCTAGACCAACAACTTGTGTAGCGATTTCTTGTTCCATAATTAATGGAATTACTTATAGAATGTGTCATCAATTAGGCGAAAAAATCTTGAATTTAATTTATTCTTAAATATTTTGTTCTTTGGTGTCCAAATAGTATCTTGCTATTAATATAGCATCAGCTTTGTTGACATCTTTTTTCTTTGATAATTGATCAGAAAATGCTGGATACATTTCAATTACTTTAGTTCTGCTGGCATCTTTGCTGGCATTAATCAGTTCAAAATATTTTTTCCATTTTGAGGGTCTAACAAAAAAAATTGGAATTTCCAATGTAGCGGTAATACCTTTGATAACACCAAAAGTTTGACCAAAGTTAAACATACTCGTCACCCCTTGGCCAGGCATAGCGTTTACTTGTTCTACAATAATACAAATATCTTTATTATCTTTTTTGTGAGCGCTTATTATTTTGGCTAATTGAGCACTATTGATTTGCCTTTTGTTTTTTTTACCTTCGGACATAGTTGGCAAATCAATTACTTCAACTAATTTTTTGTCCTCTATAACAGCAAGAGCTCCGTTAATACCTGGATCAATCCCAATAATTATCATTTTAAATTAGTAAATACTCTCTGAACATCGTCATCTTCATCTAATTGGCTTATTATATCCATAACATTTTCCTTATCTGCTTCATTTAATTCAACTGGATTAAACGCTCGCCATTCTAATCCTGAATAAAGAATCTTGCTTGAATGATTTTCTAACATACTTTTGACTTTATAAAAATCTTCCATCTCAGTCGTTGCTTCATGCACTGAATAACTTGTGCAATCTTTAGCTCCACATTCTGCTGCTATCTCTAAAAATTTTTCATCAGTTAAATCTGTTTTGTCTAATTGGATAACTCCACATCTAAAGAAATTATGTAGAACTGAGCCTTCAGGGACCATCCTAACTGAGTTTTTTTGAAGGATGGTTCTTATACTTGAAACTGAGCGATTTTTATTATCAGTTAGACTTTCAATAATCAACATTGCTTTATTGGGAATTAGAGCCTCATAAGTAATATTCTCAAAATTTTGATCGATTGAAATTTCTGATTTTTGTATTGCACGCTCAATATTATCTTTGGGCATGTTAAATTGCTTGGCATTCTGAATGGCGGTTCTGAGACGTGGATTTGAGTCTGGATCTTTTGAACCCAACTTTGCTGCAACAGTTATTTCTCTAGATAACTTGGTAAAAGTCTTTGATCTTTGTTTATCTTGACGACCTTTTTTATGTTTAATACCTGCCCAATGAGAATGGCCTGCCATGTTTGTTAATTGTTTTCGATTAATAATTGTTTTACTTTTTTCGCTAAACCAGTTTTTTTGTCAACAGTTACAATCAAGCCTGAGATAGTTGCTAATCCATCAGCAGGAAAATGATTTTTTGCATCATCAGCTTTGAAAAATTTCTTTAAAGAATTTTCCTTATTCATTCCTATAACTGAGTCATAGTCACCACACATACCAAGATCAGTTTGATAAGCGGTACCTTTACTTAAAATTTTTGTATCTGCTGTTGGCACATGTGTATGAGTACCAACAACCACTGTAGCATAACCATTAAACATATGTGCGATAGCCATTTTTTCACTAGTGACCTCTCCATGAAAATCTACTACAAAGCAATCACAATTTTTTTTTAAAATAACTTGTTCTTTAATGTTTCTAGCTATTTCAAAAACATCATCGCTTTTTTTCATAAATACATTTCCAATTAAATTTAAAACAGCAACTTTAAAAGAATTTTTTTTGGAGTTAAATATTCCAAAACCTTTCCCGGGTAATTCAGTTGAGTAATTAGCTGGTCTTAACAAACGATCTTCTGATTTTATAAAATCTAAAGTTTCTTTTAAATCAAAAATATGATTGCCTGAGGTCATGACATCAATATTTAAAGCAAAAAGTTCATCACAAATTTTTTTGGTGATACCCTTGCCGCTATCATCTGCATTCTCTACATTAGCAATTACAAAATCTATCTTATTTTTTTTTATGATGGTTTGTAATTTTTTTTTTAATACAACTCGACCAGGCTTAGCCATTATGTCACCGAGTAACAAAAGATTCATTTTAGTTTTCAATTCCTTTTTCTGTTAAAATATAATCCATTTTTATATCTCTAGAATTTTTGGGAATAAATTCAATTTTTTGCCAACTAAAAGCTGCTCCTATTTTTACTACTTTTTTATTTTGAGCAAAATATCTATCATAAAACCCTTTGCCATAACCAACTCTATATTTTTTTTTATCATAGGTCACAAGGGGAGTTAAACAGATATCTGGTATAACGATTAATTTCTTATTGCTGGGCTCTAATATTCCGTAATTATTAATTTCAAGCGGATCATTAAGATCCCATTTTACAAAAACTAAATTATTATTCTTAATAACGGGTAATAAGGTATTAAATTTAATCTTTTTTTTTAATCCAAGTAAAACGAGAGGATTAAATTCATTTTTAATTGGATAATAAATTCCAATATTGATTGAATTTTTTGTTTTAAATAATGTCTGTTTTATTTTTTTAACTGGAAGAAAAATATTTTTGCTAATATCTATGTGGTGAGATTTCCTTAATTTTAAGTACTTTTTTCTTATAAGCTCTTTTGAGACATTTTTACTGGATCTCATTATTTTTTGACTGATCTAAAAACTTTGTCAAAGCATCTGTAGTTCGATCTAATATGACCTCGAATGACTGATTGTTCTCTGTTATTTTGCTTTCTAAATTATCAATTTTTTTTTGTAATTCGTTAATTTCAATATCTTTTTTCTCTTTAAATTGAATAGCCAATTTTTTTAATTCTAAAAATTTATTTGAAATTTCTTCAAGTTTTTTTGAGTCTGGATCAAGTTTTTTCTTTAAATTAAAATAGTCATCTATTATTTGAATAGCGGTTATTAATAAAAGTTTATTTTCCCCAATATTACCTAGCTTATCTTTTAATTGTTGGTGCCTTGAGTCTAAATACGAAACTAATTTTAGCAGAGACTTTTCTTGCCCATCATCGCAAGACAAAAGGTAATCTTTATTATTAAATTTAACGTTTATATTTGCCATTTCTCTATCTCATTAATCAAATATTGTGTCTCGTCACTTAGTTGCTCAATTTCTTGACTAAATTCAGACTCTCTTGATTTTTTATCATGCAGTTCTTTTTTTAATTTATCAAAGCTAGATTTTAGGTATTTATGTTCTCTAAGTAATTGATTGTAGTTATTTAATATTTTTGTTTTTTCGCTTTCTAATTGTTTTCTTTCATCTGCTAATCTTGATACGTTTTCTTTAAAACCGCTTGTATCTTTTATGTTATTTAAACCTTCTATTTTTTCTAAAAGGTTAATTAGATTTTTCTGTTTATCTAAAATTGTTGACATAAAAGTTAACTTTAAACGATCAATTTATTGATCTAGTTAAATTAAGACTATATAGGTAATTTGTGCAAACAAAATTTTCTGAACTTTCCAATGCAATAAGATTTTTATCGATTGATGCTGTGCAAAGGGCTAATTCCGGACATCCGGGCATGCCCATGGGTATGGCTGATGTGGCAACTGTCTTATTTAAATACTACCTAAGGTTTAACCCAGAGAATCCGTCATGGATAAATCGTGATAGATTTATTTTATCTGCAGGTCACGGTTCGATGTTGCTTTATTCATTATTGTATTTAACCGGCTATAAAAAATTTTCATTAGACCAAATTAAAAATTTTAGACAATTAAGTTCAATTTGTGCTGGCCATCCAGAATATGAACCTAATTCAGGCATTGAAACAACTACGGGTCCATTAGGTCAAGGATTAGCTAATGCAGTGGGCATAGCGTTGGCAGAAAAAATTCTTTCAAAAAGATTTAGCAAAAAAATCATTGATCATAAAACTTATGTCATTGCGAGTGATGGCGATTTAATGGAAGGCATAAGTCATGAGGCGATGAGTTTCGCTGGTCATTATAATTTAAATAATTTAATTGTTTTTTTTGATAACAATAAAATTTCTATAGATGGAAAAACCTCATTAAGTGTTTCTGATAATTACAAAAAAAGATTTGAAAGTTACGGTTGGAATTTTCAAGATATCAATGGGCACAAAGAAAATGAAATTAACAAGGCAATTAAAAAGGCAATAAAATCAAACAAACCATCAATAATTTCTTGCCGTACTATAATTGGTTATGGTTCACCTAATAAATCAGGTAAATCATCTTCACATGGTTCTCCGCTAGGTGATGAAGAAATAAAATTAGTTAGAAAAAAATTAAAATGGCATTATCGAGAATTTGAAATACCTAAACATACATTGGACGCTTGGAGAGCAATCGGAAAAAAAGGAACACAATTAGAGAAAAAATGGAATCAAATTGTCAGTAAAAGTGATGCAAAAAAGAAATTAGAAAAATTTTCTTCAGGTTTAGATAAATCTTTACTTGAAAGTAAAATATTAATTGAGAAGGAAAAATACTTTGCTAGTAAACCTGCTTTAGCAACAAGGCAATGCTCTGCTAAAGTAATAGAAGTATTAAATAACAACTTATTAAACATTGTTGGTGGATCTGCTGATTTGAGTGGCTCAAATAATACCAATGCTCCTAATTCAAAAGTAATAAATAAAAGTGACCCGACAGGTAATTATATTCACTACGGCGTAAGAGAACATGGTATGGCAGCTATTATGAATGGTTTGGCTTTGCACTCTAACTTAATACCGTTTGGAGGTACATTTTTAATTTTTTCTGACTATTGTAAACCTTCAATTCGATTATCTGCACTTATGAATTTAAATGTCATTTATATTTTTTCTCATGACTCAATTGGTTTAGGTGAAGATGGTCCAACACATCAACCTATAGAACAACTTGCTGGCTTAAGAGCGATTCCTAATTTAAATGTATTCAGGCCTGCTGATATAAATGAAACTTTTGAGTGCTGGGAGATAGCTTTAACAAGTAAAAATAATCCTAGTGCTATTATTCTCTCTCGACAAAAACTCCCTTATATTACTAATGAAATAGCGAAGACAAATTATTCCGCTAAAGGAGCTTATTGCTTGAAAGAAGTCGAAAATCCCAAAGTCACATTAATAGCTTCTGGTTCTGAGGTAGAATTAGCACTTGAGGTTCAAAAAGAATTAGATCAACAACAAATTAAATCAAAAGTTATTTCCATACCTTGTGTAAATATTTTTAACCAGCAAGACAACAATTATAAAAATTCATTAATTAGTGATCAAACTATTAATATTTCAATTGAGGCAGGAAGTACTTATGGTTGGTCCAACATATCAAATAGTAAAATATATAGTTTTGGAATTAATAGTTTCGGAAAAAGCGGTCCTTATAAAGAACTATTTGATCATTTTAAATTAACTAAAAAAGAAATAGTAAATTTTATAAAAAATAAGCTCTAATTTTTAATGCCACAAATTAATTTTTTTTCAAAAAAATTAAATATAGTTAATAAAACAATTATAATCAGAACAGACTTTAACGTACCCTTAAATAAAAATAGAATATCGGATAGCACGAGAATTGATCTTGTAATCCCTTTATTAAAAAATCTTAGAAGTAAAAAAGCTAAAATTATATTAATAAGTCACTTGGGGCGACCTAAAGGAAAATTTGATAAAAAATACAGTCTTAAACCAGTATTTAAATACTTAAAAAAAAGATTAAAAAATAAAGTCCATTTCTATTCGGGGTTAATAAATAGCAGACTCAATAATTACAAAACTCTTCTTAAAAATGGTGAGATACTTGTTTTAGAAAATATTAGATTCTTTAAAGAAGAGACAGATAATGATTTAAAATTTTCAAAAAAACTCGCAAAATTAGGTGATATTTATATTAACGAAGCTTTCTCCTGCTCACATAGAAAACAAGCATCTATATATAACTTGGCAAAATTAAGCAAAAAAAGTTATGCCGGTCCTTTAATGCAAAAAGAAATCATCTCTTTGGAGAAAATTATCAAAAATAAAAAAACACCATTGACTTGCATTATTGGTGGTTCAAAAGTTTCTACTAAAATAGGTGTTTTAAAAAATCTAATTAAACACTCAAATAATCTGATAATTGTTGGAGCGATGGCTAATAACTTTATTAATTATCAATACCAGTGTGAAATGGGAAATTCGCTCATTGAAAAAAATGTATCAAAAACAATCAATTCATTATATAGCCAAGCAAAAAAACAAAAATGCAACATCATAATTCCTTCAGACGTAGCTGTTTCCTCAACTATGAACGGAAAAAGAAAGGAAAAATTTATTCACGATATAAAAAAGGGTGAGATCATTCTTGATATCGGTTCTAGATCATTAGGTTTAATCAAACATATAATTTTAAATTCTAAAACTACCCTTTGGAATGGTCCCGCTGGTTATTTTGAAAACAAATATTTTGCTTTTGGCACCCAACAAATCGCAATCACAATATCTAATTTAACAAAAAAAAATAAGTTAATTTCAATTCTTGGTGGCGGGGATACGGTTGCGGCAATTAATAGCATTAAGAAAAAATTACATTTCACTCATTTATCAACAGCAGGAGGTGCCTTTCTAGAATTTATAGAAGGAAAAAGCTTGCCTGGTATAGATATTCTAAAATAAAATAAATCTATGTCTTTAGAAGAAATAGCAAATAAAATGGTGGCAAAAGGTAAAGGTATTCTCGCAGCTGATGAGAGTACTGGCACGATGGAAAAAAGATTAAAAGGAGTTAATGTTCCATCGTCAGAAGCCAATAGATTAAACTTTAGAGAAACCCTTTTTTCTTCAGCGGCAATGAAAGATTATATTAGTGGTGTCATACTTTTTGATGAAACTATTAGACAAAAAACATCAAAAGGAATATCGATACCTGAATTAATCTCTAGCTCTGGATCTATTCCGGGCATCAAAGTAGATAAAGGTGCTAAACAATTAGCTGGATCTTCTGATGAAAAGATTACTGAAGGTTTAGACGGGTTAAGAGAAAGATTTCAAGAATATTATAAACTTGGTGCCCGATTTACTAAATGGCGAGCTGTCTATTCTATCTCTGATACTTTCCCTAGTTCCCTTGCAATCAAGGCAAACGCGCATGCGTTAGCAAGATATTCTGCTTTGGCTCAAGAAAATGGAATTGTTCCAATAGTTGAACCTGAAGTTTTAATGGATGGCAGTCATGATATAGACAAATGTTACAAAGTGACAGAAGCGGTTTTACAAGAATGTTTTAATGAACTAGAGACTCATAAAGTAAACTTGAAAGGCACAGTGCTTAAACCTAATATGATACTGCCAGGTAACAAGTCGACAAAAAAAGCATCAACAGAGGAAATTGCAAAAAAAACATTGGAATGCCTTAAGAAAAATGTTCCCAGTTCTGTCCCTGGTATTGCTTTTCTCTCAGGCGGGCAAACAGAAATAGAGGCAACAGAAAA
>Ga0255784_10004615_pt1 | contig 10197 bp, 8 predicted proteins | sample 101ome_14_FD_179982 | JGI IMG/M metagenome (GOLD analysis project Ga0255784, IMG submission 179982) | Coastal salt marsh microbial communities from the Groves Creek Marsh, Skidaway Island, Georgia - 101403AT metaG (version 2) | ecosystem: Environmental > Aquatic > Marine > Intertidal zone > Salt...
CAACGGCCTTTTCGGCATGCATATAGGCGGCTCGACCTAGGCTGATCATGGACCAATAGCTTTTAAAACGGGTACTGTAGCCCAACTGCAAGGAAAGTAAGGCTTGACTTTCTGCATCATTCGCTAGAGGTTTTAGGAGTGAGATGGCACGATCGATGAGGTTTTCAGCGGTTGCTTTATCTTCTAAGCTATCGGCAAAAAGGGCTTGGTAGTACAAGCCAAAGGAAAGCCAATAGCGGTTGAAGCGATTGTCTTCTTTTTGGAATGCCTTTTCCAAGGAGGCAGTAACTTCTTGCAAGGGAGTTTGAGCTTTTTGTGTTTTGGAATGTGAAAATGCCCTTGTTAAAGCTTCCTCAGGGCTGGGTGTTTGCCCCCTGCTGAGACTGAATGAAAATAAAAAGAGTAGGACTCCAAAACAGTATAAGAAATGAATATTAAATTTTTTCATTTTAATGTTCAGTAATTTGAGTTTTTGAAAGTCTAATTCCCTGATTTTTATTCGAAATTTGGTTTAAGAGAAAATATTCAATACTCGTTTTTACTGTTTCGAATATACAGTGTTTTTTTTGTTTAAACTAGAGCTATAAATTCTAAAAAAGGGCATCAGGCAATTATTAAATACAATGAAAAATCAGTTGTTTTAAACCCTAACAAATACGATAATTTAAAAAAGGTTAATTTGATTTTTTAAATTAAAAACGAACATTAATAGCCAATTTTGTTGCATCAAAGGATAGTATTAAACTTGTTTTTTTTGGCTTTTGGTTGTTGTAAAGGGAGACGGCTCGGTCGTATTTTTTATGAAGACCGATGGAGGAAACGAGCCCCAGCGCAACTACCCCCCACTCCAATCCCCGTTTGTTTTAGATCCAGTTGGCCTGTGGCGGTCCACCGTCCCAAACGCTCTCCGGTATAGGCACCTCCTAAAAGCAGTAGGCCCGAAGAAATACCGAATTGGAGTTGGGCTTTTTTGCCTAGCATAAACAGAAATTAGAATTTTGATAATGAAAAAAGGGAATTATTTATAAAAAAAAAGAATATTTCACCAATAGCGTCTCTTACTTTCTCATCAAGTCAAAGCCAATGTGAAAAAGTTAAGCGTGTTAAGTTAAAAAAAACTACAACTCCCGATATACCTCCTGAAACGGTACACGAAAACGCTCCCCATACACTCCTTCGGGTTTTCGGATCCCACAGCCTATTACCATGCTGATTTCTGCTTTTTTAGGAAGACCGAGTACTTTTTTAAGCCTTTGGGAATCAAAGCCTTCCATCGGGCAGGTGTCATAGCCCAAAGCCGCCATACTTACCATAAAGTTTTGAGCCGCCAGAGCGGTGCTTTTATGTCCTACAACACGTAAATCCGAAGAGGAAACTTCCCTATAGCTCACTTTGTGAAGCCCGTCTAGGGTGACTTTGATTTTATGAATCAAACCTTTAACATAAGCGGTTCCGCTGTACAATTTCGGGATGATTCTTTGGTAGTAGTCCAAGGCACCTTTGATTTTTTTTTCAGCATCAGCAGTAGTCGCGTTGGATTGGATGAACTCCACATTCGATTGAATGCGTTTTTGCCACAGGTCCAAGCGCACTACGGGGAGGACTAACTCTTGCGCCGTTTGGGCTGCAGGTTGGTTGTAGCAGTGGAGGGCTACTTGTTTTTTGATTTCTGGACTGGTAATGTGGTAAAATTCCCACAATTGCAAGTTGCTGCTGGTGGGCGCTAATGTAGCTTGTTCGATGCAGTGTTTTACTTTTTCGGTAGCGATTGTTTGTTCAGGATCGTAAATCCGTACCGATCTTCGGTAGGCGATGGCTTCACTTACGGTTTTTTCTTTCATATCTGTTTATATTTTTTTGAGCAACCACTTTAGGGAGGCGATTGATTTTGGGTAAGGGGCATAGCGCTGGGGTAGGTCAAACCAAAAAGAACGTTTTACCACAGCTTTGGCATGACTGAATAAATCAAAGCTGTAGCGGCCGTGATAGGCTCCCATACCGCTTGCGCCGATCCCTCCAAAAGGCAAATTAGGGTTGGTAAAATGAATGAGGGAATCGTTTACCACAGCCCCTCCAAAGGGGTAGTGCAACAGTAATTTTTGAATGAAGCTTTTACGACGACTAAACACATAAAAAGCCAAGGGGTTGTTCAATTCATTGAGGATGGATTCCAAAGCCTCTTCCGAGTCGTAGCTGATAAGGGGAAGAATGGGGCCAAAAATTTCCTCTGTGTAAAGCGAACTTTCTCGGGGAGGATCAACAACCAAGGTGGGTTCAAAAAACAGCGAACTTTTGTCGTGGGCTCCACCGTATGCAATTTGCTGCCCCTCTAAGTCAGCCACCAGCTTGTCAAAATGCTTTTCGTGTATGATGCGTCCGTAGTCTTTCGATTCTTTGGACTGGGTTCCGTAGGCCTTTTCAATTTCTTGGCGTAACGCTTGAAGTAAGGCGTGTTGGAATTCTTTTTTTACCAATACATAATCCGGGGCGATACAGGTTTGTCCACAGTTTAAGAATTTTCCAAAGACGATGCGTCGGGCGGTCTTGGTTAGAGAGGTTGAACCATCTACCACACAGGGACTTTTTCCGCCCAGCTCTAGGGTGACAGGAGTAAGGTGGACCGCCGCTGCTTGAGCCACGATTTTTCCTACCGCAGTACTCCCGGTAAAGAAAATGTAATTCCAGGGGAGCGCTAAAAGTCTTTGGGCGACCGCTGCATCACCTGCTACCACACTTACCCAATCGTTTGGGAACACCTGAGCGAGAAGTTCGCTGAGTAGCCTTGCCGTATGAGGAGCCGACTCTGAGGGTTTTAAAACTACGGTATTTCCCGCAGCAACGGCACCAATCAAGGGGATTAGCGCGAGCTGAAAGGGATAATTCCAAGGAGAAATCATCAAAACCGTTCCGTAGGGTTGAGCCAATATATAATCTTGAGAAGGAAAGTTGAGTACACTCCCTGAAACTCGTTTGGGGGCTGCCCAGCGTTTTAAGTTTTTGATAAAAAGGTCTAACTCCTTTTGAACCATTAAAATTTCACTGGTATAGGATTCAAAACTGGGCTTACCAAGGTCAGCATGTAGTGCTTGAATGATTTCCTCCTCTTTTTCTTCCATCAGTTTGTACAAACGTTTTAAATGGGTGATTCGAAAAGAAACCGCTTTGGGTTTTAACGTTTTAAAAAAGTGCTGATGCGCATGACGTAGGTCATGAAAAGGGGGGGGATTCTTTGACTCCAAGGTGCATTTTTTTTGTAAAGATAATGGAAAATGAATGGAGGCAAATTAAGTGTGCTGGGTGTATTAAAATATACTTTAAAAGAAACTGATAATCAATTAGTTAATCACTTTAATTCAAAGTTGGATATAGGAGACTTCTCAGCGCTAAGCGACCGAGCTAGAAACAAAAAATTACATTCGTTAAACAAAATCGTACAATGGCACTCAATAAATACAGCAAAGCAGTCACTCAAGATCCTACGCAACCCGCGGCTCAAGCCATGTTACACGCCATCGGGATGACCGATACGGATTTTGAGAAGCCTTTAATCGGAATCGCCTCTACTGGATACGAGGGAAACCCTTGTAATATGCACCTCAACGAGCTAGCGCAAGATATAAAAGTAGGGGTAAATGAACAATCTTTGGTAGGATTAGTGTTTAACACCATAGGGGTGAGCGACGGGATTTCTATGGGGACTCCTGGAATGCGTTTTTCCCTTCCTTCAAGAGATATAATTGCAGATTCAATAGAAACTGTGGTTCAGGCCATGTCCTATGACGGAGTAGTAACGGTGGTGGGATGCGACAAAAACATGCCCGGTGCCATGATGGCCTTATTGAGGTTAAACCGTCCAGGAATTCTGGTCTATGGGGGGACCATCGCTGCGGGTTGCCACAACGATAAAGAATTGGATGTGGTTTCTGCCTTTGAAGCATGGGGCGAAAAAGTTGCCGGAACCATAGACGAAAAAGAATACAAAAGCGTCATCCAAAAAGCCTGTCCCGGAGCCGGGGCCTGCGGGGGGATGTATACCGCCAACACCATGGCTTCAGCCATAGAGGCTTGTGGAATGGCTTTGCCCTACAACGCTTCTAACCCCGCCGTGAGCAAAGACAAAAAAGAGGAATGTGGCCAACTGGGAGCTTACCTGAAAAATCTTTTGGAAATGGATTTAAAGCCCAGAGATATCGTAACGGCAAAATCCTTAGAAAACGCTATGCGCTTGATTGCAGTTTTGGGAGGCTCTACCAATGCAGTCTTACACTTTTTAGCGATAGCGAAAGCAGCTCAACTCGATTTGACCATAGACGATTTTCAAAAAATCAGCGATACGACACCCTTCCTGGCCGATCTTAAGCCCAGTGGAAAATTCTTGATGAAAGATTTACATCAAGTAGGGGGTGTACCCGCCGTGTTAAAGTATATGTTAAAGCAAGGCATGCTCCACGGCGATTGCATTACCGTAACAGGGAAAACCTTAGCTGAAAACTTGGCTGACGTACCCGATTTAACAGAGGGGCAGACGGTGATCCGACCGCTAAACAAACCCATAAAAGCCACCGGACACATTCGCATACTGAAAGGGAATTTAGCTTCGGGAGGTTCCGTAGCAAAAATTACCGGTAAAGAAGGCTTGCTGTTTCAAGGCCCCGCACGCGTTTTTGATGGGGAATATGCGGCAAACCAAGGAATCAAAGATGGGAAAGTAAAAGCGGGGGAAGTAGTGGTGATCCGCTACGAAGGGCCTAAAGGCGGCCCCGGTATGCCAGAAATGCTTAAACCCACCGCTGCCATTATGGGAGCAGGTTTAGGGAAAAGTGTGGCTTTGATCACAGACGGTCGTTTTTCTGGAGGAACCCACGGCTTTGTGGTGGGGCATATCGTACCTGAAGCCCAAGAGGGGGGTGCCATCGGTCTTGTACAAGACGGCGATAGCATTACCATAGATGCCGAAAAAAACACCTTGACTGTTGATTTAAGTGAGGCTGAACTTGCCGAGCGTAAGGCCGCATGGAAAAAACCTCCGTACAAATTTGAGCAAGGAGTGCTATACAAATACATTAAAAGCGTGGCTACAGCCTCAGAGGGTTGTGTTACCGATTCCCATTAGTTATGGAAACAAGTACAAACAAAAAACCAAAAAAAGGAGCGGACAAAGCCCTGCACATTTCCGGAGCAGAGGCCGTGATTCGCTGTTTGTTGGCGGAAGACGCCAACTTGGTTTACGGGTATCCAGGGGGTGCCATTATGCCCATATACGACGAACTGTATAAATTTCAAGATCAACTGCATCATGTGCTGACCCGCCATGAGCAAGGGGCGACCCATGCAGCTCAAGGGTTTGCTCGTACTTCAGGCAAAGTAGGTGTTGCCCTAGCTACTTCTGGACCGGGAGCCACCAACTTGGTGACGGGTATTGCTGATGCGCAGATTGATTCTACTCCCATGGTCTGTATTACAGGGCAGGTAGCCTCTCATTTGTTGGGTTCTGATGCATTTCAGGAAACAGACATCATTGGAATTTCAACACCGGTCACCAAGTGGAATTACCAAATTACCAAAGCCAGTGAGATTCCAGAAATCATGGCAAAAGCCTTTTATATTGCGCGTTCCGGAAGACCTGGGCCGGTTTTAATCGACATTACCAAAGATGCCCAATTTGAGCACTTTGACTTTACCTACGAAAAATGCAAGGGGATTCGAAGCTATCAGCCTTACCCCAACCTTTCAACCGCTGCCGTAACGGAAGCTGTCGAACTGATCAACCAAGCAGAAAAGCCCTTGGTGGTCTGGGGACAAGGGGTGATTCTAGGAAAGGCAGAAGCAGAATTTAAAGCTTTTGTGGAAAAATCGGGTATCCCTGCGGCATGGACCATATTAGGCCTCTCGGCCTTACCGACTTCCCATCCTTCGAACCGAGGTATGGTAGGAATGCACGGAAATTACGCCCCCAATTTATTGACCAATGAATGTGATTTGTTGATTGCAGTGGGTATGCGTTTTGACGATCGGGTAACGGGCGACCTCAATACTTATGCCAAACAAGCCAAAATCATTCACCTCGAGCTGGACCCTGCCGAGGTCAATAAAAACGTTCGGGCGGATTTAGTATTGCTTGCAGATTGTAAAATTAGTTTACAAGCCCTGACCGATCAGATTAAAACAAAAACCTATCCTCAATGGATTCAGCGTTTTGATGAATTGGATGCCATAGAACGTAAAAAAGTCATCGATTCGGATCTAAATCCGACCAAGACGGGACTCACCATGGGAGAGACTATTGAGATGATCAATAAACACTCCAAAGGCGATGCAGTAATTGTTACCGACGTAGGTCAGCACCAAATGGTTGCCTGTCGCTATGCAAAGTTCAACCAATCCAAAAGCAATGTGACTTCTGGAGGATTAGGAACCATGGGATTTGCCTTACCCGCAGCCATTGGGGCTAAAATGGGCGCCATGCAACGCGAAGTGGTTGCCGTGATTGGAGACGGGGGCTATCAAATGACCATACAAGAATTAGGAACCATTTTTCAACAGCAATTGGCAGTAAAAATCGTGGTGTTAAACAATGATTTTCTGGGAATGGTAAGACAATGGCAGCAACTGTTTTTTGACAAACGTTACGCTTCTACAGAAATGGTCAACCCCGATTTTGTGACCATTGCCAAAGGATTTCAAATTGAAGCCAAACGGGTTAAGGAACGCAAAGATTTAGACCAGGCGGTCAAGGAAATGATGGCTTCTGACAAGCCTTATTTCTTAGAAGTTTGTGTGGAAAAAGAAGACAATGTATTTCCCATGATCCCCTCAGGGGCAAGTGTTTCTGACATAAGATTAGAATAAAATGGAGCAAAAAACATATACCATCTCCGTCTATACGGAGAACAACGTCGGCTTGCTTAACCGAATCTCTGCGATTTTTCTAAAGCGCCATATCAACATAGAGAGCTTTTCTACCTCACAATCAGAAATAAAGGACGTATTTCGGTTTGTAATCGTAGTAGAAATGACCGCCGAGAAAGTGGCCAAAGTAGTCGGGCAAATTGAAAAGCAAATTGATGTCATCAAAGCCTTTTATCACACGGATGAAGAGACCATTTTCCAAGAAAATGCGTTGTATAAAGTTAAATCCAGTGCGTTGTTTGAAGAGCGGCAAATACAGAACATCATCAAAGAAAGCCACTCCAACATCGTTACGGTTTCTCCTGAGTTTTTTGTCATAGAAAAAACAGGCTTTCGATCGGAAACTGAACGGTTGCGCAAAGATTTAGAACCTTACGGTTTACTTCAGTTTGTGCGGTCGGGTCGAATTTCAGTAACCAAGGCAAAAATGGGAATTTCAGAAATATTAAATACTTTTAAAAACAATAACAAATAAAATCATGTCAAATTATTTTAATCAATTAGCACTGCGTCAACAACTGGAACAACTGGGACAATGTCGTTTTATGGACGCTTCAGAATTCGATGAAGGGATTGGTGCACTCGAAGGAAAAAAAATCGTAATTGTAGGTTGTGGAGCGCAGGGGTTGAATCAGGGACTCAATATGAGAGATTCAGGATTGAATATTGCCTATGCCTTGCGGCAGGGAGCCATTGAACAAAAAAGAGCCTCCTATCAAAATGCGGTAAGCCATGATTTTCAAGTTGGGACGTATGAAGAATTAATTCCTACTGCAGATGTGGTGATCAACCTTACTCCAGATAAAAACCACAGCGCCGTAGTAGAAGCCGTAATGCCTTTAATGCAAAAAGGGGCTACACTTTCTTATTCTCACGGATTTAATATAGTGGAAGAAGGAATGAAGATTAGAGAAGATTTGACCGTGATTATGGTGGCACCAAAATGTCCCGGTTCGGAAGTACGTGAAGAGTACAAACGCGGCTTTGGGGTCCCAACCCTAATTGCTGTGCATCCAGAAAACGATCCGAACGGACAGGGACTGGATCAAGCGAAAGCCTATGCTTATGCTACAGGAGGTCATCGTGCCGGGGTATTGGAATCCTCTTTCGTGGCCGAAGTAAAATCCGATTTGATGGGAGAACAAACCATACTTTGTGGGGTTCTTCAAACCGGCTCTATCTTGAGTTTTGATAAAATGGTCGCAGAGGGAATCGATCCTGGATATGCGGCGAAGTTGATTCAATACGGCTGGGAAACCATAACCGAGGCCTTAAAGCACGGAGGGATTACCAACATGATGGACCGACTTTCTAATCCAGCCAAAATCAAGGCCTTTGAACTTTCAGAACAATTAAAAGAAATCTTACAACCGCTTTTTGAAAAGCATATGGACGACATCATGTCGGGTCATTTTTCTAAAACCATGATGGAAGATTGGGCAAATGATGATAAAAACCTTTTGTCTTGGCGAGCAGCCACAGGAGAAACGGCCTTTGAAAAAACAGCCATTACCGATCAAGAAATCGCTGAGCAGGAGTTTTTTGACAACGGAATACTGATGGTAGCATTTGTTCGAGCTGGGGTTGAATTGGCATTTGATACCATGGTCGCTGCTGGGATAAAAGAGGAATCCGCCTATTACGAATCCTTGCATGAAACTCCCCTGATTGCGAACACCATAGCCCGAAAGAAATTATTTGAAATGAATCGAATTATTTCTGATACTGCAGAATACGGTTGTTATTTATTCGACCACGCAGCGAAACCGATGTTGACTGACTTTATGAAAGGAGTCAAGACAGATGTGATCGGAGCAGGGCTTCAAGTAAAAGACAGCGGAGTAGATAACAAACAGTTGATAGACATCAACGAGATTATCCGATACCACCCTGTAGAAATGGTGGGTTATGAGCTTCGTGCTTCTATGACTGCGATGACTAAAATAGTATAAGGTGAACCCCCAACCTTCACTTGAAGGAGTTGAACAGGCTGTATTGCGCTTGCGTGATGTGGTCAGAAAAACACCATGGGAATACAATGAGCGTTTGTCAAATTTGACAAACGCTTCTGTTTTTATAAAACGGGAAGATTTACAACAGATTCGTTCCTTTAAAATCCGAGGGGCTTACAATAAAATCAGTTCCCTGACTGCATCCGAACGTGTTGGAGGTATCGTTTGCGCCAGCGCTGGAAACCATGCCCAAGGGGTGGCCTATGCGTGTAAAAAACTCCAAATTCAAGGTACCATTTACATGCCTGCTACCACTCCCCAACAAAAAGTAACCCAAGTGCGCATGTTCGGGGAAGTCTTTGTCGATACCGTACTAACCGGCGATACCTACGATGCCTCTCAAAAGGAAGCTTTAAAATTCACTAAAAAAGAAGGAAAAACCTTCATCCATCCCTTTGATGATCTACACGTAATTGAAGGTCAGGCAACTGTAGCACTGGAAATTTTGGAGCAAACCAAAGATCCGCTAGATTTTATTTTTGTTCCCGTCGGGGGTGGGGGGTTGATAGCCGGCATCGTGACCGTGATGAAATCGCTTGCGCCTCATACCAAAATAATAGGGGTGGAGCCCCTAGGAGCAGCTTCTATGCAGCAAGCCCTAGAATCTGGTGAGCGCGTGGTATTAAAAAAGCTGGATCGCTTTGTGGATGGGGCAGCGATACGTCAGATTGGAGCCCTTCCTTTTGAAGTGTGTAAGAACTCGCTGGAAGACGTCCTTACCGTAGCCGAGGGTAAAGTTTGTCAAACCATACTCGATTTGTACAACAAGGAAGGAATAGTTGCTGAGCCCGCAGGGGCACTTGCCATTGCAGGAATAGAGCAAATGGGATCTTCGCTCAAAGGCAAGCGGATAGGGGTGTTGTTGTGCGGTGGAAATAACGACATTTTACGCATGCCTGAAATCAGCGAACGCGCCTTGCTTTATGCCAGCCTAAAGCATTATTTTCTAATCGATTTTCCCCAACGTCCAGGAGCATTAAAAGAATTTGTAACCCTTGTCTTAGGTCCCGATGACGACATTACCCATTTTGAATTTTCCAAAAAAAGCTTCCGAACCAATGCACCCGCCGTGGTAGGAATTCAATTAAAAGAGGCAGCAGATTTTTCGCTTTTGGTAGAACGGATGAAAAACCATAACTTCAAATTTGATTATTTGAATGAAAAACAAAATTTATTTCAATTTTTGATCTAATAAAACGCTAAGAAAAAGAAGAACGTATGACTACTAAAATTGCTGATATTCCGAAGGAATTTCATGTTATTTCCTATGCCTGTG
>Ga0255784_10004616_pt1 | contig 10197 bp, 10 predicted proteins | sample 101ome_14_FD_179982 | JGI IMG/M metagenome (GOLD analysis project Ga0255784, IMG submission 179982) | Coastal salt marsh microbial communities from the Groves Creek Marsh, Skidaway Island, Georgia - 101403AT metaG (version 2) | ecosystem: Environmental > Aquatic > Marine > Intertidal zone >...
GTCCCCCCCTTTTTGCAAAAGGCGGCTTTGGTTGCCGTGACAGAAGGCGAACACCTTGTTCAAGAAATCCGTGAGAGATGTCGCCAAGGAAGAGACATTGTGATGTCAGCTTTACTTGAGCATCCAAAAGTTGCGGTTTCAAAACCTCAAGCGGCTTTCTATGCATTCTTTCAAGTGCAGGGGATGAACGATAGCTTGGACTGGGCTAAGCAGTTGTTCCAAGAAACAAAAGTCGGAGTTGCTCCTGGCAGAGCATTTGGCCCGGAAGGTGAAGGCTGGATACGTCTCTGTTTTGCATCGTCAAAAGAAAATCTGAATAAGGCTATGCAAAGATTAACGGTGTTCCTTGATCGTAATTAGCGCCCATCAAACGTTACGCTTTTGATCAACGCGAACACCTGATTACCTGGTCGCAAATCAAGTTCATTCAGCGAAGCAAGCGTAATTCGTGCACGCAGGCTTTGTCCCCCAAGATCAAGTGACACATTGGCTGATCCAGTTGCTTGGTCAATCTCACAAATAACCACGGTCGCAGGCAATATATTGCGAATACTGATGGCTTTTGGTGCCTCCAATGCAATGGCCACATCACGTGCTCTGACCCGAATTCTAACCTTGTGTGCAATAGGGAGATCAATAATAGGTGATGCCAGCTGGCCATTTGCCATACTGATTTGTGTCATTCTGTTCGCTTTATCATGGCTAGTAATATGGCCAGTCAAAAGAACACTCTCTTCGAATAATGATACTCCCGCATCAAGGCCAAGGCGCTCGACCATTTCGTTCGCCGGCCCTATTCCCACGACCCGGCCTTTGGATATTTGGAGAATAAGGTCTGATAAACGTGCCACCTCACCAATATCGTGACTTACATAAATTATAGGGACGTTTGATGCTGTAGTGAGATTGTCAAGGTATGGGAGGATTTCCTCTTTTGCCAACTGATCAAGACCGGCCAGCGGCTCATCTAAAAGAAGTAAGCGGGGGCGTGATAATAAGGCTCGCGCGATGCCAACGCGCTGTCGTTCACCTCCAGAGAGGTTGGTTGGCATGCGTCTCAATAAATGCGTGAGACCCAATAATTCAACAATCACCGATCTATCTATTGGTGTGCCTGCACCCTGGCGTCTTGCAGACCGTTTTTCCGCAAAATCCAGATTTTTGTTCACCGATAAATGGGGAAATAATTCGGCTTGCTGAAATGCAAAACCAATGGGTCTTAGATGGGGCGGAGTGAAATGGTTAGGTGTCTGCCATGCTAAATTCCCAACACTTAGCGAGCCTGGAAGTTTTGTAAGACCAGCAAGGCAACGGAGGATGGTTGTTTTTCCTGATCCTGACGGCCCAAAAAGTGCAGTCACACCAGATAGAGGAATTTCAAAGTTTGCGTCGACTGAAAAGCCGCCTACCTTTCCTTTAAATTGTGCAATGATCCTATCAGTGTTCATGCTTAGGATGTCCGCTGAGTTTTGCTGAGCATAAGAGCGGTGAGAACTACCAGAAAGGAAAATGCAATCATGCCTGCGGCGAGGATATGAGCTTTGCCCCATTCCAATGCTTCGACGAAGTCGTACAACGCCACTGAGGCAACGCGAGTTTCTCCAGGAATATCGCCGCCTATCATCAGAATAACGCCGAATTCTCCTATGGTATGGGCGAAAGCCAGGATAGCGCCAGTGAGAATTCCTCGTTGCGCCAGTGGTAAGGCTAAGCGAAAAAAGATATCTGTTGGGCTGGCGCCAAGGGTCCGAGCTGCTTCCAATGTTGGCTCGCGAATTGCCTCGAATGCGTTACGAATGGGCTGCACGACAAACGGCAGCGAATAGATCATCGAGCCAATTACAAGGCCGGTGAATGAAAAGGCGAGGCTGCGCCCACCCCAAAGATTTGCAAGCCATCCGCCGGGTCCATCTGGACCTAAAGCCAAAAGCAAATAAAAACCAAGAGCTGTGGGTGGCAGTACCAATGGCATCGCGATCAACGCGGCAAGAGGTTCTTTCCAACCAGATTTGCAGCGCGCTAAGAACCATGCAATTGGGGATCCTATCAATAACAGTAGCACTGTAGTTACAGAAGCTAGCTTTAAGGTGAGCGAAATTACTGGCCAGAGTTCAGTTAAATATTCCATGTATTTAGCCCTGGAGCGTCACTTCGAGCTTGCAGATGTTTCAGCGATTGCCAATGGATCAATTATGCGAGCTGGCTCTATGACCTGAAATCCTCTTGACCTTACTTCAAGAATTTCTAAAGGGCGCAAAGCCATACCTCCATTGGACATACGCACTGAACCATGAGCGCCTCTTATGGAACCGATTTTTCTGAGTTCAATTGATTTTAGGGGGCGCGACCCTTCGCGGCTAGCTTCAAGTGCTAGCTTCATGGCGTCATATGCTATTCCAACGAGTTCTGTAGGAGGAGTTCCAAAAATAGATTTGTAACGATTGTTGAAAATATCATCTGATGGCTGCGCTGCAAATTTTCCCCCATGCAATTCTCGTGCACGCTTGGGGTCCATTTCTTTCCAGCGGGATAAGCCAACCAATTGAACGCCCGCCGCTTTTGCATCGTAAAGCTGAAACATTGGAGCTACGGTAGAGAGCTCTGCACCGCTGACCGTTAATAGAAATGTATCGATCGGACTTTGGCCGAGGCCACCAGCAGCAGTGTAGCGATTGATAACAGAGTTAATTGCCGAAATTTTAGGAATGCCGGTAGTTGTCATCCGTCTGTAAGACTGAGCTAAGCTCTCCAGCAATTCTTTCTCCCGACCAGAATACTGAGATGCCATGGAATTTAAAATACCGTCGGGAGTGTTTGCCTCAATGAGTTGGGATTTGAGCTGGATGGCGTTAATTTTTCGGTTGCTCTGCCGAAATTCATTTCTCGTTAGATCCCGAACCCTTCGGGCAACCGAAGTATAATCCTCGTCCTCATCATAGACAGCAAGCTGCACCCTGAGCTGACCGGAGAAATTGGCTTCTCTTTGCGCTTGTTTTACGCTTGCTGCAGAAAAGGGGCCTTGGCGACCAAAAATGGCAACGGTTCTTGCTCCTGAACGAGCAGCATGCCTCAAAATTCGTGATGTTTCTAGCTCAACGGCTTGGCCCATTAAAAAGATATTAGAGGTGATAATCCGGCTGTCTTTTGAAAAAGATAGAGCCATCAATCCTGAATTTGTAAGGATGGGAGATATAGCCGTAGCGTCATGGCCAAAAAGTGGACCAACGATAATATCTGTTTTAGACGCAGAAGCTTCGGTGGCTGCCTTTAGAATGTCACTTGCAGTGTCAAAAGAAACCAATTCCGCCACCACATCAGGTGTGTCTAGTAATGCCATGGCGGCGCCGTTAGTGATTTCCTTTCCAGCAATTTCGTTTGCTCCAGAAAATGGAGCGAGTAACGCAATTTTGACTGGACGAGAGCGGACTAATGGCAATGGTTTGATATTCGCACTTGGTGCTTGGGCTGATTTTTCTGGTGCTGCGAATATCTCTTTTGAAGATGATTTATTAGTCGTTTGGTTAGGTGTGAGAGGACCTGTTTGATTAGTCTGGCAAGCAGCCAGAGAAAAAATAATCAAGGCCGCGGAAACCGTGCGGAAGGTACTTCCCCAATGAAAAACCATGTTTTTCAACAAATAGCTTCTCCAAACATGCGCGAACGATTGATTTACTCTCTACTAGACAAGCATAAAACTTCGGCGCAATCGTAATAGCAAGAACTAGGCGAAATTAAGGACGCAAAGGCAAATGACCAAAATAGCAATAATGGATGATTATCAGGGAGTGGCTCTATCTGCTGCGGATTGGAGCGGCCTAGATGTAACAGTTTTTCGGGATCATCAAGCAGACCAAAGTCGAGTAATTGAGCGTCTGAAGCCCTTTGAAGTTGTTTGTTTGATGAGAGAGAGGACTGCTTTCCCTAAGTCGGTGATAGAAGCATTGCCAAATCTGAAATTAATTGTCACCACAGGTATGAGGAATGCTTCCATCGATATGGATGCAGCCCGAGAACGAAATGTCGTGGTAACAGGCACAAGAGGTAGCTCTACCCCCACACCAGAGCTTGCTATGGGGTTGATCCTTTCACTTGCGCGCTCCATTCCCCAAGAGGGACGGAGGATGCGCCGAGGCGAGTGGCAGACGACGATTGGTAAAAGCCTAAATGGTGCAACGCTCGGGCTTCTTGGCCTCGGAAAGCTTGGCCAACAACTCGCAGTATATGCACGCGCATTTAATATGAATTTGATTGCCTGGAGCCAAAATTTAACTGAGGAGACATGCAAGGATCATGGAGCAAAGTTGGTAGATAAGGATACTTTGTTCAGAGAGTCAGACTTTATTTCGGTTCATTTGGTGTTAAGCGATAGAACAAGAGGTCTAGTTGGAGGTGACGACCTTGCAAAAATGAAGGCAACGGCGTGTATCGTAAATACTTCTCGTGGTCCGATAATCGACGAAGAGGCCTTACTTTCTGCTCTCCAGGCTAGATCTATTGGTGGGGCAGGGTTGGATGTCTATGGAGTTGAACCTTTACCAGCAGACCATCCTATTCGTACTTTAGACAATGCCATTCTAACTCCTCATCTTGGGTATGTGACTGAGGACACGCTTGATATTTTCTATCGGGAATCAGTTGAGTGTGTGCGGAGCTGGCTGGCGGGTGACCCTGTCAGGGTTATTTCTTAGCTTATTAAATCGCAGGAAATGCATAATTGACTCGCACGCTACTCAAAGGCGGGTTATTGTAGAAAGGAGTATGTTTAGCGACTATCGCTTTAGATACCTTTTAGAAATTAAAGTATCAAACAGGGAGAACAAAAATATGCAGTTTGGCAAGAAGAGCCTGCTTTCCGCAGTAGCCACCGCCGCACTGACGGTTTTTGGCGCATCGGCAGCAATTGCCGACGTAAAGCCAATGACAATTCGTATCGCAGCCGATCTGACAGGACCGCCACATCCTGCTGGTATCGCGATGACTTACTTCAAAGAAAAGCTTGAAGCCCAAGTTCCAGGCAGTGAAGTTCGTTTGTATTTTGCTGGAGCGCTTTACCGCATTCCAGAAGCGGTTGAAGCAATGACCGAGGGTAACCTTGAAATGACTTGGGGTCAGTTCGGTAAAACTGCAGCTGTAGATCCTTACATGAATCTAGTGGTTGGGCCTCAGTTGCTAACTACGGCAGGCGCCATCAACTCCTTAGAGACCACTTCAACCTATAAGTTCCTTGTCGACCGCTTTGATAAAGTCCATGACATTGAAGTGTTTGCTGCCGGCCACTTATCCATGTACATGGGTGCTGGTTCCGGAAGCCGCCTGATGAAACCAGAGGACTTCCAAGGTAAGAAGATCCGTTCTATGGGGCCAGCTGAGAATGCTTTGCTTGCAGCTCTTGGTTCAAACCCAACCACAATGGCATTCGGTGATGTTCCTCCTGCCCTTCAGACGGGCGTCATCGATGGCCTGCTGACTTCCCTTGGTGGGTTCAATACCACTAAGGATCAAGCACCATTCTTCACCATTGCCGGGTTGAACGGTATTGTTGGTGACTATTACTGGATTGGTGCGTCCAAGCAGTGGCTGTCCCGTTTAGATGATGCGCAGCGTAAAGTTGTTCGTGATCTTCTCGTGAATGATGTAATGCCTTTCCAGAAGAAGGTAAATTTCTGTAACGACCGCCGGTTGGTGGAAAAGTTCGAGACTAAAGATCCTTCAAAGCCAGGTATCTATGTCATGAACGCTCAAGAAGCGGCATTTGTTAAAACAGCAGCTTCCGCCACTGGTAAATGGATTAAGTCAAACACTCCTTCAGATGCAGATGCTTGGGTTGACAAGTTTGCAATGGAAGCTGAAGCACTTGTGAAGGCCAATCCAGCTGGTAGCAGCGATTTGGAAAAAACCGACTGTGAAGCAATCAAGCCTTACTTCTCTAAGTACACCAAGAAGTAATTTTAGGCTTTTAGCCGACTGATGAAGGATAAAAACTTTATCAGCGGCTTTGGGTTTGACCCGCTTCTGCTCTGCGGGAGCGGGTCGTTTCCAAAAGTGTAGCTAACAACTATCGCCACCTGCCTCAATTAGTTATGGTGTCTGGCGTGCGTACATGAAGGGCTTCTACAATGGATAGTGCTTTAGATACCCTCTACAAAGGCATCCGATTTCTAACTGACCGTGTCTTGGGCAATATAGCTTCGTTGGGTCTTCTTGGGGGCACCCTCTTTGCTATCTATGAAGTGTTTCGGCGTTACATTTTTGGTGTAGTGCATGAATGGGGTCAGGATTTTGTGATCTATGTGATCATTGGCTCCGTCTTTTTGTATTTTGCGGTTACGCAGGCAAAGCGAGCTCATCTTGTAATGAGTGCGTTTACTGATCTTCTTCGTGGCCGTGGCTATGAAAAAACAGTGATCTTTTTGAGATTATGTGTTTCGTCTTTTTCTTTATTCTTTTTCAGTTTCTTTGCTTACTGGGGTGTTCCGGCGGTAGAGCGTACAATGATGACCGGTCGAACCTCTCAAAGCATGTTTCTTCTTCTTTGGCCGTTTCAGGCAATGTTGTTAGCATCTTTTGCTCTCATGGCCTTGGTAACGCTGTTCCATCTTTATCAAGATATTCGTGCTTTAATGGGTAAGTCCGTTTTCGAGTGGGCTCCCGCAGAAATTCACACCGACATCTAAGAATTTGGCTCCATAGCCATAATTAAAACAGGGAAACACTGATATGTGGGCACTCGGCGGATCATTGATAGGTTTGATGCTTGCTGCGGCGCCAATCGGCATTGCACTTGCTGGGGCGACGATATTGGTTGTGCTTTCTGACCCAATGTTGGGGCCCAATGCTCTCTTTCGAGCATTTTTTCAGTTTTTGAACAGCTATACTTTGATGGCAATTCCGTTCTTTATTTATGCTGGCTTCCTCATGGAGCGGACTGGCTTGATCGCTAAGTTATTTAACTTTGCGGACTCCCTGATAGGATGGCTTCCCGGTGGTTTTGCGTATGCAACCCTTCTCGCCGCGGTAATGTTTGGCGCTATTTCGGGCTCCTCCACTGCAATGGCGGCAGCTATGGGCATCATAGCTTATCCTGAAATGATCCGCCGTGGTTATCCTGTTTGGATGTCTGCTGGAATCATCGCGTGCGGCGGTGGAATAGCAATTCTGATCCCCCCATCCATTACATTGATTCTCTATGGCATTATCACAGAAGAGTCGATTGTATCCCTGTTTTTTGCCGGATTTACTCCTGGACTCATGTTGGCCATCTCGGATGCCATCATCATCGTTGGCATTTCGCTTTTCATTAAATTGCCGGCGGGTAAGTTTGAGTTGAAGAAAGTAGGTGCCGCCACATGGGATGCATGGCCAGCACTTTTGATGCCAGTATGCGTTTTAGGTGGTCTCTATGGCGGCGTTTTTACGCCAACCGAGGCAGGCGCTGCAGCGGCAGGTTATGCCCTTCTTTTTGGTCTTTTGTCGGGCCGCGGTAAGTTTCTCAAAGAACTTCTACCCACTACGCAACGCACCATCAATCTGACAGCAATTGTCTATTTCTTATTAGGGTGTGTAGGCGTGTTTCAATTCTTATTGGCTAATAAGGGATGGCCGCAGGACATCGCCGCATGGACAGCTGCACAAGGCTTTACCCAGATGGAGTTCCTGGCAGTCCTGCTGATTGTAATGCTCTTTCTTTCGATGTGGCTTACCGGCGTTGCGATCCTCGTACTTACTGTGCCTATCTTCTTCCCGGTTGCGCTTACTCTTGGCGTTGACCCGATCCATTTAGGAATCTTGGCCGCAATAGCCATTGAGATGGGCGGTGTTATCCCTCCTGTTGGCCTAAATTTATTTGCGGTGTCGGGGACTACTGGGGTCCCCGTTACAAAGGTCATGAAAGGAGCAATTCCCTTCTTGATCACCGATGGTATTGTGCTTCTGCTCATGCTGTTTTTCCCGGTTCTTTGCCTCTGGTTGCCTGATTTACTTATTGAATCTCACTTTAAGTAAGTTAGGGGAGTTGCGACCGTGCCGATAATACAAAGTGATCGGTTATCTGCCGTTGTCGCCGAGATATTTGATCGTGCTGGATGTGACCGAGAAGAGGCCGAGCGCGTAGCAGAGAGCCTTGTTGGCGCAAATTTGCGCGGGCATGATAGCCACGGAGTGATCCGCACTCTGCGCTACGTAACTTGGTTAGAAACAGGTTGGATCAAAGCGGGACATCCTGTTCGTGTTGTGCGTGAAAGTCCAGTTATGGCTGTGCTAGATGCGGAGCAGGGATTTGGGCAATCAGCGGCTGAAAAGGCTGTAGAGGTTGGAATTGAGAAAGCTACAGCGATGGAGATTTCCGTCGTTACGCTTAAAAACGCAGGCCATATTGGCCGAGTTGGGCAGTACGCGGAACAAGCAGCTGCTGCTGGCCTAGTCTCCATTCATTTTGTGAATGCTCGATCCAGTGAGCTAGTAGCTCCATTCGGCGCTCGGGAACGTCGTTTTTCGACAGCACCCTTCGCAGTAGGAATACCCCAGAATGGAGCGCCTCCTTACATACTCGACTTCGCAACTTCAATTGTTGCGGAAGGAAAGGTGTTGGTGGCGGCGCAAGGCGGAAAATCCCTGCCCAAAGGTGCGCTTATCAATGATAAGGGCGATCTTACAGAGGATCCAATTGCCCTTTACAGTGATGCCAAACCGCCCAATTACAGGAACGGTACGGGAGCTATCCGAGCAATGGGGGAGCACAAGGGGTCTGGTCTTGCATTAATGTGCGAGCTTCTAGGGGGTGCTTTCAGTGGCAATGGTGCAGCTGGTCCAGCGTCTGGTAAGCCATTCGCTAATGGAATGTTGTCGATATATCTAACGCCGGCTGCATTTGCTGAGGAAGACAACTTTTTTTCAGAAGAAGTTCGTCGGTACGTTGACCATGTAAAATCTGCAGCTCCCGCGGCAGGTATTGATAAAGTCATGGTCCCCGGTGAGCCTGAGCTTGAGCGGTTGGAAGCGCGTCGCCGCGACGGACTCGAATTACCAGAAGATGTTTGGAATTCAATTTTGGAGGCGGCAGAGAAAGCAGGCCTTCCGAATAGTGAAGCTCGCAGTATTGCGGGGGTTAACTAAATTGATAGGCAGGTTAAACTGTTTTTTATTGGTCGAAACTGATTAGTACTGGAAGAAGAAATGGCTGCAGACCAACCATGGGCACACGCTGTATATGATTATCTAAAGAGTGAAGGTGTCACACAATTCTCATATGTGCCCGACGCAGGTCACCGTGTACTAATAGATAAGTCTATTGCTGATCCTGATATGAACTCCGTAGCCCTAACCACTGAAGAGGAAGGTGTCGCGATGGCTGCTGGTGCCTGGTTAGGGGGCACAAAGCATGTTCTATTAATGCAATCGAGTGGCGCAGGTAACTGCGTGAATATGTTTTCCTTACCCAGGCTTGGGCGGTTTCCTTTTGTGACTTTGATGTCTATGCGTGGTGACTTTGGAGAAGGTAATCCCTGGCAAATGCCCATGGGTATGTCGATTGAGAACGTTTTGAAGGCCTGTGAGTTTGTTGTCCTGAAAATTGATAGTGAAGATGAGGCTCTTTCGACTGTCCAAGCTGCTATGACAATGGCTTACAAGTCAAATCAATGTGTTGCCGTTCTGTTAACTCAGAAGCTTCTCGGCGCTAAAGCTTTCTAACATGTCGGGCCAACAGGTCCGTCAAAAAGCTAATGGTCAAGATGTAGATCTAGCCCGTCAGCTGGTTGAAAATGCGGCATTAGCTTCTTTAGCTGTGGTTGGCTCTGACGGCGCCCCAATCGTTGCTCTTACTTCGCCTGTATTGCTTCCGACTGGAGCCATACTTCTCCTTGTCTCGTCTCTATCAGCGCATGGCAAGGCGTTGAGCGCCAATAGCCAAGTGGGTCTTCTTTTTACTGGTGTTGAAGATCTTAAAGATCCTATGAAAACTCCTAGGCTGACGATCCAGGGCAGTTCGGTCAAAGCTACTTTGGATGAGCGAGCATTCTTCCTTCAAAGCCGGCCAGAGGCAGAATTGTACATAGATTTCAGCGATATGCAGCTTTATCGAATTGACTTGAAAAATGCCCACCTAGTTGTTGGGTTTGGCCGTGCCGTTTCTTTATCTCCGGGATGCTTGGCTCGAAGGCTATGATTAACGCGTGACATAGGGCCGCAATCGTTGGTCAA
>Ga0255784_10004621_pt1 | contig 10189 bp, 9 predicted proteins | sample 101ome_14_FD_179982 | JGI IMG/M metagenome (GOLD analysis project Ga0255784, IMG submission 179982) | Coastal salt marsh microbial communities from the Groves Creek Marsh, Skidaway Island, Georgia - 101403AT metaG (version 2) | ecosystem: Environmental > Aquatic > Marine > Intertidal zone > Salt...
GTTCCCGCGCGCGCGCGTCGTCGCGCGCGTCCAGGCCCCGGAGCGCGAGGAAGACGCGATTCCGTCCGATGATTTCAAACCCGAGGAACTCAAATTCCGAGACATTGTCTCGCTGTGGGTGACGCAAATCTTACAGACGTACGGCGACCGCGAGAGCAAAGATAACGCGCCCGTGTGCGAGGGCGTCATCGACGACTTGGTCGGTGGGCCCATCTTTTTGGCGTTGTACCCGTATTTTCGTCGATACGGTGGTGTGTTTAAACTCGCGTTCGGTCCCAAGGTGTTCATGGTGTTGAGCGATCCCGTCGTCGTGCGCGAGGTGCTCAAGGAGAAGCCGTTTTCATTCGACAAGGGCGTCTTGGCGGAGATTTTAGAGCCAATCATGGGTCAAGGGTTGATTCCCGCGCCGTACGCGATATGGAAAAACCGTCGTCGTCAACTCGTGCCGGGATTTCACAAGGCGTGGCTCGATCACATGGTGGGATTGTTCGGACACTGCTCGAGCGAGTTGGTGCGGAATTTGGACGCCGCCGCCGACGCCGACGAGACGGTGGACATGGAGGAACGATTTTGTTCGGTGAGTCTCGACATCATCGGTCTCGCGGTGTTCAACTACGATTTCGGGTCGGTGACGAAAGAATCTCCAATCATCAGCGCCGTGTACAACTGTTTACAAGAGGCGGCGCATCGAAGCACGTTTTATTTCCCGTACTGGAATTTGCCCTTCGCCACCGACATCGTCCCCCGGCAGCGCGAGTTTAAAAAGAACATGGGCATCATCAACGACACGCTGAATGGATTGATCGCGCAGGCGCAGCAGTACGAGGGCACGGATGATTTAGAGGAGTTGCAAAATCGCGATTACAGCAAGGTGAAGGACCCGTCGTTGTTGCGTTTCTTGGTGGACGTGCGCGGCGCAGACGTCACCGACGCGCAGCTTCGCGACGATTTGATGACGATGCTCATCGCGGGACACGAGACGACGGCGGCGGTGCTCACGTGGGGATTGTTTTGTCTCGTGCAACAACCTGAATTGATGAAACGCATTCAGGCGGACATCGATGAGGTGTTCGGAGACGATGATCGCGCGCCGACGTACGAGGATATTCAAAAACTCGAGTCGGTGCGTCTGTGCATCGCCGAGGCGTTGCGTCTCTATCCCGAACCGCCCATTCTCATTCGACGATGTTTGGAGGACGTCACCCTTCCCAAGGGCGCGGGCGATCGAGAGGTGACCCTCATCAAGGGGATGGACATATTCATCAGCGTGTGGAATCTGCACCGGTCGCCAGAGTGTTGGGAAAACCCGGATGAATTCGATCCGTTTCGATTCAAGCGCCCGTTCGCCAACCCGGGCGTGAAGGATTGGGCGGGATATAACCCCGATTTATTGACCGGTCTCTACCCGAACGAGATCGCGAGCGATTACGCGTTCATTCCATTCGGCGCCGGCGCGCGCAAGTGCATCGGCGATCAATTCGCCATGCTCGAAGCCACCGTCGCCATGACCATGACGCTTCGCCGCTTTGACTTTGAGCTCCAAAAGAACCCCGCCGACGTCGGCATGGAGATGGGCGCCACCATTCACACCGCCGGCGGATTACCCATGAAAGTCCGACGACGTCGACGATGATGCGTCCCGATGATTAATTTTCTTTCGGCGATATCGCCGAGCCGCTTGTAACATCGCCGCCGTCCCGTCGCCCCTCCGTCGAGGTTTGTCCCGACCCGCCCTCTGACCCGTCGGCAACAGAATCAATCATCGCTCGTCACACGCGCGCGCGTCATGGCGAACGACGATGCGAGCGAGATGATCGCCACGCGCGAGGAGATGAAACGCGCCAAGCTCGATCTCGGGTACAGAGACTTTTGCGCGCACTTGCTCATCCCTCTGAATGAGTGCCGACGGAAATCCTTCTACCTGCCGTGGAAGTGCGGACACGAGCGTCACGTGTACGAGAAGTGTCAATACAAGGAGTGCGTGTGATGCGCGGTGATGCGTTTATTGTTTTCGCCACGGGCGCGTGGGTTCGCGGGCGACGACGCGCGCGTGACGAGCGTCGATGAGGCGGGGGTGGCGATCGAGCGGTGGACGACGGACGGGACGCGCGATCGGACGACACGAGACGCGATATAGAGACACGGGAGGACGACGCGAGGACGACGACGCGAGACTGACGGTAACATTTCCCATCTCCTTCTCTGTCGATGACTAGGTACATGAAGCGCGTGGCGTCCATGAAGGCGTCGAAGGAGTGAGAGTTCTTAGCGGCGGGGCGACGGCGACGTGTGTAATATATACCCTCTTTTCGATGAAGCGCGGCGATGACCGACGACGACGTGCGAGCGATGCGGTGCGCGTGAATCGTCATGTGATGTTACAGCTTTGTGCGCGCGAGCGGGAGACGGACGGCGATGAGGATCGAATCGGCGACGTCGGGGACCTCGGCGGGGCGAAGCCGCTTGACCGACGACGCGTCACGAGCGCTCCTCGATCGCGTCGCGAGCGCCCCTCGCGCGCGTTCACGAGAAAGAATCGTACATTATACCTCGATGATACCCGCGGCGTCGAACACGTCCTCTAAAGGCGCGTGACTCCCCGTCGAGACGTCGTACGACGCGTACGCGAGCGCGCCGTCTCGAAACACAAACGTACCACCCTGTTGATATCCCTGCGACGGTTCCGGCGGTAACCACGGTTTCCAACGCCGCAAAACACCGAGTAAATCTTTCGCCCCATCCTTTTCCCATCTCTTCAGAATACTTTCGGGCGTCGCCTTTTCCAAAAACGTCTCTCTCGCGCCTTTTCGCAGACGCAACGCCGCGTACGTCGCCGACGTCTCGTCCGCGTGTAGCAATTCAATCGGGAAATCATTCTCTCTCGCGAAATCTCGCGCCCTGTCCAAAACACCGATGGACACCACGACCAAACGCACGCCTCGTCGCTCGAAGAGAGGAATCGCCTCGCGCGCGAGCTCCACCGCCCGTTCGCTCGCGAAGAATCACCCAAAACTTCTGAGAAACGTCACCACCGTCGTGCCTTCGTCGAGCACGAGGTCCGGGACGGTGACGCGCGCGCCGTCCGTCGCGCGCGTGATCTCGACGCCTTTCAAAGCGCGCAGAGGGTCGGCGGGGGCGCCCGCGGGGACGTTGATGCGCCGAGCGTGCTCGGCGCGAGTGATGATGACGTCTCGTTGAGTCGCCCGATGGCATCGTCGTCGTCGCGTCGTCGGGACGCGCGAGGCGATCGCACCGCGCGCGGTGAGCGACGCCATCGTCTCGCGTCCGCGCGTCGCGCTCGTCGCTCGCGCGCGCGGAGGCGACGTGTGTGGTCGACGTGACTCGACTCGACCGCACTCACCGTCGCTCGGTGTCTCGTCGTCACCGCGCGCTCGAGCGACCGCGCGCGCGGACGCGCCGAAGAACGCGCGCGATGTCCATTCGAGGCGTGCCGCAGTTGCGCGCGCTTCGACTCGTGTACTGCGACGTCACGGGCTCGTCCCGAGGCGCGAAAGATTTCATAACCTCGGGCGGCTGGGGAGAATTCGTCGCCCGCGTCGGCACCACCGCGTCGACGTCGACGACGTCCGAGGTCCAGCGCGGGTGTGATCCGCACGTGCGCGCGTCCTACGCGAACGGGAACGAAAAGACGGTGGGGTTGAAGAATCTGAGCGCGGACGCGGTGGCGACGCACTGCGCGTGGCTGGCGAGCGAAAAGGGCAAACCCGGGTCGAAACCGATGAAAGGACGGCACTTCACCAAGAGACCGAGCGTACAGGGACGATGGACGCCGTTTACGTTCGGCGGTGGGGCACCGTACATGGACGCGGAGACGCTGTCGTGAGCGAACGAACGAGACGGCGGGCGAGTCGAGGCGGCGGGGCTCGAGCTCGACGAGAGACGAGAGAGACGCGTTGTAATATTGATTTTAAACGGTAGACACCACGTTCGAACGCACACGACGCGCGCACGCACGTTATTTCCACCGCGCGGTCGTTCATCGAGCGCGACACCCACGCCTGATGTTCGCTCTCCCGCGTCTGCGTCTCCGTCGACCGGCGCCCAGTCAGCCTCACCCCCGCGCGTACGTCACAATCACGCGCGTCGAGCATGCGCGCGCGGTCGCGCGCGGTCGCGCTCGCCCTCATCGCGCACATCGCGTGCGTCGCGTGCGTCGTCACCGCGCGTCCGCTCGAAGAACCCGTCCGCGCCGACGCGTTCGTCGTCGTCCCGCGCGTCGCCACCGCCTCGACCGTTCGCGCGCGAGATTCGCGCGCGAGCGCACCGCCGTCCGATGCGCGCGAACTCGCGCTGTGCGCGTGCGCGTTCACGACGAGCGCGAACGGGCTCACGTGCGAGCGCGAGGGCGCCGTCATCGCCGGGTTCGAGGCGAGCGGCGAGTACGCCGGGCGCGACGCCGACGACGCGGGACTGGTGCCGCTCTCGCGGGCGATATGTTGCGTCCCGTGCGTCGGTGGGGACGACGAAATCGCAGATTTAAAGGTGAAGGATGTGTTTCCGGGCGTGGCGGACGAGGTGGACGGCGCGTCGGACGTGCGCGCGCTGCGACCGATGAGCGTCGACTGCGTTCCGGCGCGCGCGCCCGAGGGCGACCGGGGCGGCGCGACGTGTCCGCAGGGGACGTTTTTACAAGGATTCGAACGCGTGAATCGAGCGTCGGGGACGCACGGTGGATCGTTTTACTACCCTAAAGATGCCGGGGAGTGTTGCAAGGTGAAATTTGTGCTACCGAGCGGGAAAGCTTTGGGCGTCGACGCGTGCGAGTGCGCGACGGAGGACGGCGTCGACGCGTCGTGCGGACAGACGAACGCGCCAGACGCCGTGGCGGCGAACGGCGCGGTGGTGACTGGGTTTGCGTCTCTCATAAGCGCCATGAGCGCGCTCGGTTCACCGATGCTCGTGCCGGCGACGCCGCTTCGGTGTTGTAAGACGTGCGTGCGAGACGACGCGACGCCGCAACCGCTCAGCGACGGGTGTTCGCACTTGAATCGATGCAGTGGCCACGGTGAGTGCGTCATCGACGGACACTGCGAGTGTCACGCCGGGTGGATCGGCGACGATTGCGGCGCCGTGGACGAGGGATCGAACGGAATCTACGGACAATCGTGGCAGTACGCCGTCATGCTCTGCGGTGTCGTCCTCGGATGTTGCGCGCGCGCCATCCTTTGCAGACACGTCGAACAGATGAACATCATTCGCGCGCAGCGTTTGATGATGCAAGAGCCACTGTTGCGCCGACGAGAGGAGAACACTGTCATGGACGAGTGGGAGGAAGCGAGCGATCTGAGCACGTCTGAGGAGGACCCGGATTCGGACGATGACGACGAAGATCAAAGCCGAGACTCACGCGTCGCCGTCGCGCTCGTCAACCCCGTCTCCGGGAGTTCGGACGACGATGACGATGGCGAACACAACACCGCGGACATCGGCGAGATTCCACTCGCCTCTTCCGTCGAGGCGTCCGAAGACGACGCCGGCGAAGAAGACGCCGCCGCGAAAAAGACGACGAAGCGACGCAGCGGCGTCCCCGGAAGCGAATGCGTCGTCTGCATGACCGCCCCCGTCCAGTGCGTGCTCATTCCCTGTGGACACGCGTGCATGTGTCGAGGATGTTCTCGTCGCATGCGTCGATGCCCGATCTGCCGCGTCGCCGTAGACCGGCGTCAAAAATTGTATATGGGCGCGTAAACGCGTCCCCGTTCCTGTAAAAAGAAATGACGTGTACGTTCACCGTCCGCACGCCTCGTCGCGCGCGTCGACATGCGCGCGAACGCCCGAACGACGTCATGTACGCGCCTCGCGTCTCGCGCGCCCGCGTCACGACGCGTCTCGAGACGTCGCGCGGCGTCGACAGCGTCGTCATCTTCGCCGTCTTCGTCATCGTGCGTGCTCCTTCTCGGTGAAGACGACGACGATCTGCGCGTCGTCGAGCGCGCGGTGCGCCGCGTCGTCGACGCGACCGGTGTGGACGTCGTGCGATTGACGCACGCGTCGAGCGAGGGCGCGACGAGAGACGGACGGGCGTTGGCGCTGTCGACGCGAGAAGACGAGACGCGAGGCGACGGCGACGGCTCCGACGACGACGTCGCGTCGACGTCGTACGACCTGCGCGAGGCGTCGGGCGAAGACGCCGCCGTCGTCGCGCTCGATCCCACGGATGGATTACTCGCGAGATTGGGGCGCACGTGCGCGCTCGCGATCGTCGTGGCGAGAGCGCCGTGTTTGGGCGAGGACGTCTTCGGACATCGAGCGGCGAGGAGCGCGAGACGGTGCGCGGTGGCGGGCACGCCCACCATCCTCGCGAGCGTGCCGACGACGTCGAAAAAAGTAAACATCGAACCGTGCGCGGAGGCGTTGGAGGCGGTGCTTCGTCGAGCGTGGGAGGTGATTCCGAACGCGCCGCGGAATAATCCGAGGTCGCACTTTCCGTTTCCCACGAGGGGGCGATGGGCGAGTTTAGGCACCGCGCAGCTTCCCATGGACGACGAGCTCGCGGCGAGCGTGTTCGCCTCGAACGCGAACGATTTCGCGTCTCTCGATTGTTGGTCGCTCGGTGGGTTCGGAGCCGTGCCACATTTTGGCGGCGGCGGCGGCGGCGGGACGGAGTTGTCGCCGAGAGAGAGGCGTGAGGCTCTCCGCGACGCGTTTCGAGACGCCGACGTGTTTCTGAGCCTGAGCGTGCCCCCGACGTGGGTGCCGGCGAAAGGATTCTCGGCGACGCGTCCCGGCGTTTTGTGGCGACAGGAGAGGTGTCGAGCCGTTGCCGCCGACGAAGACGCCGCCGACGAAGACTCCCGGACGCCCGCGTCGACGCGAGATCGATTCGGACGGACGCTCCCTGCGCAGGACTTATCCACTCCGCACCCCACCGAAAAAGACGCGAGATTTGTTCGTCAACTCGCCACCGAACGTCTCATCGACGATCGCGCCGCCGCCACGAACACCGCCGCCACGAACACCGCCGCCGCCGCCGCCGCCGCCGTCCCTCCCCGCCCCCTTCCTCGCGCCTTCGTCGTCTCCGACGGCGTCGTCGTCGCCGACGACTCCCCTCGAGGCGACGTCGACGCCGTCATGCGCGGCGTCGCATCCATCACTACCGTTCCCACCTGGCCACACGGTCACTCGTTCGCTATCCTCGACGCGCTCGCCGTGGAGTCGCTTCGCGCCGACGCCGACGGCGTCCCCGCCTACCTCGCCGTCGCCTCCCACAACGCCGTCGACGCGTCTCGATGATCACGCGCGGATCGCTCCGACCGAATGTCATCCCACAAATCACGCAGTCACCATCCATCGCGCGTTCTCTCTCGTCCGTCGCGTCGTGCCTCGCCGCGCGTCCCGTCCCGTCACGGACGGTCCACGTCGACGCGAAGAGTCGTGCGGGCACACCTCGACGCGCGCGGGCGCGCACGCGGTCGACGCGCGCGTGGGCGCGAGACGAGAACGCGCGTCGTCATGGCCGTCGTCTCAGCCGCGCGGGCGTTCGGTGATGAACTCGCGTCGTTCGACGTCGCGTGGGTGCGCAAAAAGAGCCAAGATGGCTTTCTCATCTTTCCGTGCGTGGGGAAATCGTGGTACGGTGAGGACGGCGGAGGAGACGCCCCGATGTCGAGCGTGTTGGCGATGTATTGCGTGTTCGACGGACACAAGGATAACACGGCGATGCTGTACCTAGAAAAGCACTTGGGGAAGAATCTGGAGCACGAGTTGCGTCTGCTCGCGGCGGACGCGAGGAGTAAGGGTGGGCGAGAGGAGGATGAGACCGCGCTGGAGCACGGTATACGGCGGGCGCTCGTGCGGACGGAGGAGGAGTACGGTCGGAGTAACATGATGGGGTGTTTTTTTTGTCACGGACGTGCGCCGGAGGGGGGCTCGACGGTGGTGATTGTGGCGTTGCAACGCGCGGCGGTGGATCGACAGGGTACGGATTCGTTCGCGATAGATCTGGTGTGCGCGAACGTGGGAGATTCTGGGGCGTTGATGATGCCGCATCCGTCAGAGGTTGAGGACATGAGGCCGGAGGATCTCGGAAAGCACGTTCGATTGAACCGGGAGCACAACCCGGACGACCCGTTCGAGGCGAGACGTTTAATCAGCGCTGAGTGTCGATTGGCTCGATTGCGCACGCGTGACGGCGACGAGGTTGGGCCTCTGAGAGTCTTTCCGGGAGGGTACGCGGTGTGTCGAGCGTTCGGTGATTTCGATCTTCCCGCCATTGTGTGCGACCCCGAGTTTACTCGCGTGCGCATGCCGGAGAAAGGATGCCGTCTTCTCGTCGCCTCCGACGGCGTGTTTTCAGCTTTGAAGGATAGCACCGTCGCTTCAGAGTGTTCACAGTTCAAGGACACGGATGCGTGCGCGGCGGGCATCGTACAAAAGGTTTTAAAAGTCCGCGGCGTGCACGACGACATCACCGCCATTGTGGTGGATTTGCCGCCAATCGCAAAGATCCGAGACTACGTGCGAGCGTCTCGACCGTCGGTCGGACCCATCAGAAGAGTGACCGGTTTTGCTAAGGAGCCCGAGCCCTTGTCACGAGAGCAAGAGATGGAGATCAGGGACGCGGAGAGCGTCGACGTCACGGTGCACCAGGGGCGAAACTTCGGTGATTTTTCAGCCAAGAAAATATACGACGAATTCGACGTTCAAGATCTCATAGGTCGAGGTATTTACGGCTCTGTTCGTCGTGCAAAGGATCGCGTTTCGGGCGAAATCGTCGCGGTAAAGTCTATTTTGCGCTCTCGCGTGTTAGCGAGTGCCATCAGGGACGAGTGCGACGCGTTGCAAGTCTTGTGTGGGCACCATCCAAATTTTCCATCAAAGTTTATGATTTACGAGGATCATCCAATGTTGAAGAGCGAGGTGACGCACATAGTCACCGATTTATATAGTGGTGGGACGTTGCTTCAGGCGATATCTTCGCGCGGTTTGTTCGATGAAGGCGACTGGTGTGTCTGCGCGAATCAGCTTCTCGGAGCGGTGTCCTTCATGCACTCGTTGGGCGTGGCGCATCGAGATTTGAAACCAGACAATATCATGCTCAAAGAACCGTGGTCGTCCACGCCAGGCACTATACCGTTTCTGAAGATAATCGATTTCGGTAGTGCGACGTTTTGCCTATCCAACGAAACCATGAGAGGCCACGTTGGAACCAAGTTTTTCAGCGCTCCCGAATGTCTTCGGAAGAAGCCGTACACGAAGAAATGCGACGTGTGGTCCGTGGGTGTGCTCCTCATGGTGCTGCTCAAGGGCTTTCCGTCAGGTTTGGAAGTCGATGGTCAGTGGCGTTCGCTCCATCGAGGCGAAGAACCGACGTTTCCGTCGAACATTCCGAAGCATTTCATCAAGCTCATCAAAGCGGCACTTGTTATGGATCCCACACGCCGACCGAGCTGTGGAAGCATTCTGAAAGCCGCGAACGAATGGCTCGGTACCTCATTCACGCATAATAGAGTGTTTATGAGTCCCACGAAGAGTCGTCCCGCCCGACCGTTACCTCTACCGAAAGATTTCAAGGCGGCACACGATCTACACGTCGAAAACGTCAAGGCGACGAGCGTCGTGCAAGATCAACATCAGGACCACGAAGAGGAGGATATTTCAGTGTACAAAGGCAACAGCTGGCAATTAGATTTAAGTATAGAGAAGGGTATGCCACAAAATGCCTCTGGAGGCGCGCTCGACGTCGTTGAAAGTTTGAGCGCGCACAACAACACGTTGGTGTTTCAGAGACACGTCATGGACATGTTGAGTGTCGTCGCGACTCCAAAAGAAATTCGAGACGTGCTGAAGAGCCTCAAACTGAAACTTGGGGGACGAAATCATGCTCAGAAGCGGTCGTTCGACGCCGAAGGGCACGAACACACGTGGTGTCCGGCGCTGGTGTTGGAGGAAGCTGTGGAGGATAGCGGCGCCGTTGACGTCTTGGCGCAACTCAAGCTCGCGAGACATCTCACCGGACTTCCTCCGGAAGAGTTATTGATCGACATGACCACGTTATCCAATCTCGACACGCTGCACGAGCGTCACAAGCACGTCTTCAACGCCTTCTCCAAGCACACTGCCTGCAGCGCAAGTAGCGTGGCGGAGGTGTCCGCGTCGTCCTCGCCGGCGAAACTCAACCCCGCGGAGCTGAGCGCCATCGACAACGAGCGTCGTTTAGTGCAATCCG
>Ga0255784_10004627_pt1 | contig 10181 bp, 7 predicted proteins | sample 101ome_14_FD_179982 | JGI IMG/M metagenome (GOLD analysis project Ga0255784, IMG submission 179982) | Coastal salt marsh microbial communities from the Groves Creek Marsh, Skidaway Island, Georgia - 101403AT metaG (version 2) | ecosystem: Environmental > Aquatic > Marine > Intertidal zone > Salt...
GTCGTCATCCTCCTCGCACCACCACCACCACCACCACACCCTCCTCGTCTTCTTCGTCTTCGTCTTCGTCCGCCTTCTTCTTCGCGCTTCATCTGCGTCGTCGTCGTCGTCGTCGTCGTCGTCGTCATCTTAAATGAAAGCGACGCCACGCGACGCCACGCGCCCACTCGAACGCCGCGGTACCACACGGAGAGACGTGCGTTCCCCTGTTCCCTCGCCTCACGCCGCCGACGACCCCCACGCGCGCACCTCACGCGCCGCCGACGACCCCCACGCGCGCACCTCACGCGCGCTCAACACTGACGACGCCCTCGAGTCCCGGGCACTCGGGCACTCCCGGGCACCCACCCGGGCACCCACCCGAGAAATCGGGCGTCGTTTGGAAGACTCGACTAAAGACTCGACGAAAGACTCGAGACTCGTCTGTTTCCCATACGACGAAACTACTAATCCAGCCCGCGGGCGAGATGACGATCCAACGTTGGCGTTGACGACGGGAAACGACGGGAGACACCGACGACGACGACGACGGGAAACGACGACGCGAATTCGCATTCGTTCGCGCCTCCGTCCGATCCGGTCCGTCCGTCCGGTGACCGAGCGCCTTTTTCGCGTGAAAATCAACCAACCAACCGACCCGTGGAGGAATCGAATCGCACGCATCGCGTCGACGAAGACTCGCGAGTGCGCGACTTTGACTTTGCCGGGTCACGCGGGCGCGAGAGAGCGGGCGCGTTTCCGTCGTCCGAGCGTTCGTCGTTCGCGACGCGCGACGGGGCGCGGAGCGGGTCGTTCGTTCGTTCGGTGGCGCGTCGACGGGCAAAACGAGACGGAGGAGGGAGCCAGCGCTGTCGAACTCTCGCTCGGGCTTCACGCTTTTTCGTGCGAGATATTTTCATCTCCATTTCGTCTGTCTCCCCACTTGACTCGACTGTCTGTCTGTCTGTCTGATTTGTCTGATTTGAGACTGATTCTTGCGATTGATTCGATTGGCCGCGGGGCGAAAGTGGATCGAAAGGAAGGACGCGCGCGATCACGTCCCGACGACCCGTCTCGGGTTTAGTACATCGAATCGAGGGGGATGCCGAGACGTGGGGGGAGCGGACGCGCGGAGGAGGCGTCGGGAAGCGGACGACGAAAGCGAGGGAGGATGGAGACGGCGGCGACGGGGGCGGTGACGTCGACGTCGGCGATGGATGCGTCGTATACAGAGATGTTTGGGATGTGTTCAAACGCTGCTGCTGCTGTTAATGCGGCGGCGGCGGCGGCGGCGTCTGAGAACGTGGCGAACGCGTACGGGGCGATGTCGCAGACGCCGATGGGCTTGGAGGTACCGATGGCGAGGATGGCGACGTATGGGTACGCGCCGGCGGGCGCGAGCGTCGATAGAAGTGGCACTGGGGATGGAGGTGTTGTTTTCGCGCCGTCTCCGCCGCCACCGGTGTCGACGATGAATGCCACCGCGACGGGACAGCAGCAGCTGAACGCCATGCAAGCGTACGCCAACGCGTACATCATCGCTCAACAATGGAACAGCTACTTTCAGCAACAGGCGGCGAGAAATCAAGCCGTCGCGGATGCTCGAATGCCCACACACGTATCTAACGCGGGATCGATGACTTTCTCGCCGGAAGTGGCGTCGGAAGAGCTGAGAAAGCGGTCGAGACTAGTGTGGACCCCGGCGCTGCACGCGCGATTTGTCGACGCGGTGCAAAAGTTGGGAGAAAAGACGGCGGTGCCAAAGGCAATCATGAAACTTATGAACGTCGAGGGACTCACGAGAGAAAATATTGCGTCGCACTTGCAAAAGTACAGACAACATCAGAAGCGGCTTCATGACAGCTCGGAGAGCACAATGGCGGGGATGGAAACAACGTCTCTCAAGGGTGGTAAGACTCGACGAAAACGTAAGAAAGATCATCAGAGCCACAGCGGAAGCGGCGGAGAACAAGGTAGTGGACAAGGCAGCAGGCCCAGTAACGAAGGGCAAGACAGCGGGAGCGGCGCACGCGATGAAAACACGAGAAATGTTAAAGTTTCATCGAGTGAAGAGGAGCCCGTCGATCCAGGCACCAGGAGACTACCCGTCGCGAGCTAGAGCGATGTCACGTAATAAGCGGCGACGAATGCGTGATCACCACGTTGAATGAGGACCGAAACGTACTCTGGCCGTTTTTTTGTTGTAAAAGATACATCTATGCTGTACTAAGTAGTCTATAATTACACGCTCTTCTCTGCGATTCGTTGTCGTTGCTCGAGAAAGCGAATCGCGGGTCGCAAATCAAAAGGGAGCGGCGATGTGTCGTCGTAAACCGGTAAATCCACGGGACGGTGCATTTCGGGTAGCAAGGCATACGCGGGAGCACCTACTCTTTTCGTGTGCTCATCTCTGAGCTCTTTGATAGTTTTCAGAACGTACAGCATGATGGCGTACGCTCGAATTGACTGCGCCTCGCCATTCTTTAGCCGAGCGAGGATTCGTCTAAAGCAAAGCTCCATGCGGTCCCACGCCTCTATGAGCTCGGCTATGCGCTTGGTCCAGTATTTTTCGTGGAATCGCGCGTGTTCGGCACCCTGCAAATAAAACATGCGAATCCATTGAAACTCAACCTCGCGATGTACGTCTGCCAGAAACTGCACCTTTTTACAGTCGACGAAGGCGTCACGCTCTAGCCCTGGTACCAAATCGAGCGCAGCCAAGCAACGCTTTTGAATATACTTGAAAGTATCCTTGGCGACCACGCCGACGCGATGCGTACTCGAAAACCGCGCGCTTGAACCAGTCAACACGGCGTGGTGATGCGTATCGTTAAAGTCTCCCGCCATGTAATAAGTCGCGCGATCCTCTAAAGCGACAACCAACGGAGGACATTCCGCATCCAATGCTCGCAAAGCAACACGCCAGTCACGCCGCTCTGTATTTTCATACGTGTGATACACCGCCACGGTACTGCAATCTTGCAACGAACTATCGCTATGCCACGAAACAGACGTCGTTCCCAAGCCAAAAATCGCCTCCTCTTTCAAAGCCACTTCGCTCTGCTTCGCAGTCTCCATGTAATTGATCAGCGTAATGTTGTACTCACACTTACTCTCACTATGTCGAGTCTCTTTGAGTACTCGCTTCGTCCTCTCAATCAACTTTTCATTCAGCTCTCGCACCACGCGATGCGGCGAGTCGCCCTCTGTCCATTTATCTTCCCACGGAGTGGAGAACAACCTCAACTTTTGGTACAAATACGTCGTCCCTTCGTCCCCGAGCAGCGTTCTTCGAACGAACGTCGTCGAAACCTTATTCCCAGCGCTCAAGACGTCGTGCGTAAACTCTCCACTCTTCAGCATGCGCCGCAGGGCGAGCGCGACTCGGTCGTGAAACGCCGCCGGGAAGACCTGGTCTGGGGCGTCAATGAGAAACCCGTCGTAGTGCGCCGCGCGCGTCGCAGCGTACGCGTCGTCTTCTGGGGTCAACGCCTCACTGCGAGGTTCCACATCGATAGGCGCGTCGTCGTCGTCCTCCTCCTCCTCGTCGAGTCGCGCGCGCTTCTTCTTCTTCGCCATGGCGTGTCGTCAACTGAAGGTGTGCGAAAAAGTTTTTTGGTTGGTCGTTAAGTTAAATTAAAAAGTGCAAGTCGTGTTGTCGTTGTTTACGATCATTCTAAGCGTTTTATTTCCGACCGTCGATCGAACGCGGTGGCTGAAGGTGGTACATTTATCTGCTGGCGAACAAGAGCGCGCCCAATCGCGCGACCGCCATGCCGAAGTGCTTCGGAAACTCGTCGGGCTTGAGCACGTTCATGTGCGTCTTCATGACAAACATGTCCGTCAAAGTGTTGAGGGCGGCGAGCTTGGAGGCAGTCTTGTCCGACTTCGGCAAAACAGTGAACATGACCATGGTGACGAGGAAACGCATGAAGAGCATGTTGGCGAGCCAGTTCACGGTGAGATAATCCGTCGGCTTGAGCTTGACGGCAAAGAACGCCTCTTGGACATTTCCGAAGTGCATCATGATGACGTAGTAAAATTCCATAATTAAGTGCACGCTGACAATCTTTTGGGCGACGGATTTAGAATCCTTAATCCAGTTTCTCAGCGTCGCCAACTTTTCTTGATCGCGAAGTGATTCGGCGAGAATCAAAACCGTGGCGATGGCAATGCCGGTGCCTGGCAACCATTCGCCCACAGTGACGCCGCCTGCGCGCGCCGCCTTGGCGCCATGGCACGACATCACCGTCGCTCTCGCGAACGCACAGATCAGGTGGATGATTGCGAATCGGTTCTGAACCGGAACCGGTTGCGACGCGGCGATCCACAAAGTGGCGAGGCACGACGTGAGGAGACACATGCCGATTCCTTGAGCCATCATTTCAGAAACCGGCGTCGGCGCCAAACCGTAAAACATCTTCATCGGTGATTCATAAACTACGACGCGCGGGCAAACGACGAATGGGATCAGTCAGTCGGTCGCGTCGCGTGCTCTCCCATCGCCTTCTTCTCGACGTGCTCCGTCGTCATCGACGGGTTTGTTCGAACCGTCACAAGAAAGTAAATTGGGCGCAATTGGCGCCTCTTCACGTACACGGCAGTTGCGGAACGAAACGCAAGCCGTAGGCGATGCCCGTGGCGGAGGTAAACTGAAGCGCCCTCTTGACGCTAATCATGGAGGTGGACATTTTGTTCAACGTCAACGCGCGAGGGTGTGACGCCGGCACCGCCCTGACGATTCAGAATCGAATAATTTTGAATTGTCTCACTGAACGTGAACTTTGGGGTGACTGATGGACGAATTCGACAGCTGAGTGTTAAAAATGTATGTGTGGACAGCTAAGAAGAACCGCTAAGATTTGCGCAATCCGAATGGAACGCGCCGCGAGCTAAAAAACGTGTGTTGATAAAAAGTACAATCGTGTCGAGGAGCGTCATCGCTCGAAGACGCTCCGCTCGACGCGGGGTGGGGGGGGATGCGCGTCGACGTTTGTTCACTCAACGAAACATTCGTCGACGTCGCGGCCCTCCATGACGTTGCGCCAACGTCGGTAATGGAGGCCGAGCTTGTCGTAAGCGACCGGATTGGCCCAAACGCGACCACCGCGTTGCATGCGGTCTTGTTGACCAACGACGAGTCGTAAGTCTTCGCCGAGAACCTGGTTGGCCATTTCGGTCCAGACGTACTCGATGCCCGGAATAAATTTGGCCCACGAGGCAAAATCAAGAGACATTCGGTAAAGCAGGCGCGTACGGCCTGGGGTAGAGGGCAAACACACGTGGAGTTGATGCAAGTGCTTTTCACACTCCAAGGCGGTGACACCCTCCGTGAACTGCGCACCCTTACCGACGGCGCCCGCTTGAGACAATCCTATGTGACTGTCCACCATGCACGGCGCCAAGAATTTCATGTCAATCGGATACGGTTTCCAGCTTCCTTCGCTGCGTCCGTTGGCTAAGAAGTTGCCCATATCATGCCAGCCATCGCCTTCCTTTCTCATCTTGCTCGAGGCAAACTTGACCATGTTTGGAACGCCCCATCCCTTGGCAAACGTTCCGGTGTGCGTAAACGGCGCGTGCGCCAAATCGAGCAAGTTCTCCATGAGCAATCCGTGCTCAACTGGAACATCATCGATGATGAGTTCGGCGTGCACAACGTACCCCTCCGGTGGCGCAAAGTGCGACGGAAGCTCTTCCGAAGGCGCGCACGTCCCCGGCCAAACCATGACGAGTCCGTCTCTCGTACCCGTAGCCAATTCCTTATCCGCGCTCTTCTTGCTCACGCAACGGTACTCGCCTTCCGCAATCTTTGACACCACCCACTGCTCGTCTAATAAACAAACCTCAAACTCTTCGTTTTCAACATCAAACTTGCTCTCAAACATGACGGGATACCAAAACTCGCGAATCTTACTCATCACCACCGGCGTCTCGAGCGAACGCTCGTCCGCAAAGCGTCTGTTGAGTCCCGGTCTCGACTTCTTCTTCGCGTCCGTCGCGCCGCTCTTCTCCGTCTTCATCTCAAGCTTACCCGCTTCAATCTTCATCGGCGAAGCATCCAACCCAGACGACGACGATGCCGCGTACGTCGTCGTCCTCGTCGCGGTCGATCGTCCACCTGTCCGTCTTCCAGCCGTGGTGTTCCCACGCATTCGCTCGCGTCCATTCGCTCGCGTCCCGACGTTACCGCTCGCGACTCGCATCGTCGTCATCGGTGAAACCGAAGGAGGGTTCCGCGACGTCGTCCTTCGTCGTCCTCTCGCGTGCTCTCGCGACGCGTGTCGTCGTCTATCGTCGTCCACCGTGAGCGCGCGCGGTGTCTCGCGATCGTATCTGCGTGCGTGTTTGACGATAATGTTTTCAATGTTCGTATAGATCAGGGATTCTATCAGTTCATTACGTACCGTTAGTCCGAATGAGAAAAGGTAAGAGAATTTAACATATCCACGTAGGGAGCGCCTAATCGCATATATTGATTCTTTTCCTTTTATGAAGGCATTCAAAATGTGCGTTTTGGGCTTGTACGTTTCGGGTTATATGGACTTAGTAGGTATAATGTACATGTTCCACCCCGAGCTTGCCTTCGTCAGCGACGCGAGAGCGCGCCGCGACTGCCGACGACGCGTCGATTCGATGCGCGGGACGTCGATCGAGGGTGTGCGCGCGCGTGAGGTGCGTTCGGCGCGGTTCGGCGGCGTTCGTTCGGTGCGCTCAGCGCGCCGTGGGGGCGCGCGGGGTGCGAAAAGCGAGCGCAGGCGGTGCTTTACAAGATGGGTGACGACGACGACGACGACGCGGGCGGCGATCGGGGGTGAGACGGAGGATGCGGTTGGACGATTACTGGAAATGTCAGCGTTGGAGGCGAGCGCGGCTGCGCTGGAAGTGATGCGAGAGCGGTCGAGTCGTTCGTCGGAAGCGTCGTCGTCGACGGTGACTTTTTCGCCAAAAGTCTTCGTGCCGCTGACTCGGGCGTGTCGAGACGCGTGTGGGTACTGCGCCTTTGTCGAGGACCCGACGAAGAAGGATGTTTCGTCGGTGTACATGAGTATGGATGAGATTTTGGCGGTGGCGCGGGCTGGGGCGCGGGCTGGGGCGACGGAGTGTCTGTTCACGTTTGGAGACAGGCCAGAGGCGGCGCACGCGTCTGCGCGGGAGGCGCTGAAAGCCTTGGGGTACGAGAGCACGGTTGAGTACTGCGTCGCGGCGTGTGAGACGGTGATGCGAGAGACTGGGTTGCTCCCGCACGTGAACGCGGGCGTATTGACGAGAGATGAGTTGCGAATGTTGCGCGCGGTGAGTGCGTCGCAAGGCTTGATGCTCGAGACGACGAGCGAACGTCTGCTTGAGCCCGGTCAAGCGCACGCTGGATGCGAAACAAAGAGACCAAAAACGCGTCTTAGGGTGATTGAGATTGCGGGAGAAGAACGTATTCCCTTCACGTCGGGTTTGTTGATTGGCATTGGCGAGACGAGGGAGGAGCGCTTGGATGCGCTCTTTGAGTTGAAGCGTCTCCACGACGCACACGGTCACATTCAAGAGCTTATAATTCAAAATTTCTTGGCGAAAATAGGAACTGCCATGGAAAACTATCCGGACCCACCACTTGAAGAGCTTACGTGGACTGTCGCTGCGGCGAGGCTAATCTTTGGCGCGGACATGGCGATTCAGGCACCACCAAATTTGACACCCGGCCAAGAATCGGGCTGGCGAGCGTTGCTTCACGCTGGAGCGAACGATTGGGGAGGAATCTCTCCGGTGACTCCGGATCATGTCAACGCCGAAGCGCCGTGGCCGCACATTTCGCAGCTGGCAGCCGTTTGCGAGGAGGAAGGTTACACGCTCGTGCCGAGACTGCCGGTACATCCAAAGTATCTTCGTTTGGATGATCCAAGTACTAGCGTCGGTGGTGCCAGTCATTGGCTCGATCCAAACGTCGCTCCTTATTTACGTAGACTTGCAGATGCGGAATTCTTCGTCAGAGGGACGTCTTGGTCACCAGGACGGCCAGAGAGCGCAGACGATGTTGTCGTTGACATCTTGAGCGTGAACGGTGGTGTACCATTCAAGCGTCTGCAAGGGAAGGAACAACCGGGTCAAACGCGCCGCTCTTCGAGAATTCTTCGCGCGATCGATGCAATCTTTCGGAACAAGTACGACGAAAACGACATCGTCGCATGTCTTCAAGCGCGCGGTCCAGATTTTGATGAAGTTTGCAAGGCGGCGAATCAACTGCGCAAGGAACAATGTGGGGACGTCGTCTCGTTCGTGAACAATAGAAACATAAATTACACGAACATCTGCACCTTGGCGTGCACGTTTTGCTCGTTCAGCAAAGGCAAAGCTGCGGAAGAACTTCGCGGATCTCCGTATCTCCTCGACCTCGAAGAGGTTGAGCGCAGAACGGCGGAAGCCTGGGCGCGTGGAGCGAGTGAAGTTTGTATGCAGGGTGGCATTCATCCTTCGTTCACGGGGAATGATTATCTCGCTTTTATTCAAGCCGCGAAACGCGGGGCTCCGGACATCCACATCCACGCCTTTTCACCGCTGGAAATATCGCACGGCGCTGAGACGATGAAGATGAGCACTCGTGAGTACTTAAATCTCCTCAAGGAGGCGGGATTGGGTTCCCTCCCGGGTACCGCGGCAGAAGTGCTAGATGACGAAGTTCGAAAAGTGTTGTGCCCAGACAAGCTGTTGGCTCAAGAATGGATCGATGTGGTGGCGGACGCGCACGCCGTGGGCGTTCCAACTACGAGCACGATAATGTTTGGACATGTCGATTCCGATGGTCCACGCGCCTGGGCCCGTCATCTCATCGCGCTGAGAGACTTGCACTTGAAAACGGGAGGATTCACAGAGTTTGTGCCTCTTCCATTTGTGCACTTTGAGGCGCCGACGTATCGTAGTGGAAACTCGAGAAAGGGCCCGACGCTCCGGGAATGTATTCTTATGCACGCCGTCGCGCGCCTGGTCCTCGGTCCCGCTGGTATTGTGAACATCCAGGCGAGCTGGGTCAAGATGGGCCCAGAGTTTGCATCTCACTTGCTTCATGCTGGATGCAACGACATGGGTGGGACTTTGATGAACGAATCCATCACTCGCGCCGCAGGAGCGACGTTTGGACAGGAAATTGACGCTCGCGCAATGCAACAAATCATCACATCAGCGGGTCGCCAACCCCGACAACGCACTACGCTATACGCCGACGCGTCCGTAGAACGAATCAACGTCGCCCTAGCTTCGTAGAAGTAGTAAAATTTTAGACGATACAGCCGCCTGGTGGAAGTGTCGCTTGGCTCTACTCTCCGCCGCCCTCTTTCCACTTTAAAAGTTCATCCATGAGATTCGTCGCATCCTCAGTTCCACCGGGAACTTGCACTCTGTGCTTTGCAAGAATACCCATGAGTGTCGTGCGCTCTTCGCCGAGCTCAGACTCGAGCCATTTGCGCAAAGCTTGCGCGCGTCTTTGTTCGAGTTCCTTGTCATCCGGCATCGCCTGCCCCTCTTCGACGTGCGAAAAAGTTGGCTCGGGCATCGGTCGTATCCGTCTATCGTCGCCGCCATTCGTGGAATACGATGGCGTTCGCGAGACGAGACGTCTCTCCGGGGCCACGCCGCTCGCTCGCGCGAGGTTTTGGGACACTCTGCGCAGCATGTTGTGAGGAAGTGACAGCGTCGGTTTGTGTCTAAAGTATTTCGTATCAATGTACAATACTGCTACACTACTGCAGTCGATGCGTTCGACATGTTCGTACTAATGCGTGCGCTAGGATTTCTTCTTCTTCTTCTTCTTCTTCTTCTTCTTCTTCTTCTACATCACTCCTTCTCTTTGTTGTCATCAGCATTCTTCTTTCCGTCGCGCCACCCGAGGATGTTGTGCAACTTGTTGCGAATAAATGAATCCTTCTTCACCGCTTCACCGCGCTCCACGCGCACCTTGTGTCGTTCGAGGCGTTGCAAGAGAGCCTTGTTACCGTTTCCAGCAGTCCATGCACCGCTTTCTTCGCGTGGCGGTGCCTTGGGCGCTTCTTCGCTATTGCCGAGACGACGCGCGGCTCCAGTGAAAGGCGCAAAGGTCTTCGTCTCAACCGTATCGCAAGGTGGTTCTTTTTTAGAAGCTTGCGTCCAGTTGGAACCCGCGAATTTGGTATGCGTCGACCTTGGTTTCGCCTTGACTTCTACGGTGACGTTGACTTCTT
>Ga0255784_10004641_pt1 | contig 10158 bp, 6 predicted proteins | sample 101ome_14_FD_179982 | JGI IMG/M metagenome (GOLD analysis project Ga0255784, IMG submission 179982) | Coastal salt marsh microbial communities from the Groves Creek Marsh, Skidaway Island, Georgia - 101403AT metaG (version 2) | ecosystem: Environmental > Aquatic > Marine > Intertidal zone > Salt...
GTCGCTTTGCGTTTTCGCGAAAGCACTTCTTTGCCCACCTTTTCCTCTTCTCGTCATACGTGGCGATGAAAAACGCCGCAAAATCTTCCACCAACTCCTGCACATTTTCCACGTCCGCTCTTTCAATAGTATCGTCGTTTTCCAACAGCGTTTTCCTTTTGATGAGATTCAACTCTTCGATTTCTTTTGGGGTGAGCGTTCCGTCATGTTCTCGTTCTCCTTCCTTCTTCTTCGTGTTATTTTTACCAGACGCCGAAGAGGAACGGTACGTCCTCCCTTTCCTCTCCAAAACCTCTCTCCAAACCTCTCTTCTATCGAACGATTTCGCGAACAACTCCTCGCAGTCGAGTTCATACGTCACAGGTTTCCCGCGATGGTCTTCTGGTATCTCTCGCAACTCTCGCTTCTTCTTTCTCGGTTTGCTCGGTTTCGGAGCGTGAGGAGTAATCGCGGGTTGAGTTTTCGCCGCGGCTGCGGCAGCCGGAACGGAAGGAGGAAGAGGGGGAGCGACATCGGCACGAGCTACTGCTGCTGCTCTCGTCGGTTGCGGAACCGCAAGAGACGCCGTAGCGGTACTATTGGCGCGCTTTCTCTCTTCTTCTTTCCTCCTCGCTCTTGCCGCTGCCGCGATCGTAACGGCGTTCTTGCTAAATAAACTCGCGTCGACTGTCTTCTTCTCTTCTTTCACTTCAACAGCATCGCTCGAAAAACGAGGAACGAGATGAGCACCACCGGTATTCTTCTTCGCGACCGCACCATCGCCACCTTCTTTTCCATCCTTCTCTGGAAGAGAAGAAGAACAAAAAGCCTTCGTCGTCGGAGAAATACCACCGTCGCCTTTTTCCTCGTCAAAGTCACAGTCGTCGTCGTCGTCGATGATTTCAATCACCTCTTTTTCTTTTTCCTCCTTCATCTCTCGAAAGTCGTTTGTTTGGTGTGATGCGCCGATATGAACTCTTCTCCTTCTTTTATTATTTCTCTTTAAAAAGAAGCAACAAAACCTCCTCCTCTGCGGGAAAGGAAGAGTGTTTGAAAAAGAAAGCGCCCTCGCCGAAAGCGCGCGCCGAAAGCGCTTTCGAAACCGGATATGAAGAGGAGCAGCGTTTGTTACGTGCGTGAGTCAGTCGTATGTTCTGAAGAGTGCCTTGTTTTTTTTTTTTGCTCGTACGAAAATTTTTCGAAAATCTTCGCAAAGAAGAAGAAGAAGAAGAAGAAGAAGAAGAAACTTTGAGAGAAGAGAGAGAGACCATATAGCGTGAGACTCTTTCTTCTCTCTCTAACGGTATATCTATCGTCCGTCCGTCACACCAACGCCCCCGCCACAACGTATCTGTGTAGCTCTCTCTCTCTCTCTGTGTGTGTGTGTGTGTGTGTGTTTGACACGGAGAGTTCACGACGTTGAGAAGAAAGTCCTCTTCCTCCCCGTCTTCTTCTTCTTCTTCTTCTTCTTCTTCGTTACCGGACAACTTCGACGACGGCGAGAATGAGAAGGAAAACGAGAAACGGCAGCAGCAGCAGCGGCGGCAACGGAAGAAAACGAGCGCCGTCGGCGAGAGTGATTCGACGCGATACCAAAAAAAAAGCGGCAGCAGCAGCAGCAGCAGCGGCGCGTCTAAAGACGACGACGACGACGACGACAAAGAGGAAGACGAATGAGACGCGTAATAATAATAATGAGAGGATGATGATGATAAAGAAGAAGAAGAAGAAGACGACCGCCGGCAGTGATGGCGTGGGAGAGAAGGAGGAAGATGAGGAGAACGACGACTTTGGAGAGGTGCGTTTTTTTTTATAACTACTTCATATATACGCGTTCGTCGTCTAACTCGTGGCTTCTTCTTCCCACATCTAAAACAAACAGGCACAAAGAGCGCGAACGCAAATCTGCGGGCAATTGAGCGCCATGCGACGTTCGCAGGCGTATTTGGACACGTACACGATGGACGGATGGCGATCGTCGAACCAGGAAAAGTTGAAGCCGCTCGCCGAGTTGGCGAAGAAACGGGAAGATATATTCCACCGAAAGTTAAAAGTCAGACGACTGTTTGAAAAGTTAAACTACGACGAAAGGAAAATGGAAAAGTATAAGTGCGTGGAAGACTCGGACGGGGAGATTGAGTGCGACGACGTGGTGTGTTGCGAGTGCGGGTCGGGGGATTGCGACGAGGATCCGTACGAAAACGACGTCGTGTTTTGCGACGGGTACTGCGATTTAGCCTATCACATGAAGTGCGTGAAACCGCCGCTGAAACCGGAAGACGTTCCGGAAGGCGACGAAGGATGGTTGTGTCCCGTGTGCGACTGTAGGGTGGACGTGATTTACTATTTAAATTTAGACCACGATCAAAAATTAGAAATCGAGACGTGCACGCACTTGGACGTGTTTAAAAATGAACAGGAAATGTTCGACAAGGGCATAATTCCCGGCACCGCTCGGTTCCATTTACACGGCGAGAATGAAGAGGACGTGTGGCCGAGCGACGAATCCGAGGACGAAGATTTCAAAGAGAAGAATGAAAAAGACGACGGTAAAGACGACAGCGACGAATCGCTCTCCGGGTCGGCAGTTTCGGAGACATCGGAAACGTCCTCGTCGAGCGAAAGTAGCAGTAGCGATAGCGGCAGCGATTCGGCGGTCATCATAGAAGGACCTCGACGAAGAACGAAAGTAGATTACGTGAAACTAAACGGCGACTTATTCGGCGACGCCGTTTTAGACGGCGACGAGGAGGAGAAGAGAGACGTCAAGCCTCCGCCGCCTTTGGACAGAAGAGCGCAAATGGCCGCGCTGGTCGCTTTGAAGAAGAAGAAGAAGAAGAACGACCCCGAAGAGAGCGACGCTGCGAAGAAGACCAAGACAAAAAAGACCAACAAAAGAAACGGCGTCGGTGGTGATGGTGGTAAAACGACATCAAAGAGTACTCGAGCGACCCCTCAAAGAGCGAAATCGAGAAACAACGCTACGAATAATGCCAACGATAAAAAGAGAAAGAGAACCGCTGCTCCTACGAAAAGCCCGGAGAAAAAGAGAAAACGGAAGAAGAGCGACGACGAGAAGCAAAAAGCAACCTCCGCCCGAAAACCGCGGCCGTCCTCCTCCTCCTCGGAAAAGAAGAAGAAGAAGAAGAAGAAGAATAAGTGAGTTTAGTATTTTATAATTTTTTTTTGTCACTTTTGTGCATCAAATCAAAAGGTCGCCACACGAATGCACGCGAAAGACCACCACGAAGACGACGACGACGACCACGAAGCAAAAGAAGAGCAAGACGCGGTCATGAGGTCGCGTTTGCTCTCGCTGACGCACAAATCCTTATCTCCCGGACAGACTCGCCTGGTCTCCTCTTTAATATCGAACAATACATCGATTCAAAGCGCCATCGACGTCGCGAACGAAAGCGCTCGTAAAAGTGCCTCTTTTTCGACCGGCGATGATGTTGACGTTCCAAAACTGACGTACTATTCCGCGTGGTTCTGCCCGTTCGCGCATCGCGCGACGTTAGCGCTCGAGCGACATCGATCTCGCGTGCAGTACGAGTGGGTGGAATCGTTGGGATGGGAAAAACGCGCCAAGACAAAGGAAGAAATACGAACGAAACACGAGAACTGGTACCATTACAAATCTCCGGACTTGTTGAAAGCTAACCCTCTCGGGATGGTGCCGACGATTAAAGACGAGAGTGGAAACGTGATCACGGAATCTATCGTGTGCATACAGTACGTGGATGAGATCGTGGGTGGAGGCGAGGAGCCGATATTAGCGAAAACGGCGCACGAACGCGCGCAGGAACGGGTGATGGCGGATTACGTGGCCAAGACGGTGTGTTCAAAGTACTATTCGGTGCTCGTTAGGCAAGAGGAAGCGGAGCAGTTAGAAGCGTTCGGAGAGATTGAGAAGGCGATCGAGAAATTTGCGACGCATTTAGTGGACGACGTCGCGGCGGGAAAAGAAAAAAGCGGACCGTTTTTTAACGGTCGCCAAACGCCAGGTTTAGTCGACTTGACGCTCTTCCCCTGGGCGTGGAGATTACCGGTGTTTGAGACGCACCGCGACGAAAGATTCAAAATTGACCCGAAAAAATCCACCGGTTTAGGCAAATACGCGCGCTGGTTACGAGCCATGTGCGAAAGACAAGACGTTTTGCGCACGCTACCGAACTGGGAAGAATATTTACAACACATCCAGAGGTACGCGGACGGTTCCGCTCGATCCAAAGTCGCCAACGCCGTCAGAGACGGGAGGGGCGCGCACGAGTACGACGACGAGAAAGACGACGTCAAGGAATAATTTTAAAGTAGAACGTAGAATATAGACATTAAATAGAGCACGTAATGACCACGGAGAAATCAACGCATTTTGAACAACGCGCGCGCGCTTTTAAGACGAGAGTGGAGAGAGTCTTCGCCTCTTTTTTTTGCCACGTCTCTCTTTCTCTAAAAAACCTCACGCGTCAAAATTTGTCAATTTTATCCACAGAAATCCAAAACGCGGTTCTTCTGATAAGATGTTTGCATCGTCGTCATCGTTGCGCTGTTTCACGACTCCTTCTTCCTCCTCCTCTTCTTCTCGACTAGTGGGAGAACGCAAGAGCGGCAGAGGTCAGTTACAGGTGACCAACGCGGCGAGCAAGTCTCGCGCGAAAAAACGCGCGGCGAAGCAAGAAAACGCCGGCGGCGATGACAACAACGCGGAAGGAGGAAAGAAAGCTCCGGCGATGTCTAAACAGCAGAAAGATAAGCTCCGAAAGCAACGGTCGGACAAGTTACGCGCGATTGTTTCCAGCGAAGGCAGACGTTACGAGAAGATTCAGAAAGATTTCCAGTTGACGAGAGATACGGCGAGAGAGTACGTGTTATCGGTGAGACAGAAAGGAGGCTCGGAGGAGAACACCGAGAGTTTACCGCTGTTGTCGGATTGGCTTCCGGTCGCGGAAATCTTAGTCGCCGACCGCGTTTCGTTGGAAGCGACGATGGCGTTTAAGAAACTCGGTATGGATATGCCGGAAACGGACGATAACCCGAACGAGCCGAAGAAAATCGACGGCGTCCCGGCGGTGACGGCGATGTTGCCGTCGAGGAAAACGGAGATTTGCGCGATGGCGTTTAACATCGCCGGCGCGCCGTTGAGAGATATCGAGCACGTAGAGTTGGAGTATGGTATTGAAGATTGGGGTTCGTTTGAGAATTGCGTGGACGGGTTGGCCGCTAGAAGCGGCGACGACGGCGCGTTGGATCGAGCGTACGCGAAGTTGGGCGCCACGGCGGACGAAGAGCCGAGGGAGATTAAAGCGAAATACCGTAAATTAATTGCCACCGCGCACCCGGACAGAAACCCAGACGCAGACGTCGCGGAATTCAACGCGATTAAAGACGCGTACGAGTTAATCGTTGGTAAAGATTGCGGTGGTGCCTCCTTTGAAGGCTTAGGTACCAACCGCGACTTCATCGTTTTAGACGGCACGCCGGCGCACTTCGGCGACGCAAACACCGGTAAAAACAAGATGGAATTCAACGAAAAGACCATCTTGTTCGCCATGAGAACGTTAGTCGGGTACGACCGAGTCGGGCAACACTTCAACGCCAGAAATTTACGTCTGGCGAAAGCTAAAGGCATGTAGTTTTTATCACATAAAGAAGAAGAATGTTCAGATGTTGTTGTTGTTACTATTATGAATACGGAAAAAACTTACTTTATCCAAAGTATCACGTAAAAAGTCATTTTTAATACACATTTCGTTCGCAGATGAGCGCGTAAAATTTGTCCTAATCCTCAGTGGTTGCTGGAATAACGGCAAAGCTTTTGATGGCGTCCTCTTTCTTGAGTTTCATGAGCATCCCTCCTTTCGCGTATCTTCCCATCTCAGGTATGCTCGCGCATTGAAATCTATTCGCGACGCCGAGCTGTGAGCCAACGATGATAGCTTCTTCTATTGAATCGTCGTCCGTTTTCCCAATCAACGCAAACGCCGCTAAAGAGTCACCGCTGTTGAACTTGATGCCACGAATTCCCGCACCTCCTCTTATTTGCGTCTTAAAATCGGAAACTTTTACTCGTTTGCCTCGACCCTTTTCAGACACAAATACTACCCACGGTCCTTCGCGATTGATTTCCGATTTTTGAATGATGGCCATACCGGCGACTTTAGCCGCACCCCCTTCAAAATGTTCCACAGACGCTACCAAAGGTTCATCGTCGTTGCTAAAATCGATAATCTCATTTTCTTCTTCTTCTTCTTCTTCTTCGTCATCATCGTTGACGTCGTCGTCGTCTTCATCATCGTCAGCTTGAATCATGAAATTGTCGTCGTCGTCTTCCTCCTCTTCTTCCTCTTTAGCTTTCGACGCTTTCGACGAAGATTTGATCTCCTTCAAAGCGATCGCTCGGACACCTCTGGACATTCTGCCTAACTTTCGCACCGAGTCTACGTCAAAACGAATCAACGTACCGTCCGTTGCACCAACTAAAACAGAATCACCATTTTTTGCGACTAAAACTTGTTTCAGCTTGTCGCCTTCGTCCAATGCAATCGCCCTCTTCCCATTTCTTTTGATGCTGGCAAATTCCTTCGCGGAAACTTTCTTGATCACGCCGTTGAGCGTAATCATGACCAGGAAGGTTTCGTCGTCGTCGTCGTCTTCTTCTCCTTGCTGCTCTTTTGATTTTTGCTTTTTCATCAAAGCCGAAGGTTCTAAGCTTAGAATGGCTGTAATCGATTCTCCCTTATCGATGTCGACAAATCTCGTAAACGGCGTTCCTTGTGCCGTTGTAGACGCCTCGGGAATATCAAAAGCTCTCACCGTTAAAACATTCCCTTTATCGGTGAAGAAAAATACGCGATCTAAATCTTTCGCGTGCATGACTTTCGCAATGGAATCCGACCCTTTCAGTTTTGACATTGATTTTCCTCGCGTCCCTCTTCGTTGCGCTTTGAACGTTTCCGGTCTCGTCCTCTTGATGTACCCTCGCGAGGACATTATGATCAACGAATCGTTGTTTGGTATTTCGTGCTCCAACTCTATCGATGAACTCGTATCGGTTTCAATGAATGTTCTTCGAGGGATGCCGTGTTTCTTTTTCACCTCCAACGCTTCCTCGCAAATGACGTCAATTACAGCCGACGTGTTGTCCAGTAGGTTTTGGTTCACATTAATAGAACTCAAAAGCTGGTCGCGCTCCTCCACGAGCTTTCCTGATTCCAAACTCGTCAAACGTCTCAAAGGCATTTGCAACACCGCTTCCGATTGAACCGTCGTCAGTCCTTTCATTTCTCGTAAATTTTCCATCGCTTCTTTCCCATCCTTTGATTTCCGAATCATCTTGATCACTGCGTCGGTATCTTCTAGAACTGTCAAGAGCGCCTCGACGATGTGCATTCTCGCTCGATCTTTTTCCAATGAGTACATCGCACGTTTACGTATGACATCGATGCGAAAATCTAAAAACTCTTGCATCACTTCAATCAATCCTAAAACTTTCGGCGTTAAACCGACGAGCGCCGTGACGTTCACGTTCACTTTCACCTGTAATTTTGTCCTTTTATACAACGAATTCAACACGGTTTCTGCGTCGCCACTTCTTTTCATCTCAACGACGACGCGGACGCCGTCTCGGTCCGATTCATCGCGCACGTCTGCGACGCCTTCAATTTGTCGATTATTCACCAAATCCGCGATTTGTTGCACCAAAGTCGCTTTGTTTTGCATGTATGGAATCGACGATATAACGATATCTCTGTCCAGACTTTTCTCCGCTTCCGCTTTATCTGCTTTCTTCGTCGTTTTCCCACTTCTTCTTCGGCTGGAAGCTTTCGTCCTCGGCACGATTTCTGCCACACCTCTCAAAGTCACCCCGCCTCTTCCGTCGCGGTACAAATTTCTCAGCGCGTTCCTATTGCTGCTACTTCTACCACTATCGCTGTCGTCGTTACTCTTCATGTTATCGTTACTGTCGCTTTTATTATCGGCAAATATAACACCACCGGTGGGAAAATCCGGCCCTGGCATCACTTTCAACAAATCTTCCAATTTCGCTCGTTCTCCCTTTTGCGCCGCTCTCGCGAAGACCACCAACGCGTCCGCCACTTCCATCAAGTTGTGCGGCGGTATGCTCGTCGCCATCCCGACCGCAATCCCCGTGCTTCCGTTGATCAACACGTTCGGCAACTTTGCCGGTAACACCATCGGCTCTTGTTGCGACCCATCGAACGTATCCGCGAACTCCACGCAATCCATCTCCACGTCTTTCAACAGCATATCTTGCGATAACTGTCTGAGTTTGCACTCCGTGTACCTCATCGCCGCCGGCGGATCGTTGTCCATGCTCCCGAAATTCCCGTGTCCATTCACCAACGGCGCGGACATGGAGAAATCTTGCGCCATTCTCACCAACGCGTCGTACACCGACTGATCCCCGTGTGGGTGAAACTTCCCCAAAACTTCCCCGACGACGCGAGCGCACTTTTTAAACGGCTTGTTGTGATCTAAATTCAACTCGTGCATCGCGTACAAGATGCGTCTGTGCACTGGTTTTAATCCATCTCGAACATCCGGTAACGCTCGGCCGACGATAACGGACATCGCGTACGCCAAGTAAGACTGTCTCGCTTCCACGTGTAATTCCAAGTCGACAATGTTTGACGCGTCGTCGTCGTCTTCGTCTCCTTTCGCGGCTGTTCTGTTTCCTCCTCCTCCTTCGCCGCCGTCTCCTCCTGACGACGATGAAGAGAGAGAAGACGAAGCGAACGTTCTCAAGTTGTTATTTTTATAACCGTAACGATAATAACTCCGTCTCTTGAGGACGGGAAGCGCCGTCGTCGTTCTCCCTCGCGACGAAAACAAAGCCGAAGCCGAAGCCGAAGTCGCTCTTCTTCCTCCTTCTCCGCTTTTGTTTTCGTTTGATGGTATTAAAATTCTGTTTTCAAATCGATTTTTTGAAACCGTTGTCGTCGTCGTCGTCGTTCGCATCATCTTCGTCTGCATCATCGCCCTTCTTCTCATATCAACACAACGACGACTCAAAAAAATAGCGCTCTCCTCACTATTTCTTCTGCGAACGAAGAATCCAGACAGAGAGACAGAGACAGAGAATCAGAGAGAGAGAGGAAGAAGGTGTGGGGCAAAATCGAGAGAGACGAGCTTTTTTTTTTCTGCCGCCGTGTGCTCTGTTTTTTTTTTTGATTTTTTTGATTTTTTTTTTGGTTTTTTTTTCTCTTGGAAACTCCGAAAATCTCACATTACGACTCGCGTCACAAATATCACAAGAAGAAGAAGACGAAGCGAGAGACATTCGTGAGGAAGAGAGAGGAGGGGGGTTGTGGGAGGACAGATGTCTCAAAGACGAGGGAATAATACTAACACTAATAAGATGTATACATCGACGACGACGACGACGATGATGAGTGAGGATGAGAACATCAACGGTACCATCGACGAGGAGGGAAGGGCGACGGGGAGAGCGACGACGATGATGATGAGTGCTCCTCCTCCTCCATCGACGACGGCAACGACTTCCTCTTCTTCTTTTACTACGTCCTCGTCGTCGTCGTCGATGAGTCGGAAAAAAACGCGAGGATACCTCGCGGTGTTCTTAGTCTCCGCGATATGGGTGTGCGCTTCGTTCATCGTGAAGGATTTAGAGAGGGTTGGCGATCCGTTGACGTTAACCGCGTTGTTTAACGCGTTGTTCTTAGTGTATTGGCCGGTGGAGATGAGGGGTGTGTTTTTGGAAAGTTCGAGAGAAAAAGGGAAGAGGTATTACGCCGGGATGTTCCGGAAATGGAAGGAGGCTTTCGGTTTTCGTCGCGGCGACAATTATCATCACCTCGATGCTACAAGTACTACTAGTATTAGTGCTAATACTAATAATAACAGAAGGCGATCGATGGCGATGAAATTGAGCGAGAACGAAGCGTTGAGGTGCTACGCGATCGTCCCTCCTTTGTTCTTTCTCGCGCAGTTTTTTTTCAACAAGAGTTTGCAGTTCGTGTCAGTGACGGTGAACACGGCGTTATCCTCGGTCGCGCCGGCGTTGACGTACGTGTTGGGGATTTATAGAGGGTTGGAGAAACCGGTGAGAGATTCGAATGGGTTTTTAAAGGCGCTCGGTTTAGTCGCTCTAGGGGTTGTGTTGACGGCAGTCGCGGACGACGAGACTGCTTTTAG
>Ga0255784_10004651_pt1 | contig 10149 bp, 10 predicted proteins | sample 101ome_14_FD_179982 | JGI IMG/M metagenome (GOLD analysis project Ga0255784, IMG submission 179982) | Coastal salt marsh microbial communities from the Groves Creek Marsh, Skidaway Island, Georgia - 101403AT metaG (version 2) | ecosystem: Environmental > Aquatic > Marine > Intertidal zone >...
GTCGTCGTCGTCGTCGTCGTCGTCGCGTCCATCCGCGATCCGTCGTCGAGGGAATCAATGCGGGACGACGCTTCCGTCGAGTCAAGTTGAGTCGAGTTACGAACGAACGGATATCGAGTGTAAACCCGCTACAGTATGTATACTAGTACACGTACTGTAATGTAATCTAGAGCTATACCGGGACTGACTTCACCGACCCGCTCGACCGCTCGACCGGGCGGTGGTCGCGGACCGCGCGAGTGCTCGACGCGACCGACCCCGCGCGCCCGTCTTCGTGCGCGCGCGTTTCGCGTTTCGCGTTTCGCGTTTCGCGTTTCGCCTTTCGCGTTTCGTGTTTCGTGTGCGCGCGCGCTCGAGCGTCCAACCATCCGCCCAGGGCGACCCCGGGGGATGCAGACGGTCGTCGGCGGCGGAGGAGGAGGGGTGACGGCGACGGTGGGACGGACCATCGGAGGAGGAGGGACGTCGTCGTCGTCGTCGTGGGGGAGACGGGGTGGAGTCTCATCGTCGACGAGAGCGGCGGCGGCATCTTTCCGGGTGAGTGGCATCTTGTCGGCGCGCGGAGGGAGGAGGAGGACGACGGCGACGAAGGCGACGGCGACGAAGGCGACGGCGACGCGGTCGAGGGCGTTCGATTGCGTCGTGGGAACGAAGCAGTTTTTGGTCGGCGGCGAACGGGGCGGGATGATGACGAGGACGCTGACGTGGACGCGCGGAGGCGTCAGAGGGCGAAAACGCGGGACGGCGACGGAGGCTTCGGCGGCGAGCGCGGCGGCGTTGGCGACGGCGGCGGCGCTTGCGGGGGCGTGTTACGCGGCGTTTTTGGTCGGTGGGGCGATGGTGCGAAAGGTGAGCGAGGTGCGGGTGACGGCGGCGAAGACGGCGGTGAACGCGTACGTGTTGGAGCGGTGCGCGAGCTTGTTGAGTAAAGGGTACGATGCGGTCGGATGGTTGACAAACGCGCACGCGAGCACAATCTTGAGCTCGTTGTTTCGTGTGGATTTGGACGTCGCGTATCAGAGAGAGGTGTTGGCGATGCCGGACGGAGGGTACGCAACTTTGGATTGGCCACTGAGCGTCGACGGCGACGTCGACTTGCAGTCGACGTACAACGACGAGAAGGAGTCAGAGATGACGCGAGCGGCGCCGGCGTGCGAGGTTGAAAAGAACGGTCCTCCGTTTGTGAATCAAGTGTTTAATCAAGACGTTTTGGTTCGCAGAAGGTTGATGGCGCACCAAGAGTCTATCGCTGAAGACGCGCCCGTCTTGGTTCTCATGTCTGGCATCGCCGGCGGGTCGCACGACAAGTACTTGAAGCATTTTTTAAAGCGGGCGCGATCGCAAGGATTTCGGTGCGTCGCGTTCAATTGCCGGGGCACCTCCGAGTCTCCCTTGACGACGCCGCAGTTTTACAGCGCGTCGTACACGGGTGATATCAGACATGTCGTAAATGAGCTGCACGAGAGGTTTCCAAACGCGCCTCTGCTCGCCATCGGTTGGTCGCTCGGGGCTAATATTTTGACCAATTTCCTCGGTGAGGAGGGCGAAAACTCAAAGCTCACGGCGGCGGCGGCGCTTTGCAACCCGTTCGACCTCAACGCGTGCGACACCGCCCTGGAGAGTGGGTTTTTCGGTAAGATTTATAGTCAAGCCATGGCGAAGAATATGCGCAAGCTCTTTGCGCCACACGAAAATTTATTCGCGGGTCTACCCAAGTACAAGCCCGAGCTCGTCAAGTCTGCCAAGACGGTGCGAGACTTTGACGAAGCCATCACGCGCGTGACGTTTGGATTTCCGTCCGTCGACGCGTACTACGAGTACTCTGGGAGCAAAAACAAGATTCACAACGTCGCCATTCCGTTGATGACGGTGCAAGCGCTCGACGATCCCATCGCGATTTCCAGCTCCATACCGAGAAAAACGATTGAATCCAACCCGCACGTCATTCTGATTGAGACAGAATCTGGTGGACATCTCGGTTGGGAGGCTGGTCCAGAGGCCCCGTTCGGCGCGCCGTGGCCGGATGCGCTCGTGATGAAATTCTTCCACTCCATCATCGAATTGGCGGCGGGGGCTTCTTCGACGTCGCGCACCGTCGCCGGAGGCGAAGCGGCGGTTTCCTCAGCCATTCCGGACGAGGAGACGCAGCAAGCTGCGCGTTGAGTCGCTGAGTTGTAGTTTTTAGTCAAGCATTCTTTCTACGTACGCGGTGCACTACTACCTAGTATAAAGCGATTACCTACCGTACAATAAATAAACTATCAGCTACGTGGATTTTTGTTTCCGTCTCGCCGACGCGGAGGACACGACGCGCGCGCTCAGAAGCAAAGTCGGCACTATTATTCCAAATACGACCGGAAGCGCAAATGTCCGCCAGTGCGAGTGGTGCTCGGCTAGAAGACCGAGTGCGTCCATCGGAGACGACTCTGCAAACCGCGACACCGCGAATATCCACAGGATTGGCAACGCGCACAGGGCAACGGTGGACGCTCGTCTGAACGTTTCGCTTTGCACCGGGGCGGAGAGCAAACACAAGGGTGCCAGAGCGGCTGTCGTCAGCAGAGCCAAGGGAAAGTTGAAGAATGTACACGCACTCATCGTAGCGATCACCCACGCCATGTTGATGACTTTGACAGCCACCCAGTCTTCTTGCGAAAGAATGACGATGCCGTCAATTTTCGACGTGCGCGGCATCGTCGTCGATTCGCCTCTCTTTGCAATACTACAAAACACAAAGCCGAAAACGGGACACAATGCCAAAACTATCAAAGTGACGAGGCTTCGACTGAGTCCAGCATCGCTCAAATGTATGCAGATTCCTCCGAGACTAGCGCTGAGAGCTAGGACGATTGTAAATTCGGACACGGCTCGGAACCAGTTGTGAGACGTTCTCGTCTCCGCGGCCGATTCAGAGAAATTACCCGCTCCAAAGGTTGTGAGCCTCGCCACGGGCAAGACTAGGCTGACCAGCAACACAACCTGTGGGGCAATGTACTCGGCGATACCTAAGAATTTATCTGACCCGAGCATGATGTAGTAGAAGCAGCTGTGGTGTAACAGCTCCAACAGGTTGTTGCACGATCGAAGAGAAAGCTCGAGCGTCTGTCCCAAGGCGGCGTACGCATCCGTGCCTCGATATGTACGAAGACGCTTGTCATCCGACGACCGCGCTTCGATGGAAATAGCGTCTATGGAATGCGCTTTGAACGCGGCGTGCGCACCCGTCGGCACTCCCGTGATTGCTCTCCACATGAACCTCCAAACCGACTTGAGCGAACCGGCAAAAGAGTTGTCCAATCCTCCACCGGCGTCCTCATCAAAGCTAACCCTCAATCCGCTCGTGCTCTCGGCGACGCGTTTAAACATTGTATAAATATCCTGATTCGGATACGCCCCGTTCCATCCTTCGATTTTCACTCGCATCATCGAAACCTCTGCTCCGTGCGGCGCCGAAAAAACAAACGCTTGCTGAATCGTTCCAGCTCGCTCAAATCCACCATCCACGCTTCTACTTTCAAACGAATGATACGTCTTCAACCAATCCATGGTGGACTCTATCTCCCCAGTTTCAGCGTCGATGCACAACCATATCAAATCCTTTGCCAACCAGGGAGCTCGGCCCACGACCTCGAAGACGCGCAGCGCGACTCCAACCGTCGCCGCCTCTGCCCGTGGGTCCAACTTTCCCAGAGGCGTCACGAGCGCGATCGATTCCCGTCCATCCCCGCGAGCCGCGCGCGCGATCGCGTGTACATTCATCATCATCCTTCTCTCACCACCACCTTCGTCCGAAGACTTGTTCGCATCGAACGTCGTCGACGCGTAGTAGCTTTCAAAGCCTCTCGCGTCAAGAGCAGACGTAATCCACTCCAAACGTTTTACCGTCGTCTCACTCGTCGATCTCTCGCTCCACACCCCCTCGAGCGCGTCGGCGTACCCCGACGCCACGTTTGCATCCGCCGCGTTGAAGATTTTCTCCGTCGATCCGAGCAAAAAAGCATTCTCGTCGACGTAGACTCGCCGAGCGAGTTTCGGGTACGTCAAAACTGTCGAGAGACCGACGAGGTAGAGGAGGATGCCGATGCGATTGGCGCGAAGAACGAGGTTTTTTACGACGACGACGAGCGCGTTCAACGCGCTCACCATCCTCCTCGCTACGAAAACGACGCGCGACGAAGGCGAAGACGGTGCGCGGCGCGCTCTGAAAACTGTGTGGATGGATTGATGCGTTAGCGTAAAATTTTTAAGCGGTGGTAACAAAACAATTCACATCATCTACGTATTAGTACTCACTAGGCGCGCTGTCTTGCAAGATCCAAAACCCATCCGTGGTCTCTGCTTCTTCGTCGGTTTGAATCGCGAGGAAATGAAGACCGTCGCACGCGCGCTTCACCTGTTCCCATTCCTTGGCTTCTTGCGTCAATTCCTTTGTCTTGCGGAAAAAGGCGTACGACCAAGAATCATTCACGCCCGTTTCCAACACGATGGAGCTCGTTTGGACGTCCGAAGAAATGCACGCCAACTCTAATCCCTTTGTCCATCCGGCCAAGGCGGCGGCGCGGCTCGTATACACGGCAATTCCTGGAATCAACGTATCATCCGGAAGGTTCTCGTCAATGTCCAACGTCGCCCCAAACACCTTGCCCCGCTTCACTTGCTCCATCTCTTCTCTCACTCCAACCAAAGGAAGGGCAACAAAGGCCCAGGATTCTCCTCTCAGCGCGTCTGGCAGTCTCTTTGGCGCCGTGGGTTCGAACGCCATCAACGGTGGCGCGCTCGAGTCGTAACCCGGGTGCGTCTTGTACACAGTCTCCACGCGTTCCGCCAGCCACTTGACCAACGTCTGGCACCTTCGACTCGGCAACGGTTCGACGTCAACCTCAACGCACGCCCGAGTGATGATGGTTTGCATTTGCGCTCGGAAAAACTTGAATCTTCTCGGCCGGCTTCCTCGTTCCGCCATGACCCGTTCGAGCGCTCTCGCCAACTCGACCGAGTTGATGCGATTGTTTGGGAAAAACTCTGCGTGCTCAAACGACCTCGACTCGTCCGTCACGAGGAGCTCCCAGACTTTTTTACCCCGGTCGTCGCGAAGCGGGCGAGAGCAAAAGTCAATCTGCCAATCTTCGGTGAGTTTTTTCACCGTCGCGTCACCGGAAGGCGGGGCGTCGTTCGAGATCGCGGCCCGCGTGTTTCCACACCGGCGGCGCGTCGTCACCGATTTATCACACGACGTCGACGAAGACGACGACGAGCGTCGCGCGGCGGCGTGAAGCCGACCCGCGGGAGTGCGATGCGTCGAGAGAGACGCCATCATGATGACGAGGGGTTCGTCGGCGGATGCGGGTTCGGCGTCGGGGTGTGACGACGAGGTACAGAGTAATCAATCGTCATCGTCATCTTGTGGATAACTCTCTTCAAGATGGGGGCTCCACGCGGCGTTTTCCAATTTTACCTTGAAACGGGGACACACTCGCGTCGATGAGAAACGTGCGTGCGTGCGCGCGTGGATGAATGGATGCTAGTGGTGATACATTTTATGCACACTGTACACTCGCGCGACGACGAAGACGAAGACGACGACGATGCGATGGCTAATACGAGGAGAGAGACGCGGTTTCTCATCCAACCATGGAACGTTTGCGTCCTCTCGCCCTGACTTCGGCGAATTTATTGAGCGTCGCGCACCACATGCGGGATTTCTTCTTGTACGTGGCGAGAATTTCGTCAAAAAGTAAGGTTTGCGATGGATGCGCCGCCGTGATGGCGCGCTCCAGGACGTACAAATCCACGCCCTTGTCCTCGGCGACGTCGCTCGGGTAGCTCAAGCCAAAGTCAATGGTCACAATCTTCCCATCGCCCGCTCTCACGATGAAATTACTCGTCGTCAGATCCCCGTGTACGATCCCCCCATCGTGCAGCGCGCTCACGGCTTCACCAATCTGTCGTCCGTACTCTCTCAAATCAGCCTCCCCGCACGCGTCGGACCGCAACGCCTCTTTCAACGCCTCCCCCGGCACTCGTTCCATGTACACGCACGCCTCCTCGGCATCCACCCACAACACCCTCGGCGCGAGCACCCCACACTTCGCCGCCTTGACCAACGCCCGCGCCTCTCCGTTCACCCTCGATCGCGTCAGTTTTTCATCCAACGCTCGCAGTCGGTACTTTTTCCTAAACCTCTGCTTGCACACGCACTCCCGGTTGAGAAAGGTTGTCGCGAAAACCCTCGCTTCGGCGCCTTGCGAGAGCAGCGTCGACGCCGTCGCACCCAATCGCGCGCGCATCGTCATCGACTCGTCCGCATCGCCGTCGTCGTCCGGTTCATCGTCGTCCCCTCGTTTCGCCGTCGCCATCGGCGGTGTCGTTCCGCGCGCGAGAGAGAGACGCCGCGGAATCCAAATCCAAATCCAAATCCAAGTCCAAATCCAGTCCAAGTCCAAATCCGACCCTTTCGAGTGGGCGCGCGCGCGTGGTCGGTCCCTCTTGATTCGTTGGTTCGTGAACCTCGAGATGTGACGGACCTGAAGCGTCACTTTGCGACTCTCTTCGGTGCGCGCGACAAAGAAATCGAGGAAACGAACGAACGACGACGGAGGGAATGACGGAAACGGTGAAGTGCGCGTGTGAAAAATGCGAGTGTGAAAATTGTGAGTGTGGATGTAACGCGACGACGACGACGACGACGACGACGACGATGCCGACGAGAGTTTACGTTGTCGGTGTGGACGCGACTGAGACTTCAGTCAAGTTGACGCGTTGGATGTCGAGAGAGGTGGCGAGACCTGGGGATGAGGTGAGGTTGGTGCACGTCATACCAGGGTATGTGTTTTTACTTTTCTTTCTTCACGTCGTTTCTTCTCATTCGTTTGTTCATTCTCACCAAAACGTCTGACGGCGACAAACGCGCGTCTCGTTTGTTTCGTTCTTCTCAGAACATTCGCTGGCGAGGACACTCTCACGGGCGTTCCTTTCGTCGATTACTACCCGATTACCGTTCCAGATGAAGAAAAGGTACTGATATTCTTTCGCGCGATCATCACTCGCGTACTATGCGTTTTCTGCAGGGCGCGTTTGAGGTATCAATCCACGCCGATGCTACGACAAGAGATGCGCGAGGTGCGTCGAGCCGAGCGGGTCGCGATAGCCATTGCCTTTGGACTGACGACAGATTTGTCCCAAACACAGGAAACTGCTTGGAGAAACGATGCTTTGAAATGGATCGAAGCCAACTTGGCGCCGATCTTTGACAAGGCGCAGATTGACTACAAGATTGACATTGTCGCGTACGACACGAATTCCTCGAGCGTTGGGGAAATTTTGTGCGAAAAGGCAACCTTGCTCGACGACGCCGTCGCTGTCTGCGTCGCGTCCACCTCGAAGGGTCGTTTGAAAGAATTTTTCATCGGAAGTGTCTGCAATTACTGCTTGCATCGCTGCAAGAAGCCAGTCATCGTGTTCAAACCGTCAGACGAGGAAAACGAGGAAAACGAAACGGCGGCGGCGTGAAGAGCAAGGAACAAAAGAATGCGTGATGAACACTTTTACAAATTTACCTCGATAGATCTCGTCCGTCGACCGCGAAGATAAAATCGGCGTAGAAACGTTCCTTGTAAAAACACAGAATCTCCGTTTCTCGCGTCACTGACTCGCGTGTACGACGTGGATGATTGGTCGCGGCTAACTGATTTTTGGGCGGCGAGGCTGCATCTACGCCGACGCAGCCGCCTTGGCGGCGGCGATGACGTCTTCAATCGGCGCGTGATCACCAAAATTACGCTCTTGAAACTGGTACTGCACTCCCTTGTTACCCGGTTTCATGACGAGAAGGCCACCCATGATGAGACCTTCGCCATTCAAATTATGTTTCGTCACGCCCGCCTTTTTTGCCTCTGAGGCGTGCTTCCACACGCGTCCGAGGGGATTGAGAAAGGCACTCAGAGAGCCCTTCTTCACCTTTCCCCCGGCAACCGCCTTGAAAAAACCCTTATCTTCGTCCAAGTAGAGATTTTCTGGCCAAAACTCCTTCTTAAACTCCTCCACTTCCGCTGGGAGACCCTCTTTGAGCACGCACACAAGTTTGCAACCGACGGCGTCAAACTCGCTCTTCTTCGCGTACACCTTGAGTGCCTCCCCGCGACAGAGAATTCATCCAGGACGGCGCATCACGACGATGACGGCTGGGTTCTCTGCCCACAGCGCCGACGCCGCGAACGAACCTTCGCCCTCCGTCTTCGGTAACGAGCGAAGTTTAACGTCTCTAACGTCCTCAAAGCTCGCGCTCACGCGCGTGTGCTTTGGCGAATAACTCACCGCCATGTTTGACGACCTTTGCGCGGCAGTCCCGAACGCGGCGACGGAAGCGAAGAGAGCGACTCCGACCGATGCGTTTCTCGTCACTCGCCCGAGTCTCGCTCCGAGCATGCAAGACGCGCGCGCGTCTGTGAGGCTGGAAGACGAGCTTTTGTGTATACAAGTCCTGCAGGAAAGTGCCCGCTGGGCACTGCGCAGCGATGACGAATCGATTACAAACAGATTACAAACAATAATAATACACCGCGATGGGTGGTCGGAACGCTATTTATGCACTCCACCGATTCGTCAGCTGAGCTGACCAGAATCGATTATCAAGACGGCTTCCTTGGTGCCGCCGCTCTCTGAGCCGCAACGCTCGATGAGTCGCAATACGTCCATTCCAGATAATACGCGACCGAAAACGACGTGTTTGCCATCCAAATGCGGCGTGGCGTCGAGAGTTATGAAGAACTGACTCCCATTCGTGTTCGGTCCCGAGTTGGCCATCGATAAGATCCCTGGACCGTCGTGCGTCAGAGCAAAGGTTTCGTCGCGAAACTTTGCGCCGTAAATCGACTCCCCTCCCGTGCCGTTGTGCATCGTGAAATCCCCACCTTGCGCCATGAACCCGGGAACGACGCGATGAAACGTCGAGTTTTTAAAGTGTAGAGGTTTTCTCGTCGTCGCGCTCGCTCTCTCCCCGGTGCACAGAGCGCGAAAGTTTTCGCAAGTTCTCGGAGCAGTCGCCGTGTCTAGTTCTAGCTCGATCCTTCCGACGGGTTTCTCGTTCACGGCAACATCGAGAAAAACGATGACGGGACTCTGGGAGGGACCGACGGAGCGAGACGTCATTTGATTCGCAAACGCGTTCGACGTCGTATCCGCGCGTCGTCTTTTGGTGTTTGACTAGTTTTGGATTCTGAAACGCGTGGAAAAACTTCTAAGCTAAAACTCCTCCGCTACCGCCGCCGTACCCGGGCGCGCCCCCGTGTTCCCCCGTGGTTTCGTCTTCACCAGAAACTCTAATCTTGTACTTTCTCCTCAGCGCCTCGAGCTCCGCCTCTTTCACCTCCACCTGTTCCTTGATCGCGTCGATGGCTCGTCTCAGGTTGGACGCGTTCGCCTCCACCGCCGGCGCCACCTCCTTCACCGTTCTCTCCACCAAGACCCCACCGACCGATCGGAAGCACTTCCTCGACGGATCCAAGCCTTTCACGTTATCCAACACGTTGACGTGTTCCCGCAGGCTCACGGCGAGCTCGCCGATTTTCACTCTCGCCGCGTCCACCTCTCTGCTCAGCGTCGTGAAGTAGTCGATGACTTCCCTCTCCGTCGCGAACGCCTGCTGCGGGGCCGGCGTCGATCCCCCCGCCGGGGCTGGCGCGCCGTTCGTCGTCGGGGCAGACATTCCCACCTCTTCTCGTGTCCGTCGACCGACCTCGCGCGCGCGCTTCCCTGTGTCGTCCACGACACGTCTCGGAGTCCCGTCTCGAGGCCCCGCCCCGTTGACCGCGTCACGGACGGGAGAGGAGAGGAGGTTTACAAAAAACACCCGTCATAATTACCGCGTCTCTTCTCTCGCGGAAAAGGGCGGTGTCGTGGACCCCATGGGACAGTCAGTGTGCATACTTTAGTACGCACTCGAGCTACTAAACCGATCGACTTGGCGCAGTGGAAGCGTGTTGGGCCCATATTCCGTACGAAGTAAGGCTACCCAAAGGTCGCAAGATCGAAACTTGCAGTCGATAACGATTTTTTTAGTTATTTTGTCGCTTAAGTGTAGGTTAAATGTCCGAGTTTTTATAGTAATGTTTTTTATCTAAACCCTAGTTTGACGTACTGTATGTAACATAA
>Ga0255784_10004652_pt1 | contig 10148 bp, 5 predicted proteins | sample 101ome_14_FD_179982 | JGI IMG/M metagenome (GOLD analysis project Ga0255784, IMG submission 179982) | Coastal salt marsh microbial communities from the Groves Creek Marsh, Skidaway Island, Georgia - 101403AT metaG (version 2) | ecosystem: Environmental > Aquatic > Marine > Intertidal zone > Salt...
CGACCGACGGAAAGCGGGGAAAGGAATATTCTGTGTACACACAAAACGACGGGTCATGACTCGTGGAACGACGGATGGAAAAGAATCCGAAACGACGTTTTTACCACAAAGTGCATGAGAATGTTTGTTCGCTGAGCGATGGACGTCCGTCGGTCCGTCGGTCCGTCGGCACACCGGCACACCGCGTCGATCGCGTCGCCGGAATTCGTGGAATTCGTGTTCGCGACGCGCGCGCGGGAGGCGTGCACGTGTACGCTTTACGTTCCGTCGGCGCGACGAGAAGACGATCGAACCTCTAACCCACAGCATCTGCGACGGTTGGAGGACGAATATTCTTCCGTCGAGTGCGATCGGGCGACGAAGTGTACGCGACGACGACGGACGCGGGCGACGGACGCGACGGGTTTGCGACGACGATGATGCGACGGACGATGATTGTGGAGGAGACGCTCGCGCGCGGAGGCGACGGGGCGGTCGACGCGGACGGACGGGTTCGGGAACGGGGCGACGACGACGACGATGCGACGGATGGAGCGGACGGAGCGCGGAAGACGCGCGGAGAGCAAGGCGGCGGTGACGACGCGGTGGCGATGCGCGAACCCGGTGGTGGTGGAAGACATCGCGATGGGTGGATGTCTGTGGGGCTCGGGGCGTTCGGCGCGCCGGCGCGAGACGCGGCGAGCGAGGAGGAGACGAGACGACGGACGCTGTGGATCGGAGACTTGGCGTATTGGATGGACGAGCAGTATCTGTACTACGCGTTCGCGTCCGTGTACAAGACGGTGAACCGGGTGAAAATCATCCGGGATCGATCGACGGGGTTGAATGAAGGGTACGGGTTCGTTGAGTTTGCCACGACTGAGGCGGCGGATTTCGCGTTGCAAGCGTTCCAAGGGGTGCCGATGCCGGGGACGGTGCACGCGTTTACTCTCAACTGGGCGACGCCGAAATCGACGGCGTCCATGTCGAGCGAGGGCGAGTCGGACGAGGAGCGCGCGCCGACGACCCCGACTGTTGTACAGCCGTTGCGACGCGAACGAGATGGGCAACAGCGACAGCGACACGGGGTGCGACGCGTCGCGGTCAGCGAAGACGGCGAAGAAGCCGCGTTCGACGACGATCGCTCTGAAACGTCGGACGATTCCGTTTCGTTGGGTGACGTCGACGGTGACAAGAACGGTGGTGAAAAGTCTGTGTTCAGCGTTTTCGTCGGCGATTTGGGTCACGACGTCGACGATGAAATGCTGTGCGCGCACTTCAAGAGCAAGTGTTCTACGGCGCACAACGCCCGAATCGTCATCGATCTGAAGACACTCAAGCCGAAGGGGTACGGTTTCGTCGATTTCAAGACGGAAGAGGATTACAAAACGGCGCGCACCGAGTTTGCAAACTCTCGCTGTGGGTCGTCGAACCGATTGATTCGAGTCTCCAACGCCTTGGAGCGCCGATCGGATTCTTCCGTCAACGTCGTCAATCAGTATCACGATTTTGAAGATCTCGACCCGAGAAACACGACGATTTTCGTCGGTAACCTCGATCCGGCGGTGTCTGAAACAATTTTGCGACGAGCGTTCGAGGAATTCGGCACCGTCGCCTACGCCAAGGTTACGCCGAAAAAAGGATGCGGATTCGTGCACTTTTTCGATCGCGCCGAAGCCATCGCGGCTATTGAAAACATGCACGGCGCAATGGTTGGATCCAAGACGATTCGATTGAGCTGGGGGCGGCACAACGCGACCAAGTGTGCCATCAGTTCAATCTTTGCGTCGCAATCGCAGCAATACCAAAGCGGTGGCCCCGTCGGCGGGAGTGTGTACGTCGGCGTCGGGTCCCCGCCGCGAATGTTGCCGGTGATGCCAAACGTCCCCGCGATGATGCCGGGGATGCGATTTCCGATGACGAGCGCGGCGAGCATGTACAGCATGTACGGTGGGATGCATGTCATGCCCCCGCCTCCTCCTCCTTCCCTGAGTCACATTCTCTAATGAGAGAGGCCCAAAAAAATAGAGTTACGAGCGGCGTTGTGTCCGTCACGATCACGACGACGAACGATGGTCGCGCGTAGTGTACACTACACCTAAATAAAATACAAGGAACGCACTTCGACGTCGACACAATGTAAAAGCCCGGTGCGTCGTTACAATGTCGATAGCGAGTCGTTTCCGTTACGTACGATTTTTATTACACCGAAGAGTCGATGAATTAAAATTTATTACAAAAGTCAAGCCTGCGATTAGTTTTACGGCACCTGCAGGGCGACCCACACCGTGGTTGCCAACACGGCAACGACGACGGCACCCAAGAACCCTTGTCCCAAAACGCTCGTCCCCACTTCGTCCTCGTCCACGTACCCTCGATCCGTGTACTTGCCCTTCACGTCCACCGACTCTCCAAAGAATCCCGACTTGGTCCCCCCAACTTTCCTTCGCAACGCCCCGTACTGCTCCGTAGACATTTTATCACCTTTTTTCATCGATTTGGCTGCGCGCAAAAGCCCCCGATCGCTCTCGATGTCCTCTTGAAAATCCAACGCGCGCGTCACCTTCCACAACGCCGCGCTCAAGCCACCCTTTTCCTTGGCTTCGAACTCCGCCTTTCGCATCGCGCGTTGCTTACGAATCCGCGCGTACGCCTCCGCCTTGCTCTCCGCGGCGTTGTACTCGAAATCTCGAGTCTCGCTTTGGCGTTCCCCGGTCGTCTTGCGGGAGCCGAAACCGCCAAAGAGGGATTTTTTCGCCGGTGGCGGCGCCTCCACGACGGGTGGCGCGCGCTTCTTAAAGATTGCGCGCGTCGTCACGCGTCGACGCGACGCGGTTTTACCGCCTGAAACGACCGGGTTGAACGCGGTGAATTCTCGCGCGTGCATGGCGAGCATTTTACGCGTCGGGTCGGGCGCGCGTCGGGTCGAGCGCGCGTCGGGATGTGACGCGATGTGGTGACGTCGACGGTTTGGCGTGTTCGTTATCCACTTATCCAGCGGCGCGGCGTCGATCAGATCAATCCATCGATCGATCGATCGACGCGCAATGTCATTTCAGTCAACTCAATCAATGCGCATTAAAACGGTTTGAAATTGTACAGTAACACCGCGGTGCGTTCGTTTCCGTCACGCGCACGGGCGGCGTTCGAAGGACGCGCGGACGACGCCGTCGGGCGATTTCGATCGAACGGACACGACGTGTTCGCGCGAGTCTCCGTTGATGTACCCGAGCGTCGACGCGTAACTCCCGTCGTGTTCGCCGGCGCTATCATTCTTTTCGACGTGAAACCATATACCTACGGGTAAAAACGTGGCGTCCGGCGGGAGCTTGTCGAGGAAGCTCGCGTCGGCGCCGCGGATGCGGTCCTCGGCGTCTCGCGGGTACTCGGCAAAGTTGGCCACCGCGCTGTTCCCTCCGCACGAGGACGCGAGCACGCCCCCATCGGTGAATACGTCGTCTAACGCTTCGCGCCAGACGCTCACGACGCCCGCACCGTCGGCTCGGTGGGACAACCGAACGCGAATCGGCGGCGAGGTGTTCGCCACCACGCAGTGCGTCACGATTTCCGACCCTCGAGCGTCGAGATAACTCCCGCTATAACACCCGAAACACGCGCCTCCGTCGGCGTTCTCGTCCGTCGCGAGCGCATCGAGGGCGAACTCGTGCTTTTCCGCGCTCTCGATCGTGCTCGCGTCCGCTTCGCACCCCACCACGGGTACGAAGCGCGCGTCCTTTGCGTACAACACCAACCGTCCACCTTCTCCCACTTCTCCTCCGGTTTCATCGCGCGCCGGACGCACCGTCGTCGAGCACTGCGTCTGCCAGTCTTTAATGTCCTGTCCCCACTCTCTGTACGCGTCCGGGACGAGATGCGACGGGAGGGAGAGCGGTTCACCGTCCGGGGCAAAGTCAGCCTTGTGACCTATCCACTCGCCGGCGACGCGCGAGGCAAAGTCGGTTACCGACGCGGACCGGATCGGCGGGCAGACGCGACGCCGGTGGGGCGACGAAGACGACGACGTCTTCGATGACGGTGGTGCGGCGAGTCGACGCGGGAACGCGGTCGCGGTTGACATGGCTGGTCGTCGCGTCGAGTTGTGAGGTCGCGCACGTCTCTGGAATGAATGTTTCTGGTAGTACAAGTCACTGTCGCTATCGTTGCTGTTGTTTAATGTTTGCGTAGACGTCCCCGGCGTCGAGGGCGCGACGAGCGGTGGATGCGCGACGAGCGAGACGGGTCTCTCCCGCGCGTTCGCACCGTTGTTCGAGCTCGCGGCAGAAATCCGAAACCGCTCGAACGTCGGCGGAGTGAAACGTCGAGCTCGACGACGCGCGAGCGCCGAACCGAATCGCCGCTCGGAGCGCGAGGGCGTGGCCGATTCGCCCGACGCGTTTATCCGCGTCGTCGATGAGACGGAGAAAACACGCGCAGAGGATGTGTCGCCGCGGGAGCGACGCGGCGGCTTCGGAAAATACGAGCTCGATGCGTCTCTGCGCGAATGGGCTCTCTGGAAATTCTCGAAGCGCGCCGAGCCAGAGTTCGGCGGCGAAAAGCTCTTCGTACACGTGTTCCCACGGGTCTCTAGCGTTTGGTGGCGCAAGCGCGGCGACGAGCTGAAGCGCCGGCGTCGCGGCTTCAAACGCGGCGACGAATGTCGACGTGACAGTATCGCACGCGTCGTCGCGCGACATACCCCATCCCTCCTCCGCCGTCTTCGCCTTGGTCGTTTTACTCAGCGCATTTTGCGGTGCGGCGAGGAGTAATTTCACGTACGCCCGGGCGAATTGCGCGAGCGCAGCGGCGAGTTTCTCCCCAGGTCTCGAGTCTGGAATCACTTTGTCGACGTGAGAAGACGGTTTGCGTCTGCTCGTCTGCGTTCGGATAAATTTAACGTCTTGCTCCAAAACTTTTTTAACACCGTCGACGACGCCCTGAATCGCTCGCGAGAGCGTCAACGCGTCGACCGCGGGCGTCCCACGGTCGATGAGTGACTTGAGAGACGAACACTCGGCGACGAGTTTTCCCGCGGGCCATTTCGAGGCGGACGATAACGCCGAAGCGATGGCGGATGCGGCGACGCTGGCGTACTCTGCATTTCGATTCATTGTCGTCAACGCGGTGTCCTCGCTCGCCGCCGCGTCACCGCCCCCACCGTTCGCCACCGTCTTACTGGATTCCTTTGCCGCACACAACGCCGCCTTTAACAATCTCCTCCCATCCGTTGCGATTCGCGCGTGGAGTTCAAAGGGCAGATTGCGTCGAACGCGATCAGACGCCGCGAAACTCGCGGCGTCCGCGGCGACGCCACACGCTGCCCGCGTGGCGGCACTCGACGAAGATGACGACGATGTCGATCTTTTCGCCGAGCCGGACAAAGCCGCGACGGCTGCAGCCGCGCGAGCGCCGGCGTCTTCTGCTGCGGTCGCCGCGACAGAGGCGATGACGTCGCGAGTCGCTGACATCGCCGCTCGCTCTACCGCGCGTTCGAAATCCGGCGTCCACGCCTCTTCAATGGTAGAACTCGAATGCGGAACGACGGTTTGCGTCGCCGCCGCGATAAACTTATTTGCCGCCTGCGTCGCCGCTGCGCTCACGGATGCTCTCGCGCTCTCGACGGCGTTAGCCGTAACGGCTGCCGTCGCATCGTCCACCGCGGCGAGCGTCGCCGCGTCCACGGCGAAATCAACCAATCGACGCAAACCGGGAAGGTTTTGTAAAAACGCACGCTGAAGCGCGTGTTTAACGCTCGGTGATGGTGACGCGGACGTTAAGAGCGATCTACCGCTCCCACCAGTGCTCGTAGGTTGCGCGATCGTCGGGGACGTGACGCCAAACGTCGGCGAAGCGCCGCCGCTGCTCGATCCTCCGAAATTGGTTCGAGGCGTCGTGCGCGTCGGTTCGACGCGCTGCGGTTGCGCTTGCATCCGTCGTGGGAGACCGCCGCCCGGGGTGAATTCACCTACGCTATCGCCTCGAACAGGTTGGGTGTGCGCCGTCGCTGCCGCTGCCAATGACGACCCGTCGACGAACGATTTCGCGATGGCGCGTCTTCGCCTGAGCGTTTTAACCGCCGCGTCCAGGCTTGGACACGCGTACTCGACGTACCTCTTATCCACGCCGACTCGACTGAGATCTGGTGCGATTTCCGTCTCCGCTCGCGCGTCTGAAGCCTCGCTGCCGTCGTCGACGTCGCCGCTTGGCGAATCTGGAGCGGCGCTCGCTACGTGCACCGTGTTTGCTGCGACGCTCGCGTTCGCCGAAACTGCGGGGATCCAATCGACGCCCCACACGCTCGCCGCGAGAGGGTCACTTACGCGTTCGATGCATTCCCTGCTCGTCGTCGGAAACGCGTCCGCCGCCGCCACCGGCGGTGGTGGGAGCGTCGCTATGAGCGGAGGCGCATCCGTGTACCAGTTCGACGCCTGCGCCGTCGTCACGGGAGCCGTCGCGGACAAACCAACAGCCAAGATGGATCTCAGACAGGTTCGCGACGCGTTGAATTCACCCCCAGACGCGGCTGCGGATAAGTTCGGCGAAGAACTAATCGCGCGAAGGTACGCCAATGCGTCGGCGTAGTGCGCGCTCTCCAGGGATTCCGCGTCCCACATGATGAAACGCAAAAACGCGAGCACCCAGGGCGCGCTGACGACGAGCTCGCCGCGCCTGGTGGCGCGCCTCAGCGTCGCCGTCAAGTTTATACCTTGCGACGGTGAATGCTCGGAAGAGCTCGGCGATCCCATCGATCCGGAAGTGGCGAAACCAAAGGTTAACAAACCAAGGAAAGATCCCATGGCGCGCGCGGCGAGCATGCGTTCTGTTTGTCCGGCGTGGCGAGAAGATGACAGACCTTGGTCGTTTCCCGCATCCTTCTCCAAACAAGACGCTTTGGAATTCGGATCTAGCGCGTGCAGAGCCGCGACGAGGGACCGCTGCAACGCGACGCAAAACTTGTGAGAATCGGTCGCCTCAATGAATCGCACGTACGGTTGCTGAGCGCTCGGAAACAAACCGATGAATGACGGCCACGCCGAACCGTTCGAGTGGTCACCGCTTCCAAAGCTCGTCGAAGGCACTGAACCGATGGCGCCACCTCGACCGCCGCCACTTCGGCCGCGGCCTCGTCCTCCCGGGCCGCGTCCAGCGCCGCCTCGGCCGCCGCCGTGAGGCGGCGGCACGCCGCCGTTGCCGCCGACGATTCTCTCGTGTAATCGAGACAATCGCGCGGGCGTGATGCTCTTACCCAGTTCCTCGTCAGTCTCGCCGACGGCGCTGCTCTGCGACAGACGCGCGACGAACAAGTCGGCGAGCCATCGCATGTTTGCCGGGTGCGTGTTCGCGATGACAGCGCGAGCTCTGCTCGCGAGGCTCGCGTCTTGCCCACTTCCGACGCTTCTACTCGCAGACGCCCGCAAAAGACTGTAAAACGCGTCTCGCGTGCGTTCTCTGTTGTGTTCCATGAGCTGCTGGTCGGCGAGAGGCAAGACTCGACCGCCTCGTACGCTCAGTCGGCTTCCTAAATCGTCCGCCTCGGCTAACGCGTCCAGCAAATCAAAGCCGTAGAGCTTACCACCGAGCCGACCTTCGATTTGATACGCTCTCTCGCACTCGCTCGAAGCGACGCGAATGACTCCTAATTCCCTAACTAATTTGGCGTGCAAACTCGGCGCGTGCGCCGCTAAAACGCTAGACTCAACCAACGCCTCGAGCGCGCTCTCCCCGAGCGCGCACGCAACGGTGGGAATCCGCGCCAACACCGCGCACGCGTAGGCGTGCGCCTCTCTCCCCGTCCGCACGACCACCGCGGCCTGATGTCTCGAAAGACCATCATCGTCATCGTCGATGACGACTCGTAAACCTCCCGGAACGGCTAACAGACGACACACGCTCGCCAAGTTGGACGCCTGATCCAACGGATATCCAAATCGCAACGCCGCCGCGTGTAAACTCGCCAGCGAGCCCAACGCCGCCGCGAGTTCCACCGGCTCCACGGATTTCGGATCCGTCACGTATAACCTCTCGATCGACGGCGGCGTCGATGCCATCATCGCACCGGCGCCGCTCAAACGTCTACCACTCGCGGACAACGTCCGCGTCGCCGACGACGGCGACGTCGACAAACTCCCCGGCTTTGAGGAAACCGGCGTCGCCGCGCCCGAATTACTCGCGAACCCGCCGCCGCCCAATCCGTCCGTCGAATCTAACGGCCGAGACACCATCGTCGGCGCGATCCGTCGCGGCGGCGCCATTCGCGTCGTCGCTCCGTCGTCCGTTCCGCCGCTCGTCGTCCGCTCCATCGGCGTCGGCGCCACGCGTCTCGGTTTCGTACCGCCGCCCCCGCCGCCGCCACCACCACCACCATCCCCGGACGAACCAGACGCCGAATCCCACGTCATGGCCAAATTCCTCCTCGCCGTCGACTCCAACGTCGGGAACTCCCCTTCGTCCGCGATGGATAATATCCTACTCGTCGTCTTCGCGACTTTATCGTCGTCGTTCGACGCCGATCCATTCGCCGCCGTCGTCGTCGTCGTCGTCGTCCCCTTTACGTTCCGTCCACAGTCCCGTTCCAACGCGTCCAACGCATCGAGGACACCACTCAGCGCCGTTTTCGTCGCCTCGATCACCGCTCGCGCCGTTCGTCGCGCCTTTCGAGCGGCGTCATTCGCGTCGTCGTCATCGCACCGTTGCAACGCTCGAAGCATTTCTGAAACACATTCGCCGTCTCCCGTTCCCGTTCCCGCCCCCGTCGTCGACGCGGCGCACGCGCGAAGGACGCGGGTTCCATCGACGTTCGCGTCGTCGTCGCCCGGCGCGCGCTCGGACGACGCCATCGCGGTGGGTTGTGCGGATGGGTCGATCCACCATTTGGTCGCTGAAGAGCCGAGCGCGCGCGACGCTTTGGAGGACGGCTCGAGCGTTTTATAATCGACGCGCGGATGGATCGCGCCGCGGATGGAATCACGATTATGATGATTATGATACAAATTAAAAACGAAGCGGTTGGCGGAACACGGCGCCGACGGGACAGTGATCGCTCCCGAGAACATCCGGTAACGCGTACGCGTCCGTCACGCAGTCGCGCAGCGACGCCGAAGCCAAGACGTAATCGAGCCGCCAACCTCTGTTTCGCGCCCTCGCGCCGCCGCGGTAGGACCAATACGTGAACGCTTGGGCGTCTGGGCCGTGCACGGCGCGATAGGTGTCGACCATGTCGCACTCGGTGAGAAGGGCGGACATGGCGGCGCGTTCGCGCGGGGTGAAACCGGCGGATTTGGCGTTTTCGGCGTGTCGGCCCCACAAATCGACGTCTTCGTGCGCGACGTTGAGATCGCCGCAATACACCACAGGTTTCGAACCGTCGGGTTTGGATTGGAGATTGTTAATGTACGCGCGCATCGCGCGCTCCCACGAGTCGACGCGGGCGTCTAACCGCTTCAAATCCGCCCCGGAATTCGGAACGTACGCGTTTACGACGTAGCACGAATCGAGTTCGGCGACGAGCGCTCTCCCTTCGACGTCAAACTCCTCGATCCCGAGCTCGACGCGTTCAATCCTCTTAATCTTCGACGCGTAATCATCGCGTATGAATAACGCGACGCCGCTGTACCCTTTCCTCCCCTCGCTCGTCGCGAAGGCTCGAACGCCGTAGTCGGCGAGAAAGTCGCTCGCGTCGCCCAACGCGCGTTCCCCGTCGGCGCCCAGTTTCGTCTCCTGCAGCGCCAACACGCCCGCGCGCGTTCTCGACGCGAGCGCGTCCAACGCCGAGGGATCTTTTTTCATCAGCGCCCGCGCGCCGTTGACGTTCCACGACACGACGGACAGCGGCGCACCGGCCGACGACGACGACTTTGATGTCGACGCGCTCGAGGCTGAAACCGAGGAGCGACGTCGCGTCGCCGCCGCCGCCGCCGCTCTGCGATCCCACAGACACGACGACGACGCCCGACGCGCGATCGCCCGCATCGCACTCGCCGCCGCCGCGGACGACGACGACGACGACGCGCGCATCCGCCCGTCACTGAGGTCACAAAATCAAAATCAAATTCCAAATCTAACCGTCACGCGAACGAAACGAATGAACGCCGGTACCGGTACCGACGCGAACGACGCGAACGACGCCGGGAACCCACCGAAGCCGACGATACCTAAAAAAACTAACCGCCTCC
>Ga0255784_10004662_pt1 | contig 10141 bp, 11 predicted proteins | sample 101ome_14_FD_179982 | JGI IMG/M metagenome (GOLD analysis project Ga0255784, IMG submission 179982) | Coastal salt marsh microbial communities from the Groves Creek Marsh, Skidaway Island, Georgia - 101403AT metaG (version 2) | ecosystem: Environmental > Aquatic > Marine > Intertidal zone >...
AATTAATGTTAGATAATGAAAATAGACTATCAGACATTTTTGATTATATTATTGATCAAGCAAAATAATGCCTTATACAATTATTACTGGAGCATCAGCAGGAATTGGTTACGAGACTGCAAAAGGATTAGCTAGTAAAGGACATAATCTTATCTTAGTAGCAAGAAGCTTTGAGAAGTTAAAGCAGATAAGAAAAAATCTTTTAGCTCAATACGACATTGAATGTGACATCTATTCGTATGATTTATCTTTAATACAATCAAATATTAATTTTTCGAACAAGATTGTCCAAAAATATAAAGATATTCATATTCTAATAAATAATGTCGGTGCTATATTTATGGGTAGACAAATCACGAATGAAGGATTAGAAAAAACTTTTGCTTTAAATCATATGAGCTATTTTACTTTATCCACACTTCTCATTAAAAAATATTCTCTCATTAAAATAATAAATGTCAGCTCAGAGGCACATAGATATATATCTTTAATAAGTGATGATTTTCAAAATGCTAAACAATACTATGGATGGCATGCATATAAACGAAGCAAATTAGCAAATATTTATTTAACATATAAGCTAGATGAGATATTTAAAAATACTAAGGCAACATTTAATTGCCTTCATCCTGGTTTAGTAAATACTCAATTCGCTGATAACAATAGTTTGATGTATAAATTTGCAGCCTCAATAATAAAATATTTTGGTATAACTCCTGCTGAAGGGGCACTAACTTCTATATATTTAGCATCAAATAATAATATAGATATGGCAACAGGTTTATATTTTGACAAATGTAAAGCTAGAAAATCATCTAAAGAATCCTATGATAATGAGATGAGCCAACAACTTTGGGAATATAGCGAACAATTATTGTTTAAATATTTAAAATGAAAAATATTATAATCATTCTGTCTTTACTTATCATTACTTCCTGCAGTTCAAGAGCGACAGGTAAATACGAATTTCCAATGCATATCGAAACATTTGATGCTAATAACAAAGAGATTGTATCACAATGTAAACTTTACTCAGCTGACACAAGAATGTCATTTGAAGCACCTAGTAAAATAATATACACCGCTAACTGTGGGCCTATAAATATCTCATGTAAGAAAGGAAAGTTATCTGGATTATATGGCTTGTTACCTAAGCCTGAGGATGAAGTTGAATTGAATACACTTCTTAGCAGTGGAGCAGGTATTATATTTGATAGAATTGTGGATTCAACAACACCATTTGGAATGTTTGTAAGATATACAAACGCGTTTGATAATACTACGTGCCTCATACCAAAGAAAATTTCTATTATACTTAAATAGTCTTGTTAATTTTAAATCTAAATGTTAGCTTAAATTATGGCAATGCTAATTGGACTAATATTTTTTCTTGCAGTAGGATATTTTGCTTATACATTTGGGCAGTGTGTTGCTACATTCTCTCGTTTGGATAAGTTAATTAATAAGAAAGTATTCGGTGTTGCTTTTCTAGCTTTGTACATTAATTATGTCTATACGAATCAAGCTATGATTATAGATGTTTTTATGGCACCACTTAGATAATTTTTTAAAAACCTGTTCAAATAATTTTCATTAAATTTAAAAACCAGTAAACAACGAAAGAAAGCATAGCTCCAATCACTAGAGCATTTATTATAAAAGTCATATACCTGTACTCTTGTGTGGCTGCTTTATTTTCTAAATTCACAAATGCGCCATTTACCCATGTTCCATTAAATGTTCTGCCATCAGCATATGTCCATTGACCATCGGCAACAGGTTTACCATTCTTAAATCTACCGGTATAAATTTTCCCATTTGGAAATGTGTTTATTCCAAATCCATGAGGTTTGTCATTTTTCCAATCACCCTCATAGGATCTTTTGTTTCTAGTTTTTAATTTACCCTTGCCATGCTTTAAACCATCTTTAAATGCGCCTTCGTATATATCACCATTATCAAAAGTTTGTATTCCATAAGTTTTTTCATCATCTTTATACTGAATCATATTTTTATTATACATGTATAATAAAAAATACTGTTAGAGCTAGAAAAATAGCTATTTCCTTGAGAAATAAAAGCGGAAAAGTATAATTAAACTTTTTTGATTTGAGCCATCACCGTATAGAAAATTGGGCCATCTCCCATATCAGTAAGTTCTTGTGAGTTTAATGCATTAGCATTAAGACCATTCTTAACTAATGAACCTCTGTATTGTTTTTGTGTAGATGCCACACCTTCAAGCATTGTATCTTTAATAATTGCATGGGCATAAGTTTCACCTACATCATTAAACACTTTGCATAAATCTCCATCTTTAATTTTTCTTTTTTTTGCATCTATGGTTGAAATTTCAATAGTTGGTCGAGATGCCATATTTCTTAGTCTTTCAACTGGCACAAATGAATTTCCTATAAATTGATGCGTTGCAGGGCTCAATATTTGAATAGAATATTTTTTCTTAATTTCTGATTTTTTAAATTCTTCTGTGTAAGATGGATATGGACCTAGACCGATTTTTTTTGTATCTTCTGAATAGATTTGTATCTTCTTATCTTTAGTAGGCCAGCCTTTCTTAAGATAGTTTCTTCTTGGATTATTTACATCACCTTTGACCCATCCATTTTTCTTGAGTTTTTCATAACTAACTCCTTTAAACAGCGGATTATGTTTTGCATCAATCATGCTTTTTATCATATTCTCATCTGTTTCTTTGAAGCATGCCTCTTTGTAACCCATGTACTTTGCTAATTCTCTAAACAGATTTTGGTTAGATTTACTCTCACCTAACGGTTTGATGGCTTGTTGGGTCAGACTAAAATAATAATGTCCGTAAGGTGCATGAAGGTCTGTGTGTTCCAGTTGCGTGTCAGCCGGAAGGACAACATCAGCATACATGCAACTATCCGTCCAAAAAGTATCATGTACTACTGTAAATAAATCTTTTCTTTGAAGGCCTTTTCGCACATTACTGCTATCTGGTGTGCAATTGGCAACATCAGAATTCCAAACAAATAAATGCTTAATAGGTGGACTAAGTTTTTTATCGTTTAAGGCATTTCCTATCTGAACCATGTTTATAGATCTGGGAGCTTTACCATCTAGCAAATCTGGTCTTTGAAGTTTTTGTAAATCAACATTCCACATTTCTTCAATAGAGCCAACAAAACAACCAGACTCTTTATGTTTCCAAGCCCCAGTAATTGCTGGGAGTAACATTATTGTTCTGGTCATCATTCCGCCGTTTCGATGCCTATTAAGCCCATAGTTTGGTCTTATATAACTTCTTTTTGCTTTTGCGTATTCATTCGCTAATTTTTTTATATCAGTTTGTTTAAGTCCTGTAATTTTTGATACTTTAGCGAGTGTGTATTTTGGTAATTCATTTTTTATGAAATCTTCAGAGCCGGAGGTATGTTTCTTTAAGAATGACTTATCATGTAGGTTATTTTTTACAATTTCATTCATCATACCAAGTGCCAATGCTGAATCTGTGCCGGGCTTGGGTTGTAAATGCCAATCACTCATAATAGTTGTTCGAGTTTCTCTAGGATCTATACTTACTACTTTAGCTCCATTTTTTTTAGCTTCTTCTAGAAACGGAACCATGTGTACATGAGTTGATGCAACATTAGTTCCCCATAGAATAATGAAATCATTTTTGGGAACTTCATCAATTGCAGGACCACACGCGGCTCCATAAGTATATATCCCTGCAGTGGATGCTGCTGCAATACATATCGTTCTGCCTAAACGGGCTGCTCCAACTTTATTCCAAAATCTCTCAGACATTCCCCAGTAGCCTAACATTCCAAGTGTTCCGGAATACGAATAAGGTTGAATTGAATCAGGACCATATTTTTTAATATTTTCATTTAAATTTTTTGTTATAAGTTTTAAAGCGTAATCCCAAGAAACTCTTTTAAATTTACCTTTCTGACCTTTTGGCCCAATTCTTACATGTGGATATAAAACTCTATTCTTGTTGTAAACCAAGTCTAAGTAATGATTTACCTTATTGCATAGAAACCCTCTAGTAATGGGATGTTTATCATTACCTTTTAATTTAACTGCTTTGCCGGACGATTTATCAACAGTGACTACAAGCGAACAGGTATCAGGGCAATCATGCGGGCACGTAACATTTACATTTTTAAACTTAGGTTGACGCATTAATTTTACTCACTTTAGTTAATGAAATAGCGCCTGTAGGACATGCTTTTTCACATTCCCCACATCGAACACAGACTTTAGGATCTATATATAATTCACCATGATAAATGCCATGCGAATTACCAGGATCAATTTTATTAAATTCTACTCGACCTTTTGAGTTGGTAGTTTTTGATAAGACTTCTTTGATACATTCATTTACAGGTCTTACTAGTAAGCATTCATCACAAAGAACACATAAGCTATTATTAATTTCAAATTTATAATGACAGAGGTAACATCTTGACGCTTCATTTTTACTTTCAGTTTTGTTGAATCCAAGCTCAACTTCAGCTTTAAATGTTCTTTTCGATATATCTCTAAGTCGCATTTCTGTTATAGGTATATAGTTTTGATTTAGGGATCTATTTGTTTCAGCGTTTTTACAGATATTAAAATCACTTTTATCATAACTTTTTTTCATTAAATATTGATTTACATCTGCTGCAGTTTTTTTGGCGTCTCCAATTGCACTAATCAGAGTCGAAGCTCCTAGCTTGAAATCCCCTGCATAGAAAATATTTTTAGAAGGATTTTTTATTTTAATTTCTTGTTTCTGGCCAATAGCAAGTATAATATGGTCAGTTTTTATTTTGAACTTACTATTAGGTATATCTACAAGTTCTGAATTATTCTTAGAGGTTTTGGTTTTGACCAACTCAAGATATTTTAGCTTCCTATTATTTTGAATAAGCTTGAATGGTCTAGCACTGAAAACCATCTTTCCTTTTTCATTAATTAATTCTTCTAATTCTCCTGGAAGAATTTCTAAATCACCTTCTTTTCTTCTATAAAATGTTTTAACTGTTTTAGCCCCTAGTCTAAGAGCTGTTCTTGCGCAATCCATTGATGTATAACCGCCACCAATTACTATCACATTTTCCCCAATGTATTTTTTATTCTTTTCATTTACTCTTAATAAAAAATCTAGTCCATCTTCTACATAACAACTTTTCGTAAATTGTGTATCTAAAACATTGGGTTTAAGCGTTCCCATTGCACAGATTACTGCATCAAATTGTTTTGCGAGCTTTTCTATTTCATTTTGATTTGAAACAGATGTGTTTAGTTTGACTTTAATACCAAGCTTTATAATTTGTTTAATTTCTTTTTCTATAATTTTTCTTGGCAGTCTAAAAATAGGTATCCCTTGATTGAGCATACCACCTAATGATTTGTGTTTTTCATACATTGTCACTTTGTGACCAAAACGTTTTAATTCTGCAGCAGCAGCTAAACCTGCTACCCCTCCTCCTATAATGAGTACACTTTTACTTGTGTCTTTAAGTTTATTTTGAAGCTTAGGTTTATTATTTGAGTATTTCCCTGCAGCTCTTTTTGAAAAACAAATTGATACAGAATCACCATTATCACTAACTCCATGCCTACATGCTTTTTCACATGGTCTAGAACACACTCTCCCAAGAACTTCAGGAAAAAAATTATCATTAAAGTTTATGTTGTAAGCCGATTCAAAATCTCCACGATATATCGCCTCTAGGTATCCAGGAATATCTGTATCAGCAGGACATGCTGATCTGCACGGCACGCTATCACTATACCAATGTTCTAACTCTGATTTGTTCAAGAATTTACCCCTGCTAATAATCTATCAAAAATAAAATGTATTTAACAATTATTCTATATACATAAGAATATTAAGGCTTACTTATATGCATGATAATTTATGTATTTATTGTGCAGTTTGTATTAACATTAATCATAAATTAATTTTAGGGAGTTAATAATGAGCTGGAGTTTAGAAGGAGATTACGCAGAAAATTGCAACTGCGATATTATGTGTCCTTGCCTATACCTTCAAACACCTACTGAGGGTTTTTGTGAGGCTATGCTGGTCTGGGATATAAAAAAGGGACATTTAAATGATGTAACACTCGATGGGCTGAAAGTTTCTATCTGGTTACATGCACCTGGTCCACAACTTACTGAAGGCGGTTTTAAAATTGCACTATACATAGACGAAAATGCTACTGATGAACAAGCTGCTGCATTAGAGGAACTCTATGGTGGTAAGCATGGCGGACATTTAGGTGTAATAGCTAGTCTTGTCGGTGAAGTGATGGGTGTAAAAAAAGCAGCTATTACATGTGATATATCAGGAAATAAAAAAACTCTTAAAGTAGAGGGTGCTGGCGAGTGGGACATGGATGCGGTAGAAGATGGCAATGGTAATGTAGCTAAATGCGAATACCACCCATTAGCTATTAACCCTGGCTTCCCAGTTGAGGTGAATAAAACAAATAAACAATCTTATACAGATTTCGGACAGAATTGGAGTCCAAAACCTGATAGAGTTGGACTTTCTGGCCCATTCTCTTACGCACCATAAGTTGTCTTTTGGAAAACATAAAAGGAGAGCAGGCGCTCTCCTTTTTTTATTGAGCTTATTAAATTAGCTATTTAAATATGCATGGGATAATATGCAATTCATATTATGGGTAATGAGAATAAAGATAAAACTCAGCAAGAATTAAACAAAGCAATAAATTTCTTGGGTCAAAACAAATTTTCTGAAGCAGAATCGATTTGTGAGGAAATCATTAAAGTTACTCCTAACTCGGATGCTTACCATATATTGTCATCAATCAAACTTTATAATCAGGACTTTGACGAATCTATAAAATTGGTAGACGAATCTATTAAACTAAATAATAAAAATCCTGGATATTATGTAACCTTAGGATGTGCATACAGCGCATCTAAAGAATACTTTAAATCAGTTGAAGCTTTTAAGGGTGCGATTTCATTAAATGACAAAATTGCTCAAGTACATTTTTATTTGGGAGAGTCATATAGAAAACTAAAGAAATATAATGACGCTATCTCGTCATTTTATAAAACTATAGAACTATCACCCGACCATGTTGCAGCTTATCTATTATTAGGTATTGTTTATCAAGAAAAAAAACAATTTGATTTATCAATAAAGTCATTTCTTAAATGCATTGAAATAATGCCTGATTATGCTGAAGCTCATCTCAATCTTGGACTATGTTATTTATTAATTGGAGATTATAAAAATGGTTGGCGCGAGTATGAGTGGCGCAAAAAGATTACAAAAGAATCAACTGATGGTTTTAAAAAAGAGTGGACTGGTCAGAGTTTACAAAATAAGAAATTACTTATAGTTGATGAAGGTTCGGATGCAAATTTAATAAATTTTATAAGATTTGCAAGAGAGCTTGCTAAAGATGATTGTCAGATTATTTTGCAATGTAGTGACCAAGCAATGCCATTAATGTCAGCTCAGAAATGGTTACACAATACTGTTACGGTAAATGATATCCCCGAACATGATTATTTTGTCCATATCAGCTCTTTGATGAAGGTATTAGAAGCTAACCCTAATGAGATGAATCAAGACTATCCATATATTGAATTTATCAATACTAATCTAAATTTCAATGTTTCAGAAAAATTGAACATTGGTCTGGTGTTGGAGACAGATAGAAATTCAAATGCGCATGACGATGAGAGCATAAGCCATACGTTAATTGAAGGAGTATTTTCTGACCAACACAATGTAATCAGTCTAGATCCCTACGTCACCCAAGATACTAAATCCCAAATTTTTCAAACACTAGGAAGCTATTCGGATTTAAATGAACTTGCAAATATTATATCGAATTTAGATTTAGTTATAACTGTTGACCATCTAGTTGCGCATATGGCTGGAGCATTAAATAAAAAGACAATCTTAATGTTACCCTGCGTTCCAAATTGGAGATGGGAGTTGACACACAGAAACACATCACCATGGTATAAAAGTGTTATTATCTTTAGGCAAGAGATTCCTGGCGACTGGGAATCTGTGATAATAAAATTAAAGGAACAACTTCAAGAGAAAAAGTATGGTTGAGTTTTTAATAGATCAAGCAATGAAAGAAGCTATTGACCTTCAAAATAGAAATCAACTAGATGATGCAAAATCTATTTATAATAAAATCTTAGTCCATGATAAAAATAATAGTGATGCTTATCATTTATTGTCTTTAATCTATCTTGTAGAAGGGAAACTAGATGACGCTAGGAGTCACATAATCAATGCGATTGAACTTCAACCAGAAATTTCTGTTTACCACAGCAACTATGGAAACATACTTTATCAAAGCAATAATCTCGAATTTGCAATACAGGAACATAAAAGAGCTATTAAGCTAGATAAAAAAAACTTTCAGTCATTCTATAGTTTAGGAGTAATCTATTCACATCTTAAAAATTATGATAAAGCGGTAGAAAATTATAAAAAAGCTTTATCTTTAGATGCTAACTCATCTGTAGCTCATAATAATCTCGCAAATATATATAATAATATTAATCCTAACGAAGCAGAGGAGCATTACTTAAAAGTTTTGGAATTAACTTCCAATGATCCAATGCCTTATATCAATATCTCTAATTATTATCTAAAGAATACAAAGTATAAAAAGTGTGTGGAAGTACTAGAAGAAGCGTTAAATAAGGATGTAACGTCAAAAGAGTTATACAATAATTTGGGTATTGCATACTATGCAACTAAAGATAATATCGCTGCTAAAAAAATGTTTAAGCATGCTCTTGAAATAGATAGTACATATAAACCAGCCCTAGATAACATACAGAATATGGAAAACGCTGAACAATAGTCTTTACATAAGACTAATTTAGACTAAAATCAATCTATGGGGAAAAAATTATTAGCGTTACCGTTTATTTTGATGACTACTCTGGGCTATGCTGGTGAAGCGAGTCAGGCACTAAATCAAGTTAAACAGAATGTGATTCAAAACGCGTATTCCTATGGGGATACTGCAATAGAGTCATGGGCAAAAGATAACTTATCAAGTCTAAGATTAATTGAGGTAGAAACACGTTCAAGAGCGGATTCAAAACCAACCTTTAGAGCCTTAACATTATTTGAATTAACAGGTAATGATTATAATAAGATTTTAACCCAAATCTCTTACTCTACTTTTAATGATAGAGAGACTATTAATACCGGTCTAGTTTACAGAACAATGAATCCAGCAATGACAAGAATATATGGCGTGAATATATTCTATGATCATGAATTTAATACGGGCCATACTAGAACAGGTTTGGGTTTTGAAATGAAATCATCAGTATACGATGTGAACATAAACTTTTATGAGGCGATGTCAGAAAGACATCATGTTAATGGTGTACCTGAAGTCGCAGCCGGTGGTTATGATGCCGAAATTGGTGCACTCTTACCTTATTTGCCATGGGCTAAACTCTATTACAAAACATATCAGTGGAATAGCGAAACATTGAACATCAAACATGGCCAAACAGTGAGTTTGTACATGGAACCAACATCTCGGTTATCAGTAGAAGCAGGTATGCAAGATGACAGTACAACAAACAATCATAATGCATTCATCAAGTTCAACTATATCTTGTGTTGTAATGAAAGGAAGATGGGTCCAAATATTTTCACAGTATCTAACAATGCATATAATTTCGGCAAAATAAATTCAGATAGAATGTATGAAAAAGTAAGAAGAGAAAATAATATAATAACCGTTAAAGGTGGTGGAGCAATAGCTATTACGGCTTCAGGATTCTAAATATGAAAAAAATCATACCCTTATTATTGTTTTGTATCATCAGCCCAATAAAAGCCTATTCCGCTTGTAGCGGCGAAGATTGCTGTGCTGTGAGCTCAGGCGTTACTACACTTCCGTCAGCAAGTAGCTGCGCTATTCTTCCAGATTCATACGGTATTACTGTATATGAAAAATATCTATGTACATCAGCACCTACTGCACCGACTTCATCTGCAAACGCAGATTTATCCATGTGCTTTCAAACATTATCTGCACCTGCTGGATCTACAGTACGAATTACTGAGTCAACAACAGGCACATTTACTGACGGTACATTTACTAGACCACCGAATGGAGTC
>Ga0255784_10004687_pt1 | contig 10110 bp, 1 predicted proteins | sample 101ome_14_FD_179982 | JGI IMG/M metagenome (GOLD analysis project Ga0255784, IMG submission 179982) | Coastal salt marsh microbial communities from the Groves Creek Marsh, Skidaway Island, Georgia - 101403AT metaG (version 2) | ecosystem: Environmental > Aquatic > Marine > Intertidal zone > Salt...
GAATGACCACCCTTTGCGTCTGGCCAACGGAGACCTTGGTATTTGCGTCAGCACTCGTCATTATGACGCAGACGGCGATACTGACACTGCAGAACGCTTTGTTGTGATATTTCGGGATAAGGACTCAGTTCGAACAGTTCCAACGTCGGCGCTGCCCCAACATGAAACCTCATTTGCAATGAGTATCCACAAGTCCCAGGGATCAGAGTTTGATGCGGTGACCTTGCTCCTGCCACCTCGCGAGTCTGAGCAGGCCGACCAACTATTAACCCGAGAACTTTTGTACACCGCAGTCACGCGAGCCAAGCAAAGTCTTGCGATATTTGCCGATATAAGCGCCTGGGAACGAGCGCTCGATCATCCGGTCACGCGCCGGTCAACGCTGTCAGAGCAGCTCAACTGGCTCGCTAGCGAATCATTGGGGTCATCATGAAACGTCATGCGCTAACACTCATAGGACAGCATGCACTGAGCACACTATCGGCTATATGGGTGATCAGTAACCTTGTAGTGTGGCTTAGTCTGCTCATCCTGACACTCCCAGCTTTATTAGTACTTAAGCCGCTCGGTCGAGAACGGGCGCTTGAGCCATGGATTGGATGGATTTATCGGTCCGCGGTGCGGATCGACAGTGTCTGGATGTTACAAGTCGTCGGCATTCAACTCGAGGTAAAGGGCGAGGTCCCATCTCACCCTAGTCCGATCGTCATTGTTAATCATCAGTCCTGGTTTGATATTCCCATTGTTCAGGAAATCATTTCTGCAAGAGGACCGAGACTGAGTTTTCTGGTTAAGCGATCCCTTGTGTGGGTTCCTGTGATCGGATGGATCTGCCTGCTGCTCGGCTTCCCAAGGCTGCGCCGGACGGGATCTCCCCAGGATAGAGCGCTCGATCTCAACGCAGTTTCTCAAGCGGCTGAACAGGGCGTAGCCGCCCGTCACGCACTACTCATTTTTGCCGAGGGTACGCGCTTTACGCCGAAGAAACGGTCAGACCAAAACAGTCCTTTTGATCATTTGCTGCGCCCTCGAGTCGGCGGCTTTGCTGCCGCTTGCCAAATTTTCCCGGAAGGCACACCCATCATCGACCTGTCTATCTATTACGACGGAGGTAGCCACTTCTGGCGATGTCTTGGCGGCGCAACAAAAGTCATTCGCGTGGATGTTTCGACCCATTCGCTCGATCAAACCATGAGCGCCGAGGCATTTCTCAACGAGCGCTGGGAGGCCAAAGACCGCTGGCTTGAGTCCCAACTCGACGCTGGATCAGACGAGATTCCCACAACCTGATACTCATTGGCCAAAGGGGCCCCTCTCGCTCTCTGAGATGAGCGTTTGGCCGCGCGTTCCTTACATCCAACCATCCGACGTATCAGAAGAGAGTGGCATCATGTCATCTAACAAGCCTGCTGTGGAGCGGCTAAAAGCGGCGAGCGAATCACTAGACAAGGCGGACTCATCTCCACTGAGCAATGCCTGATCGACATAGATGTCAATGCCAAGCAGCTCATCTCTAAACAGCGAGAACAAGGACCCGTCACCGAACAAATCGATATCGCTCTCGATCACTGAAAGTGCATTGATATCAATGCCATCAAGACTCAACTGGTCTTCCGCATCTCCTCTAATCACCAGCATGCGATGGCCATTGCCAGCCCCGAGGACCTCAAGGCTGTTGTCTTCTACCCAATCAATGACATCAGCAACATCCAAGTTGAGGACATCAGCAGTCTCATTGCCAGCCATAGAAATCACTTCGAAATTCTGAAGATTAGCGGCGGTGTCTACCCCGTCGATATTTGAAAGATCAATCGAGCCACTGACAAGCAACGTGTCGATTCCTAATCCACCATTGACGGCAGTGTCAGCGACATCGAACACGATCTGATCGCTGCCCCGGCCACCGTCAATCTGATCACTCCCAAGCAGACCATCGATCACGTCGTCTCCATCTCGGCCATGCAGCGTTTCTGCCTGATCTGTTCCCGTGACTGCCTCGCTTGCCGATGTACCAAACTGGCTCCTGCCCCCATCCGCTTCATGGACCACCACATAAATCGAGCCATCTACCATGATGGACTGACCGTTATGAGCCAGATGTGTAAAACGCTCTACCGTCTGCTCGACCTCTGAAGGACTGCCGGGAGACACTGTGGAGACCCCTAACCGGGATACCGAAAGGAAAGTATCCTCAATAAAAGTAAAGTCCCCATACAAATCAATTTGATCCCCCAATTGACCACGAACCACGATGCCGGACTGGCCATCAATCAGCTCATTGCCGCCATCATTGAGACCAGCGATCGCCTCGGCATCTAAGTGAATTCGATGCTTGGTCGACTCGTCGCCATCGTTCAGATCGATCACCTCGATGCGATCGAGGCGCATTCCCCAAAACCCCTGACCGTCAGTCGTCATCCTAAAATCGAAGGTAATGAAGCCCTCCCCATCGAGGACACCTCCCGCAGGCATCACTACTGTGTCGATACCCGCGCCGCCGTCGATACGTCTGAACTCCATCGAAGCGAGCGTGAAGGTATCGTCACCAACCTCGCCATAGGCTGTCTGTCCTAATCCAATATTCTGGATTAGATCGTCCTTATTCGCCGCACTGGCATCTCCTACAAAGTGCGTGATGTTGGCGCTAGTCAAAAAATCAAAAGTATCGGCGGTATCGGCGACGCCCACAGCAACCATCGACGCGTCTACGGCAACAATGTTGATCTCATCGAGCCCTGATGAGGTTTCCGTCAGCAATTCAATATCTGCGACTAACCCCGTTCCGGCGTCGATCACTAGTCCATCAACAGATGAGAACGCCCCCAAAATGAGTGGCGCAGCGACTAAGGTCACACTACTTTGAACGGCAGGAGAAGACGCTAGATTCAACACCAACCTTCCACCGGATAACAGAATAGAAGGCTCGCTCGTGCCACTATTCGATGCAAGCAGTTGGTCGCTATTGCCACTCACTAGGTTTGCATCGATGAAAAGCTCACCGGTTGCATCCAGCACGAGCCCACCAGAGCCATCAAGATTCAAGATGCCGTCGTCGTCTCCACCAACATCCAAGGACCCTTGAATAACAACCTGGCTATCGGAGGCGACGAGATGGAAGGTCTGCGCATTAGCGGCGTCGGTAACAAGGCGACCCCCTTCGCCAACCAATAATTGATCCCCTGCTCCAAGCGTCAAGGTAGAGGCAGCCGTCGAGGTCCCAAGAACGGCATCTTCATACCGACCCAGCGTAACCAAGCCTGTTACCTGATGCGTGACCGAGCCCTGGCCATCGAGCGTTAAGGACCCAAGCACCGTTAAATCCCCTGATCCGCCAAGCTGAGCCTCGATAACCGTGACGTTCGCACCGCCACCGGTTTGCTGCGGCATCATGACACCGGCAACGATGTGTCCCTCATTCTCGAGCTGCCCACTCGCGGTGCTGTCACCCACTATCAGCGTAACAGCCGCATCGCCAGCAAGGTCGTATATCATCAGCTCACCATGCAACAGCACGTCTTGAGCAAAAGTAATCGAGGCACTTACGCTGGGAGCCGTGAGCGAACTCGACTGGTTAATGGTGCCTGCATAACCTGCTGCGTCCAGCATCGAAACATTAGCTCCGACATGAATCACGCTGGTGAAGTCAGTAACTAGTTGCCCCGAGACCGTAACCTCTCCCTCCAAGAACACCTGCCCGTAGTCAACATTGTAAAAATCACCCTCGATCAAACTGGCGCCAGACAACGCCAGCCGACCCTGATCGACGTTAATCCCCGCCTCATCGCCAACATTTGCCAACACCACGTCCGTCGCCACTCGAAGATCGTGGACAAGCATCGTTCCTTGATTGATGAACTCCACCGGCTCGGTGGAGGAAGCGACGAGTTGAACACTTGCAGCCGTGCTCGCATCGATCACAGGCACTGCCCCGCCTTCGTCAGGAAACTGAAGCTCAACCATTCCGTCCAGCTGGAATACCCAGTCACCTTCGAGTCGTAAAACCGCGACGCCGCCGTTAGCCTGTCCAAATCCATCGATCTCAACGGCTCTGAAAATCGTCTGATCGCTGAGGTTCGCAGTGCTCGGACCACCTGCTCCAGCAGACAACGTGGAAACCGTCGTACCACTTAAGGGACCAAACAATTGGAGTATCATCTCGGCAGCGTCCAACACACCGTTGTCAATCACGAGTTCAACTTCGGTTAATAGCGTTGGGTTATCGAAGTAACTCTGTGTAGCTGTGATCCCTAGTATCCCCGAACCCGAGATGCTCTCATCTGACAATACGTACCGATTCGACTCGCCGGACGTTGACTGAAGTTCAATTACGCCATGATTATCAATCCCCACATGCACTGCCGCGTCAGCCGCCCCGGGCAGCCAAACGATCCAGCCTGTGTTGTCAATGAATCCAGCGCTGGCAACCGTTGTGCTGGTCAACACCAATTCACCTGCATTCGCGACGTCCACATCGATCGTCGCTGCATCGATACTCATCTGTCCTGAGGGCGTCAATCGCACAGAACCACCGCCTTGAAGCATGGACCCCTCTAGGAGGATTAGTGAACCCGCAATGACAAGATCAGCGCCTATATCCAACAGCGCGCTCGAGCCCACTGAAGCGTCAAGGATTAGCTGCTGGCCATGAAACACGCCAGACTGATGGGTAGTAACCAGCGAGCCCCCTGACGCAACCGACAGGGTCACTGGGGTCAGTGACACCGAACCTGCCTGTCCCTCCAAAGAGAAGGAACGAAGGCTTACGACCTCTCCCTCGCCAACAGTGGTATCCACGAGCACAAGCACATCATCAGTCGTAGTAGGCGTGGCCGTTTGAATGCCGTCGAGCCTAATCTCAAACCCATCGCTTACAACCACACTCGTGGTCGATGTACCAGCAGTGGTCCCAGCATCGGATCGCAGACTCAATTCGTATCCGGCTGGCAAGTTCGAAGAAACAGCCGACCATTCGCTACCGGATTCAACGTTGGTGCTAAGAATCCACTCGAAGGAGCTCTGTCCCCCAAAGCGCTCATACATTGACGATGAGCTCACCAATTCAGTGGGTGAGATGGGATCACTCGCTGTCGCAGGGAAGAAATCGAGCGCGAGCCCTCCTAAATCTTTCGCCGCATTCGTTGTGCCATCCGTCTGAATGAGGCCATCAATAGAGAGCCCCATTAAAAAAAGTTCGCTGGCCGATCCCCCTACCGACAAGGCGAGCACGCTCGTTGGACTGAGCGTTAAGTCCCCTGTAATCGATAGTTGTCCGCCTCTTGGATTGTCGAATCCCCCTTGTGCGACCTCTGCCCCATCGTCACTTCTTGGCGCCTGAACTTCGATCGTACCGGAATTGGATACATTGCCATTCACGATCACTTGGCCATCGATTAATTCGATGACTCCGCTATTCGTCACGTCCGCATTAACTGTTACCGTCACAACGTCTGTGTTGCCGAACCAAAATCCTGTCTCACTTCCTCCGAAATCTTCTTGGATGATCCAAAGCCCTGCATTGACAAGCTCGGCCGAATTAGCGGCGCTGGAACCGCTACTTTGACCGAAAGTCATCATTAGCGGATCGATCAAAGCGCTGGGGTTACTAGGTGATGAGGACATTTGACTCGTTTCGAAAACGAGCAACCCCTCATTGCTAATCACTTCATCAAAGAAAACCTCACTAGCAGGGGTTACTACACTCGAGAGCGCTTGCGTCGCATCAAGACGAAGCTCAAACACCCCGCCTGAGGCATTGGTTAAGGTTTGAGAAACCTGGTTGCCTCGACCCGAGAATTCGATTTCGCCCTGATTGGTGACGAGGACATTGACCTGATCATCCCCAGCGAACGATAGTTCGTCTCCCCGACTGACCGTTAGCGTCGCCAATTGGCTTGATCCAACCAGTGAAGACAGGGTTACCGCGCCATCAAAATTGACCTCACCTTGAAATTGATTCGTGTTCAGCGAACCGTCGATCGAAATTAATATCGTTTCCGACGATACCGACGCTTGTGAACCAAAGTTCAATTGCCCATAGCCAGAAACTGACGAATCCTGACCTAGGATCACCTCGCCCCCCGATACCGTGAGCGCACTGCTTGGCGCTATCGCGATATCGCCTTGCCGCCAATCCACCGTCTGATTCACGTTAATGAAACTGAGGTCATGATCAACCTGTATGCGCCCTTCCGAACCAAGCACAAAGCCATCGACATCGACTCGATTCGGCGCTGCAAGGGCTTCATAACTCGCCGCTTGATCCGCCGAGGGATTGATCGCTTGGGAAATTAAGCGCCCTTGCTGCGAGAAGTTGCCATTCACCGTAACGGTCGCGACGGAAAACTGATCATCCGCAAGTGAACTGACATCTGTTCCGCTATCAAGCGAAGCAACTAAGCGAAGGCTTCCCTCGTTGTCGAAACTATCTGCCTGTAATCCTGCGCCAGTCGCGACGATCGTCTCGCCAGATGTCGATTGAGTGAAAAGACCTGACTGACTCGCGTTAGTCGAAACCTGCAAAAGCACCGGTTGATCTGGCCCCAGTGCCGCCTGGCCAGACAAATAGATTCGTCCATCGTTCGTCAGAGATCCGCTCACCAGAACGGGCGCCGCAGGCTGATCATCTGTTACGACCTCGAGGTGACCGCCGGGAAGGACAGCTAGCACATCAAAACTGACTGGCGCGGCTTGGGTGACACCCACAACCCCATCACTGGCATCAGTGAACCCAGCTTGCGTGCCGTCCCCAGATGAGTTTACCGAGAAGGTGGCCCCTACCCTCAGTTCAAACGGGTTTTCAAGGGTGCTACCACTCGGCAGGTCAGGAGTTGAACCAATGACGATGTCTGCATTGGCAATCAACACATCTCCGAGCTGAGCACCAAGCACTTGAAGGCCGATTAAGGTACCCGTTAGTGTAACCACATCCTGAGCGACATTGTTTGGAAAGATAACGGTGTTTGGACTGTCGAGAATGACATTGACACCATCGGCACCATAAAGCGTGATGCTGACGGAAGCTGAGCTTGACGCGAGACTGACAAAACGGTCACCCGCTTCTGGCTCCCACAATGACACATCAAGCACACCGCTTGCGGCATAACCAGCAACCAATTCCGATTCGCCAGGAAAATACTCGTAAACCTCAAGGTTACTAAACAGAACCTCTGGACTCCGGATCGCAAGAATAAACTGCTCGGGTACCGGCAGATTATCTCCATCATCCGCGGTAACTCCGAGCACCCAATCTCTATTCGTACTCGACAGAGTGACTTCACCGTTGATGACGGTAATAGTCGCCGAACTCAGATCAGATCCAAGGAACGTTTGCCCATCCGCTGTCAAGGTTGCAGTCAAACCAGATGGAAGTCCTCCGAGGATTTGACGCTCAATCACTTGAACACTAAACGCGTCAAAGTCCTGGAACTTTACCGAAAGATTGAGGTCGCCAGAGACAGTGATGTAGTTGAGAGGTATCGAAATCAATTGAGGCGGGGGATTTCTAATCTCAATCACGAGCTCAGCTTGAACGGTCTCTGATCCATCACTAACCGACACTGTAAATATCTCATCGTTTACAAAAAGCGCATTTTCGAGCGCGGCCGCCTGGGCTAGTTGGTCAGGTAGATATTCGAGAGCGCCCTCGGCCGAGACTCTCAAGGTCCCGTAACGACCTAATATCGATGTCCCAGGCACCACTGCAACCGAGCTATTCCCCAGACTGCCCTCAGCAATACTTGAAACTAAAACTACGTCAGAGACCGAGCCGTCGGCATTGTCAGGATCAATGACATAAGAGAGCAATCCATCATTGATCGCCAAACTAATTGGATCGTTTTGATCCGTCACGAGGGTCGGCCACCCGATTACTGGCGCATCATTTTGCCCCTGGATGACTATCTCGAATTGTTGCAATCCCTCAATAAGATCTTGCTCTCTAGAGAAAATTTCATCCGCATCAAAAGGATTCTCTACATCTTTAATAATTCCATCGCCGTTAATGTCCTGGGCATCATCCGTTCGAAACGTCAGCACTTCAGTGAGTGTCTCACCATCATCTAAACCCAGAACCGCTACACTAGCCGTGTTTAGCTCATAAGCCCAAGATGCAGAAGTAATGCCATTCTCATCAGGTTGATTGTCAACAAGTTGGGCGAAGCTTCCGTAAAGCAAAACAGGAGCGCTCAGAATCCCACCTTCCGCATCTTGAATCGTGTAATTCCCGAGAACTCTAGGGATAATTGAGGAGTCCGCCTGCAGAGATAACTCATCAGATTCGAGCGTTACATTTACAACGCTTGGCGAGTTCTCTGTGTAAATAGTGACGTCGATCGTTGCCGTCGTTCCATCAATTGACGTAAAAATAATAGTGTCCGTCGACTGCTCTGCGAGATTCAATGTTGGATCGACAACGTAAATGAACTGACCATCAACAATCGTCACCTCACCAAAATTTGCCTCTTGCGAAATAATCCCCGACTGATTGGTATCGACATCGCTTACTTCGATGAAACCGCGGGCGATCTGGTCAAAATCCGTTCCCTGCGTGACCTGAGCATCTGTCAACACAAGCGCGATCGACGCAGCGTCGTTCTCACCCTTAATAGTCACAGTCGCCGCTAATTGTGCTCGGCTGATTTCAATACCATCAGCATTTAGCTCGACGATCTCGTAATTGAATGAAACGGTGGTCTCGACCCCGGAGCCCAAACTTCGATAAGCGCTGGGATCGAGCTGAACATCGCCATTTTCATTGAACGAAAAGCCTGAAATGTCACCACTCGCAAGTGAAACATTTTCTATCACCAACATATTGGTCGCGTCGGGATCGGTGCTTTGGCCCCTTAAGTCCAAAACAATCGGAGCATCATCCTGAGACACCTCTAAAGAGAAAGGAACGATGGTTGGGGAGTCGTTCGCGCCTTCGATGGTAATGACCACGCTGGAACGAACGCGACTGAGTTCTTCGCCCGAAGCACTATTTTCAACAACATCAAAAGCGTACTCAACGACACTAGTCTCACCGGCCGCCAGCCCTCGATAGGCCGCTGCGTCAATGGTCAACGAATTCTCGCTGTTATTTGATATTCCCTTTGCGTCCCCCGAAACCAATTCCAAATTATCAATCGTCAGGACATTAGATGCGTCAAGATCAGAGCTTCCCTGCAGTAAGTCCAGCGCTACTACGCCATCATCTTCGCTCACCGCCTCCGAGATCGCGTTCACAACCGGGTTGTTGTTCGTTCCCACCACTCGAATCGATGCGGAGGCAGTCGTTCGGCTAAGCTCATCACCGCTACTGTTTTTTTCGACGACCTCAAAGCGCAGCGTCAGTACTTCTATCTCTCCCTCGGCAAGAGCCCCATAAGAGGCTGGATCTACGGTCACGGAGCCATCCTCAGAAATCGTAAGACCAGCCCGATCGCCCGATTCATAAACCACGTTTTCGATAGAAAGGAAGTCACTGCGGTCCGGGTCAAAACTAGGCGCAAGCAAGTCCTCTGGTAGAAAAGTGGTTGTTCCCTCGCGCTCAGCAATGTTAGTCAGAAAATCGCTGATCACTGGGCTATCGTTGACACCCTCATAGACCAGAGTCACTGTCCCTGTCGCAGATAAGTCAGCAGATGCGACCGTGTAAGAAAACAGCTCGGTGACTGTTTCTCCCTCGGTCAGCCCCAAGATTAAGTCCTCATCAGGATTCACGTTCAACCTGCCATCAATCAATAACAAGCTCCCACTTTGATCCCCGCTCACATCAACAATCGACAAATTCTGCCCCTCGTCGGGATCATTGTCGTTAGAGAGCACTAGATCGGTAACATCGATGGATTGTGAACTCGTCAAGGTGATGACGTCGTCCTCGGCTACAGGAGGATTATCGGGCGGCAAGGGTTGTTCTGTTTGGGTAGGAGGAGGAGCCTCCTCTAACGGCTGGGTTGGAGCGACTTGAACCTCATCTATTTGAAGCGTTGCAACCTCAGTCGAAGATACCGTTAAAAGCGTGCTGATTAAATCATCGCCAGATAAACCTAAAATTTGCGATTGAACTTCTTCAGGCGGTGCCAAGACAAGCATTTCAGAATAATTAGTGGCGGTGTCGAATATTTGAAG